>Ga0075480_10001803_pt1 | contig 13656 bp, 11 predicted proteins | sample DEB08_DNA_7_FD_81590 | JGI IMG/M metagenome (GOLD analysis project Ga0075480, IMG submission 81590) | Aqueous microbial communities from the Delaware River and Bay under freshwater to marine salinity gradient to study organic matter... | ecosystem: Environmental > Aquatic > Marine > Coastal ... | reverse complement strand
TAATGATAATGATAATACTATGTTAAAAAAACCTGATGAATTAGTAAGGATTGAGGATACTACTATTATACCAGAACATAAAGACCAATTATTTTGGTGTTGTTATATTGGTAAATATGGATTAGATAAATATAATGAAATAAAACATCGTGCAGGTAATATCGAAATGGAAGAAAAACAACGGATATCAGAATATTTTAAAAATAACCCTAATTTTTTAAAGAATATAAATCAAAAAATGACAAAAGCACGGACACAAGAAATTATATCCGAAATAATGATTAATAACAAAGTAACTTTAAATGTTTTACCTGCGTTCGCCTTATATTATAAAGTTCGTATAATGATTTTAAAGGAAAATCGGATCTATCTGAATATTTCAAGTGAAGATAATTATGAGACAACAATATTAATGAGTAAAACAACAGATCACGATTATAATATTGATATATGTGTTAATGATTCTAAGATACAAAAGATAATAGAAAATTGTTATTGTTTATATAGTCACGAGAAACCATTAAAAGCCATTTCCAATTTTAAAATGGATGAACTTATCGAATTAGCATCAAAAATGGATTTGGATACCAGTAAAAAAATTCCCAAAAATGAATTATATGGAATGGTTGCGAGAAAGTGTATTTGGTAAAATTGAATAATAAATATAAATGTTATATATACTATATAATATTTATAATGGATAATAAAATGACGACGGATAAAAAAACTGATGTATCTCCAAAAGAGCAGATGGATATAATAATAAAAAATTATTTAGCGAGTAATCCAATAGGACGTATGGATGGAAAAATAAATGAGGTTGAGTTGCGTTTTGGAACAAACACTCGTAAACATAAACCATTTACCAAGATAGATTATGATAATGTTGTCAGACAACTATATGCGTCAGGTTTCGTTCCTGAAAATGTAGAAGGGATGCATAGCTTACGTATATTTCACGAATATGTTGATAAAAATAGCGGTATACGAAGGATGTCTAATATACGTGCAGAAATTAACAGTATAGATTTAATACAGGAATATTGTAAAACAAATAGTATTCAAAATCTATTGGATTTACCTTCTACAACCTATGATAAGATTACATTTAATCAGAAAACACGTGTAAAAACAGACGATGGCAATTATTTGGATTATGCTAATTTTGAAGATTTTAATATGCGAGTTGCGTATCAATTAGAACAGACCTTTACTGCACGTTCAGGGTTAGTACGTAGCATAATACAAAAATGGAATGAATCCAAAAAAACATTTCGTTATATGAACCGTGTAAGATTTAGACATCCAGAATATCCAATATTTGCTGATGTTAGTATAGTTCAAAAATCGAAGATGACATCAGGACATCCAATGAAGTTTTATACAGTTCAAGATGCCGATTTATTCAATAGTCCAGAGAGTTATGAGATTGAAATGGAATTAGATAACGCACGTATTGGTGTAGGCACCGATTATAATGATGTCAAAATGGTAGGAAATGTAATTAGAAAGATTACAAGAATAGTGATGAGTGGATTGCAACAAACGAATTATCCCATATCTTATCCCGAGCAGTTCAATATACAAAATGAATATATGAAATTAATACACGGTGACGAGTATCAACCGAGAAAACTAAGACCCAGAGATTTTATTGGACCATCATCATTTACACTACAAATGCCCAATATTATGGAACCGAATGAAAGTGTTAATATACCAAATGTGCGCGTTGATTATACAGTAACAGACAAAGCCGACGGTGAAAGATGTTTACTGTTTATCAATGGTGAGGGTAAGATTTATCTTATCAATACGAATTTATCTGTATTATTTACAGGATCATATACTAAGTCTAAAGAATTATACAACACGTTGATTGACGGAGAACATATTAGACAAGATAAGCACGATAATAAAATCAATTTATTTGCCGCGTTTGATATTTATTGCATTAATAAAAAGAGCACAAGGTCGTTAGAATTTTATCCCAGAGATAAAAACGATGACGATGAAGATGAAATAGTGGATAATAAGGAAGATAAGGATAAAGGAACGACAAATAGAACAAATATATATCGTTTAGCATTGCTTAAAAAAGCAGTCACGGATTTAAATCCTATGTCCATTATAAAGAATGGTGTTTGTGATATTTCTATAGTATGTAAAAAATTTTATTCTACTACATCCAAGAGAAGTATATTCAGGTGCTGTTCTCATATATTATCGAATATTGAAGACGGAGGGTATGTGTATAATACCGACGGACTGATATTTACACCTTGTTCTTTAGGTGTTGGAAGTTCTGAAATAGGACAAGCTGGACCACTTCATAAAACGTCTTGGATACATTCCTTTAAATGGAAACCATCTGAATATAATACTATAGACTTCTTGGTTTCCGTTAAAAAGAATAAACAAGGTAAGGATGAGATATATAATATATTTCAAGATGGTGTCACGACTGAAACGGATGGTGTCATGACGCAATATAAAACACTAATACTTCGTTGTGGATATGATGAAAAGAAACACGGATTATTAAACCCATTTGAGGATATGGTTCAAAATCGTATTCCAACAAATGGAGATATGGACGCCAGAGATGGTTACAAACCGGTTCCTTTCTATCCTACTAATCCGCACGACCCCAATGCCTGTTACGCCAATATTATAGTAAAAAGTGATGGTTCAAATGATTTAATGATGTTTACCGATGAAGGAGAATATTTCGAAGAAGATATGATAGTTGAATTTAGTTACGATATTACGAAAGCTGCTGGATGGAAATGGAAACCATTACGTGTAAGATATGATAAAACTACCGAATTGAGAAATGGAGAGCGCAATTATGGAAATTCTTATCATGTCGCCAATAGTAACTGGCAATCAATACATCAACCTATCGATTCGAAAATGATTTCATCAGGTGAAAATATACCAGAATATATTGAAGAATTTGGTGATGAAGAAAACGGAGAAGCGAATGAGGGTGTCTATTATAATAGACGCGATATAAATGATAAGCGAACTAAATCAATGCGTGACTTTCATAATTTATATGTAAAAAACAAATTAATACGTTCAGTATCCAATAGAAATGATTTACTTATTGATTATGCTGTCGGGAAGGGTGGTGATCTTCCAAAATGGATATATGCTAAATTAGGATTTGTATTTGGGATTGATATTTCAAAAGATAATATTCAGAACCGTTTAGATGGTGCGTGTGCGCGGTATTTGAACTATCGTAAAACACATAAATATATGCCCGACGCGTTATTTGTAAATGGTAATAGCAGTCAATTAATTCGCTCAGGAGAAGCATTGCTTTCTGACAAAGATAAGGAAATTACTAAGGCAGTATTTGGTATGGGTCCGAAAGATTCAAACTTATTGGGTGCTGGCGTTTATAAGCATTATGGAGTTGCTAGTCAAGGATTTCACATAAGTTCGTGTCAGTTTGCTCTTCATTACTTCTTTGAAAATAGGGCTACCCTACACCGTTTTGTGCGTAACCTTGCAGAATGTACTCGTTTGAACGGATATTTTATAGGCACTTGTTATGATGGAGAAACTGTATTCAATTTGTTGAAGTCTAAAAATGAAGGAGATTCTATTATTATAATGAATGACCAGGAAAAACGATTTGAATTGACTAAAATGTATAATCAAACCGGTTTTCAAGATGATGATACCAGTTTGGGATACTCTATCAATGTGTATCAGGATACAATTGGAAAAACGTTCCGAGAATATCTCGTTAATTTCAACTATTTCATTCGTATTATGGAAGATTATGGTTTTACTCTTTTATCAAAAGAAGACGCAGTTCAAAAGGGTCTACCAGATAGTACAGGATTATTTAATGAAATGTTTGATTCTATGAATCACGAAACAGGTGGTTCATCTTATCACAGGTCTAATTATAGAAGCGCCCATCTTATGACAGAAGATGAAAAGAGTATATCATTTATGAACCGTTATTTTGTATTCATTAAAATGCGCGAAGTAGATACAAGTAATATTTATAATAACATTACACATAAAACAGCAGAAGAAATTGATATAACATCTTCACCTACTCGTGCAATTGTAAAACAAAAACGTAAGAAAATAGTTATCAAAGGAGACCAAGAGGATTAATCAATTTATTTTAACTAAGCATTGAAAATGAATATAAAACTATTTTTATAGTATATATAACGATATATATTCACATGTTATATATACTACTTCCGAATACACATATAATAATTTATAAAGCGATCGGTTGCTATACAAAACAAGAGGAACCACCTATTAAATATTCTCCTTCATTGAAATCGTATTTATATGAAATAAAAAATAAAATAGATGAATGCGAGATGCAGTGGGATAATTATAAAAAGTATACAAATCCTTATGAATATATTAATACATTGGTTCCAAATAAAAATAAAACCGTTTCTGCAGTAAAACCATTATCACGATCATATTATAAAATGATAGAGTTAGTTTCTTTTTTTAATTTATGTCATTATTCTTCCAGCACTACATTTGAAAGTTCTAATACAAAACGTCTTAATTCGATTCCTATTAAAAGTTTTCATTTGGCAGAAGGACCAGGTGGGTTTATTGAAGCACTCGTTCATATGCGCAAGAATAAGAATGATACTTACGTTGGTATGACTATATTAGATAATAATAATGATTCTAATATACCTGCATGGAAAAAAAGTAAAAAATTTTTAAATGATAATAACAACGTTTATATTGAAAGTGGTGCTGATAAAACTGGTAATATATTATCTCTATCGAATTTTGAACATTGTTGTAGTAAATATGGTTCAACAATGGATATTATAACTGCTGATGGTGGTTTCGATTTCTCGAATGACTTCAATGGACAGGAAAAAATAATGACAAAACTATTATATGGACAGGTGTGTTATGCTTTATGTATGCAAAAACATAATGGTTCCTTCATATTAAAAATTTTTGATTGTTTTATGGAAAATACCATTGATTTATTGTATATATTATCCGCTTTCTATAAAGATGTTTATATTACAAAACCACAAACAAGTAGATATGCCAATTCAGAGAAATACATCGTATGTAAAAATTTTTTATTTACAGATTGTAAAGATTTCTATAATATTATGAAAGATACTCTTAAAAATACAATTGAAACAAACGAACATATTCATCGTTTTCTAAGTATTGATATATCAAGACACTTTAAGAATAAAGTTGAAGAATATAATGCAATTGCCGGACAACAACAAATGGAGACTATTCAAAATACATTAAATCTTATTGCTAATAAGACTAAGACAGATAAACTTGATAGTATTATTAAAACCAATGTTAGTAGATGCATAAAATGGTGTGAAAAGCATAATGTAGAAGTAAATACCTTTACATCTCCATCATTAAATTCGTTCAAATTATCTTCGTCTCCACCCGATAATATTTTTATTTAGATCGCATTAGCAAATTTTCTTACATTACACGTTTTCATAATATCACTTTCTTTTGTAAACGTGGGTGTTTTCTTCATAGGATAACCGATTTTATCTTTTATTGTATATCCATAAGATGGAACACCATATGCTAGCGAATTCGCGGTATGATTTCCATAAGCACTTCTCAGTGTTCCTGCAACTGTATTTATTGTATTATATTTACGTCTATTTATAAGGTCACTTGATGATACTGCTCCTTGTGTAGCAAAACCATGATTGCTCGGTTTGTAATATATCTGTTTAACACGAGGATTAAATTTCGTAATTGTTTGTAATGCTTCAACTCCAACACCTTCCGGACTATTGCGGACTGATGGGACTGAACCACTAATATCAGTATATCCCATTTTAGTGTATAATTCTGTGTTTGCACCACTTGTATTATCAAATAATATTTGAACGTTTAAAGGTGTTGCCGACACGTCCTCCGTCCAGTAGTACGATGATTTTAACGGGTCTATTGCAGGAGTATAATTTAAGGTGTTGTTGGTAGTAACACCAAACGTTTCTACTTGAATTTTTTTATCATCTTGATTATATTTTAATGATAATAAGAATACTTTTCTACCAGTAGGAGTTTCCGTATAATAATGGTAGTTAGCACTCATAGTATCTTGTAGTATTTTGTTTAAATCACCTACATCATAAAATCCTGGTTTAACGACTACATTATGACTCGTATCGTTAATCCAATAATATTTAAAAATACCTCCAACATACAATTGTTCCTTGAGATATTTTTCACCAGAATTAGGCGCATATATATTCTGTAATGCGTCAGTAGTTCCTGGTACGGATGTAACATCACCACTTGTAACGTGGAAATTACTGTTGCTTTTATAAGATAAACTACGACTTTCTAAATATTGTTTTGTATTTGTGAAATATGTTGTAGTATTATTATTACTATATTTCTTACGCACCATACCACTACTGCGAACACGTCTGCGTGCATTCTCGTCTGCTGATAAAAATACATTGCATTTTTCGGCATTACTATCACAACCATTATCTATACTATTGTTTGTAATGACTTGTGTATTGGAAATCCCCAAACAATCCGTTGATTTTGTTGTTATAGTTCCACCTGGACGAGAAAAATCAAATATGCGTCCAGACGTTCTGGTATTTCCACTAGGAGTTTTACTCGCTATTTCTTTACGATATATTTTCAAAGGTAACGCACGAAAGTACGCATCTTTATAATTTATAACACTTATATTATTATATTTTAATCCGGCACTAATCTGTGTAAACGTATTATCATTATGCTTCCATTCTATTATAGGAGTTTCATTTATTAAAGCACTCATAATATATTTTATATATATATTAAATGATGAAATTAAATTCTTTTGACGACCAATTAATAATCCTATTTTTTTTGATTTTATACTATTATTTAATGATGCAAATAGTAATGTATATTGTTAATAAATACTAAATCTATAAAGCATTATGATTATTTTATTAACTTTTATCGAAAGGTAATAAACAGAATATCATACATTATATTAGTCGTTTATATATTATGTTATTGGTAATTCATCCAAAAGAATTGAATATTGATTGTGTAAATTTTTTAGAAACACGGAAGAATATACTGATGGAAGGAACATTTACTAAAATTATATATTCAAACTATGATATTGTTATTAATGGTATTTATTTGCGTATTCCATTTAATGATTATGTATACGACAAATCTTATAGTAGAATCGTTTTAAAGAATAATAAAATTAATAAAGATTATATTAATATTATTTCCAAGTATGAATATTATATACTCAATTATTTCAAACATATTAATTCTTGTGCAAAACAACAAAAATGTTTGTTAAAGGAACAATTTTCATCTATGAACTTCAAGGTATATAGGGAAAATTATCCCAATAATAATAATAATATGAATTGTGATATTGTTCTTAAAATATCGGGTATATGGGAAAATGAAAAAGAATATGGTCTTACTTATAAAATAATGGAAACATTTCCACTAACTTAACTGAATACCATACTCATAGTTGAATTTCTTTTATTGAATGGTTTGTTACCTGTAGTTAAGTTATGATTTTTTGTTGCCTTTTTATTTTCTTCTCGCCCTGTTTCAAAACTCGTTACGTTTAAAAATCCTTCATCCGTCATATAATAATCTAAATTATGAATATTGTTGTATCCTTCATTTGTCTTCTTCTTATACAATAAGTATTCTTCTTTATTAACTGGTTTGATTTGTTCGTCTTTCATATGCACGAATTCTTTACTACCTATTTGGTAAAACACGCTTCTATCGATTCTTAATGATTTCGCTTTGACTCTTTGTTGTAATGTGTTGTCTTCATATCCCCACGCCCAAAAATTTGGAAATCCGTGTATCAATTCAAAATCACTTGCTTTTATAGATACTATTCCACCTAATGTAAATTCGAACCCATAAAAATGCTTTACTACCCCTTTCACGGTTTCGTAATTTATATCTTTTTTTTGTTTCGGCATTGTATCCACATCATTGAATACCAATGTTATATCTTTATATGTTTCGGGATATTTCTCCCTAACATATAAAAATCCTATATTTTTCATTGCACCTCGATTAAAATTTCGATCGTCCATTTGATGAACGTATATTATTTTATATTCATCTGTCGTATAATCATTCAATATATTCTTCATATGTCCGGAGAATATTTCTTGATGTTCTTTACGATCTCTATAAGGCACAATAAAAATAAGTTTAGGTGTTTCAGGCATTATGCTTTCTATATTATTTAATCCCATATTTTTCTAAAATAACTGTTGGTAATAAGTCACTCTTAATTTCTTCCAATTTTCGGAAACATTTATTTGTTGTTACCTCACTCACGCCACAAACCGCTTTTATATCACTCTTTGCTATGTTTAGATTACAGTTGTAAGCTACAAAATATATAATTCCTGCTGATATTGAATGGGGTGTAAAATCGTTAATTTTATTATTTGTATGTATTTTTTTTGCTATAAATTTTGATAGCATTGTTAATTCAGCATTCACATTTAAACGACTACAATATCTTTCTATAAACGCTGATGGACGTGTTGTTAATAACTCTGATTGCTGTGACGAATTATATCCTCTTTCTACATTAGTTAGGATATTCACTGCCATAGAACAACCGGTTGTAGCACTTGTTTTATCCAATTTGAATATTTCCGCTATTTCGTGTGCAGTTCTTGGACAATCATTCAGACGACAACTTATGTATATGGATGCTGCTTTTATACCATCTCGATTTAATCCACGAAACATTTTCTGCTCAGATATATCTTTATGTATATACATTGCCTTATCTATAAATATTTTTGGTATACCTGCGTTCTGTGCCATTACTGTAATGAATTGGAATTCTTCATATAACGACTTTTCTTTATGGGGCATAGATTGCCATTCCGTCCATTTACGAATGCGTCTCATTTCATAAGTGGAATTTGTAGAACATAACACCTTACACCCGAATGATGATTCTACTAAAAGTGGATTAATTGGGTTTCCACAACGTGCCGGGTCTCGCGCATTTCTATCTTCAGCACCATAATACCTCCATTCGGGTGAGAAATCCAATTCATTTGTATAAATCACTCCACACGTTTCACTTGAACACGTCGGAAAACCTTCCTCTGATATTTTCAATATTGTATTACATATACTGCATAATCCTTCTTCTGTTGTATTCGATTTATTTTCATATAAACATTCCAATTTATTATTGTTTGATACCTGTTTTTGGTCAATATCATATATATCCCATAAATGCGATTTATACGCCTTAGATAAATGGGTCTTACGTTTTTGTGTTTTAGCGCTTTCTTTTTTCTTATTTGATTGTGTTATTGATTGTAATTGACTTTCCATAAGTTATAGTATTTAATATATATATTTTAATTTTTAAACGCATTCAATTTTTTATCTTTATATATTAGGTAAAATATTGTTAAATTATGACAGCTACAGAAGTAGTAGATTGGTTTGATGCTAAAAAATGTGGAAAAAATAATAAATTTGTAAACGTAGATAATGAGGGTGAAGGTGAAGGTGAGGATAAAAAACCTATAATTGAATATAAAAAAGATACAATAGAAAATGCAATTAACACTATTATTATTAATAAACTTAGTGCAGAACAAAAAAACATTGAAGATATAGCATTGAATGTGATTTCAAATTATAGATCCAAACTATTAGAACATATGCAAACAGCTATTATAAAGGAAATTACGAAGGATTTAGAAGAAAAATTAAAAACGATTGATGATGAAACTATTGATGGTGAAAATATTACCAAGAAAATCGTAAATGCTAATGTTAAGAATTTTAAGGATTTATTAAGTGGACATGCTGACAAGACATTAACTAACGCATATAAAGATTTATTAGATTTCGCTAATATTTGTAAGGCAAAAAAAGCAGCAGAAGAAGAAGCAGCAGAAAAAGAAGCAGCAGAAAAAGAAGCAGCAGAAAAAGAAGAAAAGAAAAAAAAGAAAAGAGGAGGAAAACCTAAACGTAAAAAATATACGCGTAAATCACATAACAAACCTAACAAGCAAAAAACGAGACGTTTTAAAGGTGTTAAAGGTGGTGAAAATGATGATGAAAAATGTCTTAATGTACGTGCGATTTGTGGAAAAGTAACAAGTATAATATATAGTCAAGCGAACAAATTTGAAACAGAAACAGTTAATGATAGTGAATTAAAAACAAAATTAAAAACAAAATTAGAAACAGTATGTCTTAAAAAAACAAACGAAATATTAGATGATTTTTCTAAACAAGCAATAGATATTAGTTCATTGGATGATATATTCAAAATGTTAATTTTCGAAATAACAAATATAGTTACGTCTAATATGAAAAAATTAGATGAAACATTTTGCAAATAGTGATAATGACTCTTAATTAATTATTCACCAAACATAAAAATATATTAGAAAGAATCATTGCTCATAAAAATAAGCAATGATTTGGAGAACTTAGAAATTAAAATTAATTTTCTTCTCTAATTTATTCATCATATCATCACCATAGACAAGATTGCCTGTAGGTTTATAATCTTTAATAGATGAATATTCTTTACCATTTTTTATAAGTTTATTATCAGGGTTCTCGCTTTGTTGATTCAAAAGTCCATTATCGAGATTATTATCGTCCGTTTCTATTTTATCGACTATATTACCTTTTTCGTCTAAAACAACCCCCATACGTTTTTTAATTTCACTGCGAACATACGATGGAACCCAATTATGCCACGAAATAAATAAAGCATTTGGATGGACGTATTTAACAAAAAATCCATTGTTCTCCAATTGTGATACAACATAACCAATACAATCCCCTTTATCGTAAATAGGTTCTCCTATCAAATATTCGGGGACCGCAAACCAAATAAAATCATCCTTGATGTTTTTATTTTTTGCTGTATAATGAATGCGTTTATGGATACGTTTCAATATTTTATTAAATATTGACAGTTGTTTTAAATCACGTTTTTGGCGTTTTTCATATAATTCATCAATACTAATTTTACTACCACCTTCTTCTTCATGATCAAATAAAAATATAGAAGACATATCTTATATAATATTATATATTCTATCCATAATTAAAAAATATAAAAAAAACTTATTCCTTCTTAATAAATGGAAAATGAGAGTAATAATTCAAATACTTTGGAAAATGATATATCAAATAATACAATAATTAAACATATAGTCATTAGTGGCGGAGGACATTATGGTCTCACTATGTATGGTATATTAAAAGAATCACATAAAAAGGGATTTTGGAAATACGAAAATATAGAAACATTATATGGAACATCAATAGGTTCATTTATATGTTTATTAATAACTCTTCAATATGACTGGGAAACGCTTGATAAATATTTCATTGATAGGCCTTGGGATAAGGTTTTCAATTTCGACATACATACTATTTTTGAGGCATTTGAAAATCAAGGTATATTTAATCAAACAACGATGAATAACTTGATATCTCCTCTTTTTCTTGGTAAAGATATACCACTTGATATAACGTTAAAAGAATATTACGAGAGAACCCAAATGGAGTTATTTATTACTACAAGCGAAGTAGTATCTTTCGAATTGAACGTTTTATCACATAAAACGCATCCCGATTGGAAATTATTAGATGCAATATATGCTTCGTGTACGATACCTATTATATTCAAACCCATTATAACGGATGATGCTTGTTATATTGATGGTGGTTTGTTTTCATCCTACCCATTAAATATATGTAGGTCAAATGTTTCGAATACAGACGAAATTATGGCAATTCGTAAATCATCTGGTTTCAGTAGAGAACCTATAGATAAAAACGCCAATCTTTTTGATATTATAAAAAAAATGCTTCAAAACGCAATGAAGAATTTTAATAGTATACCTTATAATACCATTAAAAATGAAATACAAATATATGGAGGACCTATTTCATTTGATGGTATTATTCGTTTTTCAACATCAAAAGAAGAACGAATAAATATGATAGAAGAAGGGGTATCTTTGTTTAATGATTTTTTATTATCACTAGAAAAATCCGTAAATAATGAGTAGGGTTTTGATTTATACATCTGTTAATTCATTCATCATCATTATTAAACGTTCATTGGTAATTTTTGCGTCATAATCAATTGGGTTTGAAAAATCCTTATCCAGATACACTTTTATAGTAGGGTATGAATCAACACCGTATTCCGTTTTATATGAATCTGCTTGTGTACTATCGGAACAATCCATTTCCTTACAATATACCAACGAAGAACCTACCGGTTTTCCATTTCCATATTCTTGTTTGAATTTATCCCACTCGGGACGAGCATTCTTACAATGAGGACACCAATCTGCATAAAAGTAATAGATATCTATACTCCCTACATTTCTATTGGCATTTGCTACGTCTTTGAACTTATTTTTACTATCTAATACTCCATATTTTGTCCAAACGTATTTGGCTATAAAAAACAACACCAAAACAAATAATGCTATTAATATATTCCTTTTATGAGGCGCTAAAAATGCGTTGATTCTACCAAGTATCTGAGACATTTATATACTATCCCATTATTATTATTTTTCAAATTAAACATATATCCTTATATATTAAAATGACATACACAAAAAAACATCGCAATAATAATAGGAGAACCTTTAAGAATAATGATTATAATAGTAATGATGGTATGTTAACGAGCATATGGGGTCCTCCCTTGTGGCACGTCCTACATTCAATGAGTTTTAATTATCCTGTGAACCCTACAACCGAAGATAAAATACATTATCGTGATTTTATTATTAACTTGAAATGGACCTTACCCTGTGGTAAGTGTAGAACAAATTTAGTAAATAATTTCAAAAAACTCCCATTGAAAAGAGAACATATGAAGTCGCGTTCCACTTTTTCTAAATATGTGTATGATTTACACGAACACATTAATAAGATGTTGGGTAAATCATCTGGTCTCAGTTACCAAGATGTAAGAGAACGATACGAACACTTCAGGTCTCGTTGTGTAGAAACAGATGAAGATAGACTTAAAAATCTTCAAGACTTGAAAATAGAAAATGGTTGTGTAAAACCTTTGTATGGTAAGAAATCAAAATGTGTATTAAAAATTATACCCGATGACATTAATTGTGTATCTTTAGAAATTGATGGTAGATGTATTAAGAAGACAAGTCCTGATAATATGTAATTTTATTTTAGCATTTTTATCTCTTATAAAATAAACCATAAATATATATATAAATGTCTGAATATAACACAGAAAATAAAGGTTCAGAATATATTAATGATACTATAGATGAAGTTCCATTCTGGAGCGAGAACCCCAATATTTTATTTAGTCCTCAATATATAACCGAATTATTTCCGGTGGGTGATATGAGCTATAATCAAAAAATAAACGCAGTTACCAGGTTTACTATTTTAATATCTATTGTTATTTTTGCAATTAATCCACATATTAGAACCTTATTGGTTATTATTATAACATTTGCTGGCATTTTCGGTGTCCATCGTTATAAACTCCAAGAAACAGAACGTGATGAACGATTGGCGAAGGAAGGATATGAGAACATTACCGATGCCATTCTT
>Ga0075480_10001802_pt1 | contig 13656 bp, 9 predicted proteins | sample DEB08_DNA_7_FD_81590 | JGI IMG/M metagenome (GOLD analysis project Ga0075480, IMG submission 81590) | Aqueous microbial communities from the Delaware River and Bay under freshwater to marine salinity gradient to study organic matter... | ecosystem: Environmental > Aquatic > Marine > Coastal ... | reverse complement strand
TTGCCGAGGTGATCCCGCGGCTGGTGACCGTCGCCCAACGCCCCCTCAAGCTTCTCGAGGGAATTGGGGGAATTCTCCTGCTGAACCTCGCCTACATCGCGGTCTTGTTCGCCTGCATCGCCGCGTTCGGAGGATCACTCAACTTCGCGCTCGTGGCGGTCGTCTACCTCGCCGGTGCCGCTATCGGGCAGGCCGCTCCCACCCCCGGTGGTCTCGGCGCTGTGGAAGCAGCGCTCGCGGCTGGCCTCACGGCCGCAGGCCTAGAGGCCGGCACCGCCGTCTCCGCTGTCCTTCTCTACCGACTGATCACCTTCTGGGCACCCACCGTCCCCGGCTACTGGGCGTTCACGAAACTGACCAAAGACGGCTTGCTCTAACAGGCGCTAATGCGACGGCACTGAAATACTCGAGATATGAGTGACGAGAGCGTTGTCATCACGCCATTGAAGGACGGCCCCAATCAAGTTACCGGTGGGGTGGTCGTGAAAGACCCCGACGGGAACATCATCAAGGAAGCATCGACCGTCTACCTGTGTCGATGCGGATTCAGCCAAGACGCGCCATTTTGCGACGGCTCACACAGGAGAAACAAGTGGAGTAGTGCGTTCCACTGAAGGAAAAAGTTTCCCTAAATGGCTGCAGCCCGAATTCTCACGAATTTGATCTCGTCGCCCTTCCCCACATTGAAGAGAACCTCTTTTTCGCCTTTCCCCACATTGAAGACGCCCCTCTCTTTACACTCCTCCACATCGAAGACGCCCGCTTCTTCAAGCGTTGCCACCAGGTCAATCGGGGCTGCCCCATAAGTCGGTTCGCACTTGCCCGCCTTTCCGCAAGTGATTTGGATGCACTGTCGTGGCCTTCCGTTTTTCCCGAGCGTTTTGCGACGGGGGCTCCAATGGGCCCCGTGTCCTTAGGCTTTTCATTCAAGGCGTCATGAACTTTGTCTAACGCTCCGTCTACCGCTTCTCCCCCCTTTTCGCCCGCTGCGTCGACGATCTTGTCCCGCACTTGTTCACTGTCAAGATTTTCGTCGACAACTTCCCTAGCCGCGTTTGCAGCACCCGCGATTCCTCCTGATGCAGCCTCACTTAATCCTGCCGAGTCCAAGCCAGGAGCCCCGCCGATCGCGGACTCAAGGCTGTTCCCGGCAGATTCCGCGATCTCTTGGGTCGACGAGATGGCGTTATCTGCCAATTCTTTTACGGGTCCTCCGCCGGCCTTAATCATCTCACTTGCAGCGGATGCAATCGGCGCAGCAGCATTTTTTGCCGCATCACTGGCCATTTCGTTGACTGGTTCAAAAACACCACCCTCGCGAAGCATCCCCAAACCCATCTGCGCACCTTGCTTGACACTTCCGAAAGATTCTTGTGGCGATGCATTAAAGTCAATGACCTGATCTCGTATTTGCTCGCCTCGGATGGTGTTTCGTCCGTCTCCCTGCTCCATAGACCGCGCGTCTCTAGCGAAGCGGGCCCTGTTGGCTCCCTCGGAAGAAAGACCGCCTGCCATCTGACCGGCCACCTGAAGACCCTTTCCGGTGGTCTGAACAGTCTTTCTCACAGCGTCTCCGTCTACACCAAAGACGTTTGCAGTCATCGCGCCAACATTTTGCGCGGTGTGTGACACAGCAATATTCCTTGCGTGCTCAAGATCGTTGCTTTCCAGTGCCTTATGGGCAGTCTCTAAATTGCCCTCCAACGTTTCACCGGATCTATGCATCTGCCTTGCCGTGCTGTTGAGCGTGGCGAGTCGCTCATCCTTTGCACTCGTTACCGCTCGATCTTCGTTGTACGACGTGCCCACCCCACCTGCTCTACCGTATTGGACGGTTTCGCCCTCGTGCTTCTTGACGTAGGCGCGCGTCCTTTTGACCAGCCCTTTCATGTCGGACCGTTCTTTCCGTATCGCAGCGAGTTTTGCTGCCTCTTCGGTAGTCAATCCAGACTTTTTCTCTTCCTTCAATTCGATTAGACGTTGCTCGCGGGCAAGCTTTGCGTCGTGTTCTTCGGGCAACATTCCATGCTTCTTAACGAAGCGAAATTTATCAACGGTGTCCTGGTGCCGATTCCTCGCCGCGATAGCTTGTTCATCGGCACCGCTGTCAGCATCACCTTTGGCCGCATCCAGCCTTTTTCGCAATGCATCGTGCTCATCTTGTTGGTCCTTCGTAAGACCTGTGTCTTTTTCTCTTCGCAAAACACTGGCACTGTTTAAAGCCGAAGCAAGCGCACTTTGGTGATTCTCATCAAGATAATCAGAGCCGATAAAAGATTCATCTTTTTTTGCTTGTTTGGCGATTGCCTTGTGGTGCTTTATTTGATCGTCAATGGCCTGCTGATCCTTCTTCGACGTCACACCCCGACGTCTCTCCTGCAAATCCTTAATTTTGTCCTGGATACTAATCTTTTGCTTGTCTCGCAATTCTTTGATGGCGTCCTCGTGGGTCTGAAGTTCCTCCTTCTTCGAAAACTTCTCCCTGATTTTTCGTCCCCCAAACCCCGTTTTGCCACTTCGGTAGCGATCTGCTGTCTTTTGTGCTTCACCCTGCTTATTTAGTGCAGCGAACCGTGACTCAATCTCCCGAACATGGTCTTCATGTTGTCCCTCGATCGTTTCACTGGCGGAACGGTGGGCTTCCCGAGCCGAGTGATATTCCTCAGCTTCATCATCATGTAAGGCGAACCTGTAACCCTTGCGTAGGTCCGCAGCGCCGAGTGACTTTCGCTCCCTACTCGAGTCTTTCAAGTCTGAATTTTCTGCCTCCAACGACTGCTTCTCTTGCCTATTGCGCTCCAGTCGCTGGTTCCATTCATCATCATCTCCGCCTCGACGTTCTCCTGCGCTGTCTTTCAGGTCTGTCTTGGCAGTTGCCAATTCCTGCTTGCGCTGGTCTTTCCACTCACGGGTTCGATGCGTGAGACTGTCATCAACTACTGCGCCGTCGGACACTACCCCCGCATCGAATCTATTGACGGGCACAGATTCACCCAGGGTGTTTTCCACACTCATGGTCGCCACCGTTTCGCGGCCAGCTGCCTTAGCGGCTCTGGCCGCCTTTTGATGAGCCATCACCGCTTTCACAGATGTCCTAAAAGCGTCTAGCGCTCGCCCTTTTTGAAAGGTGCCTTCTCCTGTTTTCGTCGAACGCATGGCGTCTATCGCGTCGCTATTTGCCTCGACCGCGTCACGAGCAAGACCTTTAGTTCGGCGCGCTTCATCCTGTCGAAACTGATCTTGCTTAGCGGAAATCATGCCTTGGGCTTGGACTGCCAATCCAACGCCCTTGACAATGCCGCTGACAGAATCGGAGGAACCTTCTGGGAGCAGTCCCACACCATCTAAAGCCTGACTGACTTTATTGCCGTGTTCGTAGGCTGACTCTCCGAAACGAGAAACCGCTTGAGCATTACGAGCGCTACTTGACGAGCCTGTCTGGCTCATTGCCTGTCGATCTTTAGCCTTAATCATTTCTTCGACGCGCGAACGCTCAGCGTCAGGATTTTCATTCATTCGCCGCTGTGTCTTTGCAGCCTGATCCAATACGTGTGCGCGATGGGCCTTCTTGAGGTGTTCACCAGCCCGGGTTTCCCGCTCTTCATCCGTCAACACTTGAGGTCGACGCGACTTGCGCCACTCTAGATACTCCTGTTGCAGACGCTGCTTATCATCAGACTCTAGCCTTGTGACCGGTCTCGTCGGCTGACTCGCATTCGCGTCACCGGTTCGAGTGTTATCAAGCGCGACCGCATCCCGACGTTCCTCGTCATGACTTATTGAATCCGAAACAGGCATGATCTATCGCCTCACCGAGTGATTCTTCCGGACGATAGCCACAGACCTTGAGCGTCAGACACCAGATTCTCCATGACTATCCGTCATGCCCCCTTCGGAGATCGTCGTTGAGATTCGCGCAGCACTCTCCCGTTAATGGTGGCTCCGGCAATGAACGAGATGAGTCCGATACCGAGCATCACGGTCACGAAACCTGGGATTGAGATAGATGCCTCGACCCCGCCTGATCCCGCGACCGAAAAGGTAAATTCGAAAGACTGCGCTCCGGTGCTGGAGGGATCCGCGGGACACATGGTGATGCCGCAATTGGCGACAACCTGAACCAAGCTCAGCACGACGTATACGAACAGCCAGATGATGGTGGAGAAGGCGAAAGCCCGTGCGGCACCACGGTGATGGAACAGGCCCCGGTCCACTGCCCGCCACGACGACGTCCACAACAGCATGGCGGCGCAGGCCACCACGGCGACCAGGAAGATGGCGAACGCCCACTCGAACATGGGGCGACCGAAGACGACTTCGTTGGGGTCCAACGTGAGATCACCGGTCGCGTGGTCCAGTATCTGCCGTCCGCTCGCGGCACAACCCACGACCGCCGCGAGGATCGCGATGGCGTAGTGGTTCGGTCGCATCCCACGCAGCAGATTCAGCATCGGGGCGATGGCAGCACCGATCAGGGCTGAACGCTCGACGACTCCCAACGCGCTGGGGGCCATTCCGTAGCCGTACTGCTGGGTAACGGCCACGGTGATCGCCCCGATGACGACACCGATGGCCGCGATGTTGACCCAACGCGCGCTCCCCACCGCGGGTGTGGGTTCGTTATCGGGGCCGGACTTGATGGCTGAGCCGTCCGGGCGTCCGGAGTCACCCTCGGGAAACTCCGGCGTACCCGGCTTCTTGGGCATCGTCGGGGCTTTCGGAGGCTTGGGTTCCTTCATTCCCTGCGGGAGCGCACCCTTGAGGGTGTATGCCGCTCCGAGGGTCGAGTTCAGGTTCATCGTCCACACTCATCAACGGTCACGGTGCGGCCGGTCACGCAAATGCCACGAAAATGCTCGTGATCGCCAAGGATCCGAGGGCGGACGGTGCTGCCCACTTGTTGCGTAGAACGACTAGGGCAATCACCACGGACCACAGCAGAAACAGAATGAACACGGGGAGAAGTTATCGCGAGGATGTCCGTTGTCGCAGCGGATCCGCTATTCCGCTTCCACATTCAACGCCGGTGAGGGGCCGGTCAATTCGATCGTTCCGGCCCATAGGCACTCGCAGGCAGCCCCTTCGGTCAGCACCGGCATCCCGTCGATCAGGACATTGCTGGGCGAGATCCACGGGGTCACCACCACCGGGAGGCACGGGGCCGGGGTGGGCACTCCCAGCGCCGCCGCCGTGAGAGCGATCACCTCGGGGTTGGCCGGCGAGTGGCATAGCCCGAAGGACGGGATATTGACGATGGGGGCGAAATTCATCATGGTCGCCACCGGGAGGTCGTTGGCGAAGACTCCCAGCGGCTCTACGATCAGCGCCGACGGGGCAAAGCCCATGTCGCAAAACATCGGAGTTCCGAGAGTGGCGACCGGACCTGGCATGAAAAGACTGTAACCCTGAAACAAATGGGGTGTGTGAATATTCGTGAACAATCCTGTGAAATTCGGGACGCGGGGGGCCTAAGTGCTCCATAGTGCCCTCTACAGAAATTCAACCGCACGAGGAGCCCTGAATGCCCAGTTACCTTTCTCCCGGGGTCTACGTAGAAGAAGTCCCCGCCGCCACACGTCCGATCGAGGGTGTTGGCACCGCGATCGCCGGTTTTGTCGGTTTCGCCACAGCGGGACCCACCAATGAGCCCACCCTTGTCACCAATTGGCAGCAGTTCGTCGACACGTTCGGCGACATGGCTGAAGAGTTCGCCCTGGGCAAATCGGTATACGGGTTCTTTAATAACGGTGGCGGTCGCGCCTACATCGTGCGACTCCCCCTCGCGGTAGATGGCAACGCCCCCTCACCTGGACTGCCCGTCGCGGCCCTGAGCGCCGGCTCGGGGAAGGATGCGGTTCCCGCCTTCACCGTTCGCGCACTGGATGCCAACGTCGGAGATATCTCAGTCGACGTGGAGCCCGCTGCAGGTGCGGATCCGGACTCCGGCAAATTCGACGTCACGATCTCCGCGCAGGATGGCCCGAGTGAGACCTACCACTCGGTGACCACCGGCGCCGGTTCGAGCAACATCGCCACTGCCGTCAACACCCGCTCCCGCTTGGTCACCATCGAAGGGCTCGATGTGGCGGCCGACATCCTCAAGGACGGACTCGCCACCGGCGCGGTGAGCTTGTCGATCCCATCAGATGTTGCTGTTCCCACCGTGGCAACCGAGTCGGTCGTCGGTGATCCCGCCAAAAGGACCGGCTTCGCTGCCTTCGAGGCGATCGAAGAGATCACCATGATCGTCGCGCCGGATCTCATGTCGGCTCACCGGCAGGGCCTGATCGACACCGAAGGTGTGGTTGCGGTCCAGACGGCGATGGTCTCCCACTGCGAACTCATGGGTAACCGGATGGCCATCTTGGACACCCCTGCAGGGCTCAACGCCCAGCAGGCATCGGAGTGGCGAGAGACGACCACCAACTTCGATTCCAAGTTCGCGGTGCTGTACTGGCCATGGATCCAGATGTTCGATCCGACCGTCGGCCATGACGTCTACTTCCCACCGAGCGGACACCTATCCGGCCTGTGGAGCCGCAACGACGACACCCGCGGCGTCTTCAAGGCTCCCGCCAACGAGGTCATTCAGGGTGCCACCGGACTAGAACTGGCGGTCACCCGCGGCGAGATGGACATGCTCAACCCGATGGGGGTGAACTCCATCAAGTCATTCCCCGGTCGAGGAATTCGCGTCTGGGGCGGTCGCACACTCTCCAGTGATGCTGAGTGGCGTTACGTGAACGTCCGTCGTTACTTCAACTACCTCGAGGAGTCCATTCTTCAAGGCACGCAGTGGTGTGTCTTCGAGCCCAACGACGAGCGCTTGTGGGGCCGCATTCGCCGCACCATCAGCGCCTTCTTGGTGAACGAATGGCGCAGCGGTGCACTCTTCGGTGAGAAGGCCGGTCAGGCGTTCTTCGTCAAGTGCGACGGAGAGAACAACACCGCCGAGAGCATCGATGCCGGAATGGTCATCGTTGAGATCGGGGTCGCACCCGTGAAGCCCGCAGAATTCGTCATCTTCCGCCTCGCCCAGTTCTCGGGCGGCGCCTCAATCAGCGACTAACCACCACACCAGCATTGGAGACATGAGTCATGGCACTAACAGGAGGAGACGCCTTAACCGCATTCTCGTTTGAGTTCTCCGTGGACGGAACAACGATCCCGAATGTGGTGGCGGTCAACAGCATCAGCAAGAACGCGCCGGTCATCGAGACCAAGTCGATGACACCCGATGGCAAGTACGTCAACCAGAAGATGTATGGACCTAACCAGTCCGGTGAGATGTCCATCTCCGTGTTGAACACCGGCGACCAGGCTGTCACCGGATGGATCATGAGCGGCCTCGGCGGCGATCAATCGAGTGCTCGCAAAACAGCGAAGCTCTTGTACAAGGACACCACGGGTTCGACGGTGCTCACGATGGAGTTCACCGAGGTTCTCGTTTCCAGCATCGACTACGGCTCCCTTTCCGCAGGAGAGGCAAGCGCGATCCAAATGACGATCAACCTGAGCTTTGTCGATATGACGACATCGTAAATCGGAGGGACGTATGTCTTCGGCACAAGACGTATTCCAGACCACCTTCGATTTCGTCCTTCCCCGTGGATACGTCGACGCCGACGGTCGTGTGCACCGCGAGGGGACGATGCGGTTGGCGACGGCGAGAGACGAGTTGGTTCCCCTGCTCGACCCCAAGGTGCGGGAGAACGACGCCTTCTTGAGTCTGGTTCTTCTCGCTCGAGTCGTCACCAAACTCGGCGATGTCCCGACCATCGATGACCAGGTCATGGGCGGCCTGTGGGCGACGGATCTGGCGTTCCTTCAGGACCTCTACCGTCAGATCAACTCCGAGGGACACACCCTCATAGAGGTGACCTGCCCTTCCTGCTCCACCGACTTCGCTGTTGATATGGCAGGTGATGGCCCGGGGGAATGACGACGGCCGAGGCTGACCTGCTGTGGGAGGAGGTAGGAGCCTTGGCCTTCTACCTTCACTGGCCGCTCGACACACTCCTCGACCTACCTCACCAGATCCGAGGCCGTCTGCTCGAGCAGTCGCAGCGACTCGCAGATACGGCGGGAGGAGTAGAGCATGGCTGAGACACCAGGCTCATCGGTTCACGATTGGCGTGGGCCGGTGCGGGCTGACTATCTCGCTGTGCCCATGACGACCGGCGTGCAGCGACCCCACCGGACGCTGCTACGCCCTGCTGGAGATTTCGTCGTCACTCGACAACCCGTTCGCGTTGTCGCTCCGGCTTTGCGGCACGCCAAAGGTCTCGCACCTACGGGACGGATAGCAGTTCGGGTCTCCTCCGCACCGCGCATCGGCAAGCCGGCCAAGGACGTGCCCACGGACGAGGTGCTCGGCAACGGTGATGCGCCGAGCACCGGACCCACCGTTCAACCGAGCGGGTCGGTTTCCACGACCGACAACGAATTCACACCAGATGACGACACGTCGACAACGTCAGGAACCGTCACCCCGACGCGTTCGTCCGCGTCCGCCCCGACGTCAGCGAAACCTCTCCCCCGCCCGTCGTCGCCGCGTCCCCCTCACCGTCAGGTGAGCACCGGGCCGGTCCCCCTTCCACCTCAAGGCGTCACTCCCGCCCGCTCGATTCGAAAGCCCGAGGATCAAGTGCCCCTGAGCCGAGGCGACGAGCCAGGTGAAAGCGAAGTGCTGCCCTCCGAACCGCTCAGTGACGTTCTCGCCGCGATCACAGTCACTGAGGACGGCCGCACCCTCACTGGGCGAACCCGCACCATGCGACGTCCGGGTACCCGAATACAAGCGCAGTCATCCGAACAGTCATCCGAACCGACACCCCCGCCTGCACCAGCTCCGTCCGCGGCCGCCGCGTCCCCGACAACTACGTCCGCGACGTCCTCACCTAATACGCGACCCACACCGACACGCGCCCACGAGCCCACACGCACACCCGCCGAGACTTCGAACCAAGTGGATGCCGTCACTCCACCAGAGATCGTTAAAGCCGCCCCTGCATCTCCGCCTGCAGGATCGTCGAGCGCAGCCTCGTCGTTACCTGCCTCGTCGTCCGTTCCCGCCGTTCAGTCAGACGACATTCAGCGGCGTCCGCGTTCCGCACGTATTCGCGGCGCAACCCCCGCTGCGGCGACTGCAGCTATCGTGCACACACCACCAGCCCGGACCGATGACTCACAACAACCATCAGCGGATACTTCAGCGACAGTTACGACGACGCCATCCACGCAGGGCGCTCCCGTGCCGACACCACCTGAGTCAAAACCATCAGCGTCAAGTCCCTCCGCGCAACCCCAGACTTCATCGACTCCGTCCATACCGCGAGCCACACCGGCACCATTCGAGCCGCCAGAGACATCCGCTCCATCTCCCAAGCCCGCTGGCGATGCCGTCCCATCAAGCACCGTGCACTCACCTGACCTGCCACCGAGCAGTGTGCAACGAGAAGACGCACGACAACCCGCAGACTCTGCTGATAATCCGAATACGAACGCGGCGCCCGGATCGCGTTCCTCGGTGCCCGGATCGCCCGCATCATCCGAAAATCAATCACCCGGCAGTCAACCGCCGAGTCAGCCGCAAAATGTTCCTGTCACTCGCCCCGCGACAGCACCGCCATCCGATTCAGCCACCGGCACCACCGCACCACCGTCGTTAAACACCCCGACACCCGCGACGACACCAGATTCGACGCCGCCCACGCAAGTGCCGACGACAGAGAGCCCGAATACCCGCACCGATCCTGCCGCGAGTTCGCCGGCAGCACCACAGCCAGCTGCAGTCGACGGAGCTCCTTCGTCGACACCTCTGTCCGGCACGTCAGACCATGCGTCCGCACCAGTCCTCTCCGATGCGCCTCTTCAACGCAGAGCAACCACCACACATCGCGCCGAAGATGCAGGCGCGCGTAAGGACATCCTCGACCCACATGGGGCATCCGAGCCGTCAACCGTGACTCCATCAGCGGCTCCATCGGCGCCTCAGTCATCTACGACAACGCCAACAATCAGCCCGATTCAAGCGGCATCGTCATCGCCGTCGGCATCGTCGCCACAGTCCACTGACTCGCTCCCATCGGAACAGTCGGACGAATCCATGCAGTCACCAACCTCGGTGGAGTCGTCAGAAACAGAACAGCCTCAAGCCGATCAGCCAAACCCTGCTTTAGCAGGGTCGCCCACAACGATCACGGTTCCCGCTGACGTCAGAGCAGCGGTCACGGCAACCACCGGGGTGTCCCCCGCGACAGCGTCGGTCGTTCGCGGAGAATCAGTAAGCAAGAGAGCTCGCGATCTTCAAGCGGATGCCTTCACCCATGGAGGCCACGTTCACCTTCCCGGCACCGCTCCGTTGACGTCCGATCGCCAACGACAACTCCTCGCGCACGAACTGACACACGTCGTCCAACAAGGAAGCGGCAGACAACTGCCACCCGAACACACCCCTGAGGGTCGGCGCCTCGAGCAGAAGGCGCTGGATGTGGAAAGCATGTTGGCAACGGCGTCATCTAACGGCGCCCCCTCACCCAACGGGCCTACGTCGGCACTGCCGGCGACGGCCAGCCCACCCGCTATGGCTCCGCCAGTGACAAATTCGACCGGAGTTGTTCCCGCAGCAAGCCCTGCTTTCGCATCCGCACCTACTCCGCCCGGCGGGCGTTCACGAGCCGCAGGAGTGCCCCGTGGCGCCACTCCTACCCAGCGCACACCCGTATTTGGGACAAGGGTCGAGGCATCCTCGAGCAGCGACCTGGTGCGTGTTGCGGCTGTTCCACGCTCGCCGCGTCCTGCTGGCCGTCCACAGCCGAGAAGCGGCTCGGCGACAGATGCGACACCTATCGGCCAGTCGACCCCGTCACAGGCAAACGTCGCGCAAGCATCGGGGTTGCAGCCGGTGGCCCTACCCGTCGTTACCTCGCAAAACCCCATAACCTCCTCAGAGAATCCAATGGCATCGTCGGAGCCCGACCGTTCCGTGGTGCAGCGAAGGAGAGCACAGGCGGCACCATCGTCAACGCCCGTCCCGCCCACCACGCCGTCGTCGTCCCCGCCTGCAGCCGACCCCGGCGCAATGGCGGGCCAGGAGCCTTCTGACTATCGACGATCTCCGACCAAACGGGATAACTCCACCCCCGATGATGCGTGGCTCGAGCGCCACGCGGCTGCCCTCTACCCCATCATCCGTCGCCATCTCAGGAACGAGCTCCTGCGAGACCGCGAACGACGCGGCCGACTCGTGCGGGAGGATTAAGCCATGTCGACCCCTGCGCCCTTCAACTCCGATTACACCGCGACCAACTTCGTCGGCTTCTCGATCAGCGTCGACATCGTCGCATCGGACCAAACGCTCGGCGCCAATTGGCAGTCACTGTCCTTAGGTTCGGTAAGCCTCGGCGCTCAAGATCTTCAGGCCGGGGGCTACAACCGGAGCCGGTTCCAGATGCTGGGGTCGCTCGACTACGGCAACGTCACACTGACCCGGCCGTGGACCGCCAATCAGTCCGGATGGATTGCCCAATGGTTCTCTGCAGCGGAAACTTCCGGGCCCTCAACTGTTTCCGTGACGGTCAATTACCTGGATGTTCAGGGATCACTGCAACAAGCCACCTACAACTTCCGCAACGCATACCCGGTGTCGTGGACACAACCGGACTTCGTCGCCGTTCCCTCCGCAGAAACGCCGCCACGAATCACCGAGACACTTACGTTCTCTCACTCTGGCTTTGCTGAGAGTGGCAGCCTGGCGTCAGGAATCGACAGCGCCGAGTCTGTGCAGCCATTCAAATTGGTAGTACTTCCCGGCGGAGTCTCCGGCGTCGCGAGCGCACTGTCTGCCGTCACGAGTTGGACTCCCGGTGGGGACGCTGCCGCGTACATGCCATCGACTGCCCTATCCGCGAAGAACGAAGCCATCGCCAAGACTGCAGGGGCGACAATTGGAAGCTTTCCCGCCATCACCTTCTGGGTTCCCCCCTCGAGCGTCAAAGTTTATAAGAAAGCCGAATGGCGGATCAACGCTTCACCGTCGGCTGAAGGATCGGGGCCTGTGAACTGGCTGGGCACGGAACCCATGACCATCGACTTCGATTTCACCCTGGACGGTGCTCGCGTCGACCAAGGTCAAGGAGGGAACGCCGAAGGAGAAAGCGTCCTACCCGAGGTCGAGCGCCTGATGGCGCTATGCGAAGTTGATGCACTCCTTGCCGCAGTCGGAATCGGAACGGCGCCGCTGGTTGTGCTGCTGTGGGGAAATTTCGTTTCCCCCGTCAGCTACGTCACCGAAGTCGAGACAAACTTCATTCGATTCAACGATCGAGGAGAGCCAACGCGAGCCCAGGGCCATCTCGCTATCACCCAGTACCCAACGTCGATTGATGCCCAAAACCCCACCTCTGGAGGCGAGGTTGGGCGACGACAACTCGAGGTCTACGACGGTGATCAGTTGTCGCACCTCGCCTTTCGGGCCTACCACCAACCCTCGCATTGGCGAGACATCGCCGACGCCAACGGCATCGACGACCCCCTGCGTGTGCGCGCAGGTCGGACCTTGGTCATTCCGGACAAGGCAACCCTGCCCCGACGCGGTGAATCTGGCCGCCCGATCTCGACCTCGGGAATCTCATCGTCGCCGAACAGGGCGGGCCGATAACGATGTCCCTTGCCAGTCTGAGCACATCGGATCTGATTCTGCGAGTTTTCGTTGACAGCATTCCTATTCTTCCGGAGTTCTCAAACCAGATACGCCGTGTCGAGGTCGAGTCCCAGGTGAACCTTCCATCGTCGTGCGAGATCGAGTTCACCGATCCGGACTTGACGATCCCAATGGAGTGTGGACTGGAAATCGGCAACTTCGTGGAAGTACGAGCCGTAACCGGAGATGACGCCGCTGGCGAGGCAATCTTCTTCGGTCAGGTAGAGACGCTCGAGATCCAGTTTGAGAATGCCGGAGGACGGCTCAGCGTCGTGCGTGCTTACGACGCAAGCCACCGCCTCCTCCACGGTCAAAAGACCATGGGCTACCCGATGATGAGCTACAGCGAGGTGGCAGGAGTAGTCGGGGCGGAGCACGCGATCGTCACCGAAGCCGTCCCACACCCGGTCGTTCACGAGATGGTCGTGCAGGCAAACGAAACCTACTGGGACTTCCTCGTACGCCTTGCAAAGGAAATCGGGTACGTCGTCAACGTTGCCGTGAACCCTCTCACCGGTACTCCTACGTTGCACTTCGGTCCGACGATGCCCGCCGAGACGGCGCCACCACCCATCGGTATCGACCCTTCCCCGTTGTCCTTCTCTGTCGGTGACGACCGCATCATCAACCTCGAAGCGTCCGTTTCCGGATCCGGCATCACAGCAGCTTCCTCGGCTCGCGGGTGGGATCAGTCTCTGGGCCTGCCGTCCCTGGGAGAAGCCCCCACAATGTCGGACACGTCCTTGAACACGGTGCTCCCCGAGGAGCTTGGAGCTGAGCTCGGCGGCGTGAACCAGTTCGTCCGACTCGACAGGTTGGCCGGGAACGAGGCTGCTACCGAGGCGGCTTCGGAAGGCTTGGCCGCACGGCTGTCCGGGGCGTACGCAAACATCGAAATCGAGATGCGCGGCAATCCTTCGATCATGCCCAACCGAGCCATCAGCCTCGCCGAT
>Ga0075480_10001801_pt1 | contig 13658 bp, 12 predicted proteins | sample DEB08_DNA_7_FD_81590 | JGI IMG/M metagenome (GOLD analysis project Ga0075480, IMG submission 81590) | Aqueous microbial communities from the Delaware River and Bay under freshwater to marine salinity gradient to study organic matter... | ecosystem: Environmental > Aquatic > Marine > Coastal ... | reverse complement strand
GCTCTATTAGAACAGTTGGCTGCTGAAATGGCTGCTACTCGTTCAAAAGCTAACCATAAGAAAATTGCAAAAAGAATGCGTCTTATGGAAGGTTTCATGGAGAATGATACACAGCCTGAGTGGATGATTATTGAAACTTTACCTGTTATTCCACCAGATTTACGTCCACTAGTTCCACTAGAAGGTGGTAGATTTGCAACGTCTGACTTAAATGACCTTTACAGACGTGTGATTAACAGAAATAACCGTCTGAAGAACCTTCTTCACCTTAGAACTCCAGAAGTTATTATCCGTAACGAGAAGCGTATGCTTCAGGAAGCGGTTGATGCACTTCTAGATAATGGACGTCATGGACGTGCAGTTACAGGGGCTGGTAACAGACAGTTAAAATCTCTTTGTGATATGCTTAAAGGTAAGTCTGGACGTTTCCGTCAGAACCTACTTGGTAAGCGTGTTGACTATTCTGGTCGTTCAGTGATCGTTGTTGGTCCTGAGTTAAAACTTCACCAGTGTGGTCTTCCAAAGCAGATGGCACTAATTTTATTTGAGCCTTTCATCATTCGTCGTCTAAAAGAACAGGGTGTTGTACACACTGTACGTAGCGCGAAGAAGATGATTGAGCGTGGAGCCGCAGAAGTTTGGGATGTTCTTGAAGAAGTTACTTCAGGTCACCCAGTTATGCTTAACCGTGCACCTACTCTTCACCGTCTTTCAATTCAGGCATTTGATCCAGTATTGATCGAAGGTAAAGCAATTCGTGTTCACCCTCTAGTATGTGCAGCTTACAATGCTGACTTTGACGGTGACCAGATGGCGGTACACGTTCCACTGTCTAATGAAGCACAGATGGAAGCAAAGCTATTAATGCTTTCTCCTAACAATATCTTCTCTCCAGCAAATGGTAAGCCTCTTTGTACTCCAACACAGGATATGATTTTAGGTTGCTATTTCTTAACTTACTGGAATAAAGATAACGAGAAAGTAGATACTTCTAAGCTTAGAATTTATAACGATGTAGAAGAAGTTCTTTGGGGAATGGACGCTGGACTTGCGAAAATTCACGATCTTGTTCGCTTAAGAAACCCTGACTATGGAATCGCTGATAGACCATGGGGATCTAAAGATGAGAAATATATTACGACTACACCAGGTCGTTGTATTTTCTGGGAAATCTGGCCTGATGGAATGGGTTTCTATAATAAACAGGTTACAAAGAAAGTTCTTGGTACATTAATCAGTCAATGTCATGACCACTTGGGAACTCAAGAGACAGTTAATACTCTTGACGGACTTAAGGGTATTGGTTTTGAATACGCTACTAAATCAGGATTCTCAGTTGCAACTGAAGATATGATCATTCCTAATGAGAAATATGAGATCGTATCAGCTGCTCAAGAAGAAGTTGAAGAAGTACGTAATCAGTTCAACTCAGGTGTCATTACTGAAAAAGAAAGATATAACAAATGTATCGACATTTGGACGCATGCAAATACTCAGGTAGCTTCTCACCTATTTAGGACTATCGAGCACAACATGGGCCTTGAAGAGATTAACTCTGTATGGGCGATGCTGGATTCCGGTGCAAGGGGTTCTAAAGACCAGATTAGACAGTTAGCTGGTATGCGTGGACTTATGGCTAAACCAAATGGCGAAATTATTGAACGTCCTATTAAATCAAGTTTCCGTGAAGGTCTGACAGTACTTGAGTACTTCATCTCTTCTCACGGTGCTCGTAAAGGTCTTGCCGATACAGCGCTTAAAACGGCTGACTCAGGTTACATGACACGTAAACTTGTTGATGTAGCTCAGGATGTTATTTGTACTGAACAAGATTGTGGTACTACTAAAGGTATCTGGGTTAAGGCAATACGTGAAGGTGATGATGATATGCTTCCTCTTGAAGATCGTATCATTGGCCGTAACAGTGTTGACGATATCCACGACCCACTTTCAAAGAACAAAGACGATCTACTAGTTGCTGCAGGTCAGGAAATCTCTCCTGAAATCGCTGCTGAAATCGTTGACCGTGGAATTGAAAGCGTTCACATCAGATCAGTACTAACTTGTGAATCTGAGCAAGGAGTTTGTTCTAGCTGTTATGGTAGACTACTTGCTAATGATTCATTGGCTAAGAAAGGTGATGCAATTGGTATCATCGCTGCTCAGTCAATCGGTGAGCCTGGTACACAGTTAACTATGCGTACATTCCACGTAGGTGGTGTTGCATCAACTGTATTTAAGAAGCCAGTTATTAAATCAAAGTCTGAAGGTAAGATTCACCTTATTGAAGCAAGAACAGTAGAACAAGAAGACGGTACTCTAGTTGTTATCAACAAGAGTGGTAAGGTTGCTATTGAGAATGCAGAAGGTGTACACCTTGAGGTTCATGACCTAGTTACAGGTACTGTAATCAGTAAGAAAGAAGGCGCCAAAGTAAAAGTTGGTGAAGTCTTCGCTAAATGGGACCCGCATAATGTTCCAATTATTACTGAGAATGCAGGTAAAGTTGAGTTCCGTGACCTAGTTGAAGGTGTAACTCTGAGCCGTGAAGTTAAAACTACTGGTGAAGAAGAAATCGTTGTACTTGAACACAGAGATGACCTTCATCCACAGTTAGCAATTGTAGATGGTACTGGTGAAATTATTTCTCACTATTCACTACCTGCAGGTGCTCACGTGATGATTAACGAAGGTGACAGTGTTAGTGCTGGTGAATTCCTTGCGAGAATCCCACGTCAGAGTGCAAGAACTAAAGATATTACTGGTGGTCTACCACGTGTTGCAGAGCTATTCGAAGCTCGTCAGCCTAAAGAGCCTGCTTATATTTCTAAAATTGACGGTATCGTTGAGTTTGGTAAGCAGAGCAAAGGTAAGCAACTAGTTGTTATCCGTGACCCTGAAAATAATCAAACTGAAGAACAGTTGATTCCTACAAACCGTCGTATTACGGTTCTTAACGGTGACTATGTTAAGAAAGGAACATCATTAACAGACGGTGCTGTGGTTCTTCAGGATATGCTTGAAGTTTGTGGACCTCAAGAGTTGCAAGAATACCTTGTAAATGAGGTACAGGAAGTTTACAGACTTCAGGGTGTTGAAATTAATGACAAGCACATCGAAGTGATCGTAAGGCAGATGATGCGCAAAGTCAGAGTAACTGATCCTGGTACTACTAAGTTCCTCAATGGTGAGGAAATTGATAAGAAGAAGTTCCAGATCGAAAATGAAAAAGTTATTGCCGAGGGTGGTCAACCTGCTGAAGGTCAAGCCGTACTTCTTGGTATTACGAAAGCATCTCTTTCAACTGAAAGTTTCATCTCAGCTGCTTCATTCCAGGACACTACAAGAATCCTGACTGATGCTGCTACACTTGGTAAAGCAGATAAACTTAAAGGCTTCAAAGAGAACGTTATTATGGGACACCTAATTCCGGCTGGTACTGGAATTGAAGAGTTGAGACACCTGAAGGTAGTCAAAGACGGTGTCGTATCTGACGAAGAGAAGACAGAAACTGATGATGGTGCATCAGATAAGCTGGCTTCAGCGAAGGCAATGCTTTCACTTGATTAATGATTGAAAAAAGTCTCTTAGTAACTTGCAAACATTTCATTGTACGATAAGCTAAGGGACTTTTTTTGAAGCTAACACTATTTAAGGATTATTAATAGATTATGCCAACTATTAACCAACTTATAAGAAAAGGCAGGGGCAAGAAGACACGTAAGTCTAAAGCCAGAGCTCTTGCTAAATGTCCACAGAGACGTGGCGTTTGTATTCAGGTGACTACAAGAACACCTAAGAAACCAAACTCAGCACTTCGTAAAGTAGCTAGAGTTCGCCTAACTAATGGCGAAGAAATTAATGCATATATTGGCGGTGAAGGCCATAACCTTCAGGAGCATAGTGTTGTACTTGTTCGTGGCGGTCGTGTTCGTGACCTTCCTGGTGTTCGTTACCATCTAGTTCGTGGTGCTCTTGACTCACTTGGTGTTGAGAAGAGAGGACAAGGTCGTTCTAAGTATGGTACTAAGAAGCCTAAGAAAAGCTAAGTAACAGGTTTTATAGAATTATGAGAAAGAAAAGAGCTCCAAAACGCGAAGTTTTGCCTGATTCAAAATATAACTCTGAGTTGATGTCTAGACTTATCAATATGGTTATGATCGACGGTAAGAAATCAACTTCTGAGAAAATTGTTTATTCTGCAATGAATGTTATTGCTAAGAAATTCCCTGATGTTGAGCCACTAGAAGTATTCTTCCAGGCTCTAGAAAACATCAAGCCACAAGTTCAGGTAAAAAGCCGCAGAGTCGGTGGTGCTACATATCAGGTTCCTGTTGAAGTTGCACCAGAGAGACAATTAGCGCTTGCTATGAGATGGCTAATTTCTTATTCCAGAGGACGTAAAGGTAAACCAATGCACTTGAGTTTAGCTAACGAGCTAATCGATGCATATAACAATACCGGTTCAGCTGTGAAGAAGAAAGATGATACTCACAGAATGGCAGCAGCTAACAAAGCTTTTGCACACTACCGCTGGTAAGATTATTTAGCTTGTCTTAGAGGAATTGTTCAGTAAATGAGTTCGAAAGAATCAATGAGGGATATTCCTCTGGCCGATGTGCGCAATATTGGCATAATGGCTCACATCGATGCCGGTAAGACAACTACTACTGAGAGAATTCTCTACTACACGGGTGTCAATCATAAGATAGGCGAAGTGCACGATGGCGCTGCTACCATGGACTGGATGGAATATGAGCAGGAGCGCGGAATTACAATTACAAGTGCAGCTACTACCTGTTACTGGAATGACAAGCGAATCAATATCATTGATACACCGGGACATGTAGACTTTACAGTTGAGGTAGAGAGATCCTTAAGAGTGTTAGACGGAGCGGTAGCTGTTTACTGTGCAGTAGGCGGAGTACAGCCACAATCCGAAACAGTTTGGCGGCAGGCACGCAAATATAGCGTTCCTGCCGTTGCTTTTATTAATAAGATGGACCGTATTGGTGCTGATTTTGATAAGGCAGTTACAGAGATTCGCGAAAAACTTAATGCAAACCCTGTTAAAATTCAGCTTCCTATTGGCGCTGAAGATCAATTTACAGGTGTTGTCGACCTAGTCCTTCAAAAAGCCTTTTACTTCAGTGAAGAAGATAAAGGTGTTACAGTTGAAGAGAAAGAAATCCCTTCTGAGTTACAGGAAGAAGCTGAAATAGCCCGTTTAGAGCTAATTGAAGCCTTGTCTGATTTCGATGAAGATATTGCAGAAAGCTTCCTCATGGATGAAGATCCAGGGCTAGAAGCTATTAAAATAGCTATTCGTAAGAACACACTTGCTAATGAAATTGTCCCTGTACTTTGTGGATCAGCTTTCAAAAATAAAGGTGTTCAAAATTTACTGAATGCTGTTGTTGATTATCTGCCAAGTCCTGATGATATCGGTGGAGTAACAGGAAAGCATCCAAAAACAAATGCTGAAGAAAAAAGAGCATCATCTGATGACGAGTCAGTAACTGCATTAGCATTCAAAATCTTTTCAGATAAATATGTCGATAGACTTACTTATGTTAGAATCTATTCAGGTATTGTTAAGAAAGGTATTACTCTTCATAACCCGCGTTCTGGAAAGAAAGAGCGTATTGGTAAAATTCTAAGAATGCATGCTAATAAACCAGTTGAAGTAGATAGTGCAGGTGCTGGTGAAATTGTAGCTCTAGTCGGAGTGAAATTAGCTCAGACAGGTGACACACTATGTCAAATGGAAAAGCCAATTGTTCTTGAGAATATGATTTTCCCTGACCCAGTTATTTCGATTGTTATTGAGCCAAAGTCAAAAGCTGATAAAGAAAAACTGGAAGGTGCTCTAAACTCTTTAAGTGATGAAGATCCAACATTTCAGGTTTCTGAAAATGAAGAAACCGGACAAACTCTTATTTCAGGTATGGGTGAACTTCATTTAGAGATTATTACTGAAAGGCTAATCAAAGAGTTTTCAGTCTCTGCAAATACTGGTAATCCAATGGTCGCTTATAGAGAAGCATTATTGGCAGAAGCTGAAGGACGTGAAGAATTTATTAGAGAGCATGGTGGCAAAAAGCTTTACGCTAAGATCATGCTTAAAGTTACACCGAAGAACAGAGGTTATGGTGTAACTGTGGAAACTAAGATTCCAGGAACTGATATCCCAGCAGAATTTATCGAAGCTGCTATACAAGGTGTGAAGGACCAGGCTAAGACTGGTGTTAAGCACGGATATTCAGTAATTGACTTTCATTGTGAATTGGTAGGTGGAGAACATTCCACAGCTGATTCAACCGATACAGCATTCCGCGCAGCATCATCAATTGCCTTTAGGCAAGCAGCTGAATCTGCAGGCATTGTTGTCCTTGAACCGATTATGAAACTTGAGATCGATACACCAGAAGAACATACAGGTGATATCATCGGAGATATATCAAGTCGTAAAGGACATGTTGTAGAAATGAAAAGTGATGGTATAGTTGCGCGCATTACGGCCAATGTGCCTATGGCGAAATTGTTCCGTTATACAACAGATTTGCGCTCCATGACAAAGGGACGCGCAGTAGCATCGTTGTCACCGTCTCACTTTGAAGAGGTGAGTGGCGACTTTATAGATAAGTAAAGATACATATATAAGGTAAAAACAAAATGGCTAAACAGACCATTAGAATTAGACTGCAGGCTTATGACCACAGTGTGCTTGATCGTTCTGCTGGCGAAATCGTCAGAACAGTTAAGCGTGCCGGTGCCAGAGTAGCGGGACCAATTCCTCTGCCGACTCGTATTGAACGTTTCACTGTAAACCGTTCTCCTATGGGCGACAAAAAGTCAATGGAGCAGTTCGAAATTAGAACTCACAAAAGACTTCTGGATATTGTAGACCCGACTCCGAAAAGTGTTGATGAATTGAAAAAACTGAATCTACCAGCTGGTGTAGATATCACAGTTAAGATTTAATCGGAGTTAGCTATGGCTGGATTAATTGGTAAAAAGCTGGGCATGACCCAGGTTTATGACGAGAACGGTAAAGTAGTACCTGTAACAGTAGTTGAAGCAGGTCCTTGTGCAGTTCTAGACGTTCGTAAAGAAGAAACACACGGTTACTCTGCAGTACAGATTGGTTTCGGTAAGAAGAGAGCAAAAAATGTTTCCAAGGCAGTTCTTGGTCATCTTGCTAAATCTCAGAACGCTGAAAACCCACCTGCAGTTATTAAAGAAATTCGCTTAAATGAAGATCCATCTGACGAATTAGGTACTGAGCTTAAAGCTGATATCTTTTCAGAAGGATCATTTGTAGACGTGACAGGAACTACCAAAGGTAAAGGTTTCCAAGGTGTCGTTAAAAGATACAACTTTGGTGGTGGTAGAGCTTCACACGGTGGTGACTGGACAAGAAGACCAGGATCTATCGGTATGTGTGAGTTCCCGGGAAAAGTCTACAAAGGTAGAAAAATGCCTGGTCAAACAGGGAACAAACAAAGCACTATCATGGGTCTGAAGATTGTACAGGTTCGTCCTGAAGAAAATCTTCTTCTTATCAAAGGTGCCGTTCCTGGACACAAGGGCGGAATAGTTGTGCTTCGCACTGCCAAAAAGAAATAAGCGGAATAAGGATAAATTATGAGTAATACAGTCCAAGTTTTCGATAAAAAAGGCAGTGCCAACGGTGAATTAGAAATTAATGCTTCCTGGATTGAAACAGAGAAGGGTGAGCAAGCTATTCACGAATCTGTCGTAGCATACCTAGCTGGTTTGCGCGCAGGTACTGCAAAAACTAAAACTCGTAGTGAAGTTCGCGGTGGCGGCAAGAAGCCTTTCAGACAGAAAGGTACTGGTCGTGCACGTGCCGGTTCTACTCGAAGCCCAATCTGGCGCGGTGGTGGAACAATTTTCGGCCCTCAACCACGTTCTTACAAAAAACACGTCAACAAGAAAGTAAAAAGACTTGCTGTTAGAAGAGCTCTTGCTGAAAGAGTTGCTGCTGGCCAGGTTATTGTTGTTGAAGAATTTGTATTTGACCAACCAAAAACTAAAGATGCTGCAGCTTTCTTAAGTAGCATTGGTGCTAGTGACAGACCGGTTGTTATCGTAAGTGACAAAGTCATGGACGACAACAAAAATAACACTTACCTGTCATTCAGAAACGTTGGTGGTTGTTCAATTGTTGGTGCAAGCTGGGTTAACGCTTACATTCTACTAAGTGGAAAGAAAGTAGTTATCTCTAAAGAAGCACTGGAACAGCTCGGTGAGCGTATTTCTAAGGAGGACTAAGATGAATGATCCATATGCAGTAATCAAAACAGTCGTTCTTAGTGAGAAAAGTAATACACTTACTGAAGAAAAGAACAAATACACTTTCAAGATCGACAAAAGTGCTACTAAAGTTGATGTTGCTCGTGCTGTTAAATCAATCTGGGGAGTTACTCCTCTAAGTGTTAACACGATGAATTATTCTGGTAAAAAGAGACGTAAGCGTACTAAGTTTGCAGGTGCTACTGCTAACTGGAAAAAAGCTATCGTAACTCTTAAGCCTGAAGACAGCATCGAGATCTATTAATTTTGCGAGAGGTTTAAGAAATGGGTTTAAAATCATACAAACCAAATACTCCTTCTCTAAGGAATATGGTAACATTAGACTTTTCTGAAGTTACTCGCACAAGTCCTGAGAAGTCTCTGACTAAAGGTAAGAAAAGTACTGGCGGTCGAAATAATCAGGGACGTATCACTACTCGTTTTCGTGGTGGTGGTGTAAAGCGTAAGTTCAGAACTATCGACTTTAAGCGTAACAAAGATAACATTCCTGCTAAAGTTGCTCATATCGAGTACGACCCAAACAGAACTGCAAGAATTGCACTTCTTCACTATGCAGATGGTGAGAAGCGTTATGTTCTAGCTGCTGAAGGTCAACAGCAGGGTGATATTGTCATGAATGGTGATAAAGCTGAGTTCAAGCCTGGTAACAGCATGACTCTAGCTAGAATCCCAGTTGGTATGACTGTTCACGCTATTGAATTAATTCCTGAGCAAGGAGCAGCTTTAGCTAGATCTGCAGGTCAATCTGCGGTTCTACGTTCTAAAGAAGGCGATCACGCTCAGATCAAACTACCAAGTGGTGAAGTTCGTTTAGTTAACTTAAAATGCCGTGCAACTATCGGTGTTGTAAGTAACTCAGAGCATCAGAAAAAGAAACTTGGTAAAGCTGGTAAGAAACGCTATCAAGGTAAAAGACCACACGTTCGCGGTGTGGCGATGAACCCTGTCGATCACCCAATGGGTGGTGGTGAAGGTCGTACTTCTGGTGGTGGCCATCCAGTATCTCCTTGGGGTCAGCTTGCTAAAGGTAAGAAGACTCGTAATCCAAGGAAGTCTACTAAAATGATCGTAGAAAAGAGGAGTAAATAACTTATGGCACGTTCTATCAAAAAAGGTCCATTTGTAGATGATCACCTCATGAAAAAAGTAGAAGAGGCCAACTCATCAGGAAATAGAAAACCAATTAAAACTTGGTCTAGAAGATCTATGATTCTTCCTAGCTTTGTTGGTTTGAACTTCCAGGTTCACAATGGTAAAGAATTTGCAGACGTTTTTGTAACTGACAATATGGTTGGTCACAAACTTGGCGAATTTGCCTTAACTCGTGCGTTCAGAACTCACGGTGTTATGTCTGGTAAATAATCTTACCTGATATCTATTTTAAAAGCGGATCCTTATGGGTCCGCTTTTTTTATGCTTTTAATTTAAAATTTTCTAAAAAGCTTCGAAAAATACGATTCATGTAAGCTTTATCGAATTTTAGTAAACTGAAGTTAGTTCTTCAATGTTAATAAAATAAACTGCCTTAATTCCTGAATTGGCGAAAGTTGCCAATTTGGTACTTAACCATTAAGCGATGGAAGGTTCTGCGATTGACTCCACAGTTTGTAGCGGCCTTTGAAATATTGCCGCTGTATTTTTTTAGAGCATTCTCAAGGTAGTCTTTTTCAAACTGCTCAAGCCATTTCTCTTTAGCTTCTTTAAATTGAAGTTCATTTAGCCACTCTTTGTCAGCAGAAAAAGAAGATTGGGAGCCTTTGATATCAGGAGGGATATCATCTAAAACAATACAGTTGTCAGTTGCCATGATACATAAACGTTCAATAATGTTTTTGAGTTCACGGATATTTCCTGGCCAGTCGTAGCGAATTAAAGCATTTAAGGCATCGCTTTCTATTCTTGTCGGCTCTTGAGAGTTAGTTATCTCCATTGCACTCTTTATGAAGTGTTGAACGAGCAAAGGTATATCTTCCTTTCTCTCTTTTAAAGAAGGTAGCTCGATAGGAATAACATTTAAGCGGTAGTATAAATCCTCTCGGAAGATTTTATCATGAACTGCTTGTAAAGGATCTCGTTTAGTTGCGGCAAGAATTCTTATATCTGTATTGATTAAATCTCTACCACCAACTCTTCTAAATTGCCTTTCTTGAAGCATACGTAAAAGTTTAGCTTGAACATCGTAGTCGATTTCCGTAACCTCATCCATAAAGAAGGTGCCACCTTCAGTGGATTCCAAAAGGCCTATTCGTCTTGCGTTTGCACCTGTAAAGGCGCCTTTTTCATAGCCGAATAGTTCACTTTCTAGTAAGTGGTCTGGAATTGATACACAGTCGACTCCCATGAAGGGTTTATCCTTTCTGAGAGAGTAGGTATGTATTGCTCTTGCAATCATTTCTTTACCTGTACCGCTCTCACCGTGAATCAAGACACTGGCGTTTGTGGGAGCAACTTTTTCAATCTGTGCGAAAATTTTCTGCATTCGAGCACTTTTGCCGATAATATTATGGAACTTGTAGCGTTTATTTAACTCGGCTTTAAGCTCACTATTTTCTTTGCGAAGTTGTCTTTCCGCCAAAGTCCTTTTTAGAACTAGTTTTAAGTGGTCCATGGTAAATGGTTTTTGAATATAGTCAGATGCACCAAGTCGCATGGCATTTACTGCTGATTCAATACTGGCAAAACCAGTCATGACGATAAAAGTCCCATCTGGGTGAATCTCTCTAGATTTTTGAAGTACATCAAGACCACTCATCTGAGGCATACTCAAATCACACAAAATAACATCAGGCCTACTTTTCTCTATACCTTGCAAACCGAGAATAGGGTCATTAAAAGCTTCTGTATTGTAGTCTAGTAATTCCAGTAGATCTGGAATAGTCTGCAACATTACAGGATCGTCATCGATTACGAGAGCATTCATTATTTAAAAATTCCTGAGTGGTAAATTGGCCCGTTATTAGATGTTTTATTATATATCTTTTTAAGCTGAAAATCAGTCATTAATTGAAAATCCATTCCATTTTTTCTGTAATCTCCATATTGTCAGGTACGAACATTTTCCTCATCGGCTTTTCAGGGTCGTACAAACAGACAATTATTGCGTCGTGTTCTGGTAACTCATTTTCTGGTCCAAAAATCTTGGCCCCCATAAAATTCTTCTTATTATTTGAGTCACTAATTACACCAAGCAACTGTAGATCCCATTCCTGGATACCGAGGTAGACTATTTCTGCCAATTCTCCGTTACCAAGAAGAATGACTTTTTCCCTATCAGCTTGACTTAGTTCTTTACATAGTTGAGCGCTTAGTTTTCTAGCCTGTTTGTAAAACTGCATTGAGAATTCAAAGAAGGACATCGTTAGTCGAGACTTTTCTAAAATGCCACTTGGGGTGAGAAAGTAATGCCATTTTCTGGCATTTTCTTTTTTTATGTTTAGGAAACCCTTTTTAACCATTCGATTCAGTATAGTGTGAGCCAACTTTACACTAACGCCAAGCTTGGATGCAGCTTTACGGTTGTTGAGATGAGAATCTTGATCGACTGTCTTTAATATCTCCAACTCGTGAAACTGACTTTGGTCAAATGGTATTTTTTTAGAGTCTTCTGTTTCCATAAGTAACGATACCATACGAAACGACGCGATGAAAGTTATTTTTAATATCTAAAATAAGTTTTTCGAGAAAGCTTATTTCTTTGACGGTATTTTAATTCGTAATTTACTTTCTGTTGGAGGTCGCTTTACACGTATCTTTTTATCATCAGGGTCAGAGGCAATGTGATATTTTAAATGGTCGATTAAGTCAGACCAGGAGGTTATGCGGTCACGTCTATTTTTGGCCATCATTTTCTTAAGAAGGTCAAAAGCAGATGTAGAGACAGATTTGTTATAACTTCTCGGATCAACTAAGTCCTGATTTAAAACTCTGTCTAAGATAACTTTGACATTTCCTTTGCCGAAAGGTGTTTTACCCGTCAGCATAAAATAGAGAGTTCCACCTAAAGAAAAAATATCTGACCTTGAATCAAGGTCTTTTGCGCCAACAGCTTGTTCTGGGCTCATATACATTGGGGTTCCAACGATTTTGGTGCTATCATCCATAAAGTCATTTAAGCAGCGTGCAATACCTAGGTCTGCAATCTTGACGTTGCCTTTTTTATCAAGCATCAAGTTTTCAGGCTTGATGTCCAAGTGAAGAATTCTTTCCTTTTCCCAGGCGTATTGAAGCCCTTGAGCGCAAGATAATGCTGTGGCTAAAGCAACCTTTTCTGGAAGAGGTCCATTTTCAATAATGTGATCTTCGAGCGTGCCACCTTCAACATAGGTCATAGCAAGGTAATGGTAGCCAGAATCCTCACCAGCTTTGAAAGCCGTTACAATGTTAGGGTGAATGAGTTTGGCGATAATTTTTACTTCTTTGTAAAATTGTTCAAGAAGTTCGGGGTTGGCACTAATCTCTGGATTGAGAATTTTTAAAGCCAATTCTCTATCCATCGAGGTTTGGTTTACCAGGTAGACTTTCCCAGTTGTACCTTCCCCGATTTCTTTAATAAGACGGAAATCGCCAAGAGTAGACCAAGTTCCTAATCCAGCCTTAGGAATTTGTATCTTTCCCTCACATTGTGGACAGTACATTGAACGTCCAGCATAAATTACATCCACACCTAGTTTTACACGGCATGAAGTACACTTAAAGGAGATTTCCATATTACCCAAAAATAATTACATTAAAGCCAGCACATATTTTAGAAAAAAAATCAATTAAATACAGTGTTTTTAAGTTAAAAAATGAGAAAAAAATAAATTGGTAACATTTGTTACTTTAGAAAAGTCTCAAAAATTAGAAGTTTGGTACGCCTTGTGCGCAAGTATAAGCATGAAATTTTTATTGTTAACTTCTTTTCTATTCATGACTTCTGCATTTGCTGATGTGCTGTTGGTGGAGGATGATGTTATTAATTTCTCAGTTCCCGAAGACTTACTGAAAAAACCTTCCAATAAAGATAATGTTCTCGTTTATAGAGATTCTGAAAAAAAATTAAAGCTTATTGTTCAAACTTTCAGAAAGAATCAGTGGTCTGATTGGCATATGAAAGGGTTAAAGAAATATAAGAAGACTTTTCAGAAGTTTTTCGATACAGAACTAGGTGGAAGTGAAGGCGAGATTCTGCATGAAGTTTCTTATGATGATCAGTCACACGTTCTTAGTCTTACTTGGTCTCAACCCAATGGAGTTCATTTATTAAGCAAGATGAAGCTCACTTCATTTGGCTGTGTAGCTTTTCATGCCCCATACACTAAAGGAAACAAAGAGTTAGC
>Ga0075480_10001786_pt1 | contig 13708 bp, 10 predicted proteins | sample DEB08_DNA_7_FD_81590 | JGI IMG/M metagenome (GOLD analysis project Ga0075480, IMG submission 81590) | Aqueous microbial communities from the Delaware River and Bay under freshwater to marine salinity gradient to study organic matter... | ecosystem: Environmental > Aquatic > Marine > Coastal ... | reverse complement strand
TTGGAGACGTCCGAGTTGGCAAAGGTTGATTCCGTGCTGGATGCAGTTCGGGACCGACTGCGCCCCGAAGCGCTCGACGTCATCGATCAGGAAGGAGTGTGGGAGGAAATCGCGCCAGGTCACTACGCCACGACCTGCGTGGGCGACGCCGAGTGCGTCTTCGTACGCTACGACGGGCCCGTGGCCAAGTGTGCCATCCAGGAGGCCTACCATGAGGGGAAGGTCGATTTCGAGAAGCCCATTTCGTGTCATCTGTACCCCATCCGCGTACAGCGCCTGGGGGAATTCGAGGCGCTCAACTACGAGCAGATCGATATTTGCGCGCCGGGTCGCGTTAACGGAAAGGACATGGGTATCGGACTGGCAGAGATGCTTCAGGGGCCTCTGACCCGAAAGTACGGTCAGGACTGGTATGCCCAGTTCCTGCTCATGGTCAAGGAGCGACGCTCGGTGATTGGCACCTCATTCCGGGAGAAAGAGGAGGGCTGACGCGTGCTGAATCTCCAGCAGAAGCAGTCCCTTCAGCAGCGGCTCTCGCCGCAGCAGATCCAATACGTCAAACTGCTGCAGCTGCCAACCCTGGCTCTGGAGCAACGGATCAAGCAGGAGATGGAAATCAATCCGCTCCTTGAAGAGGGGGAAGACATTCAAGAAGAGGAACGCCTCGACGAGCAGAGCGAGGAGGACCAGTACGACGATGTGCTGGAAGAGGCTGACGACCAGGCTGAGGAGGACTACGACTGGGACGAGTTCCTCGATACCGAAGACGACCTCTACGGATACAAGGCGGCTGTGGACCACAGTGCAGAAGAGGAGGAGCGTGAAACCCCGATTGTGTCTGTGAGCAGCATGGTCGAATCCTTGCGGGACCAGCTCTCCTTCCTGGAGCTGACCGAACAAGAGATGCTCATTGCCGATCAAATCATCGGATCGATCGACGAAGATGGATACCTGAGGCGTTCCCTTGAGTCCATTGTCGATGATGTGGCCTTCAACCAGGGCGTCTTACTGTCCGAGCAGGACGTGGAGGAGATGCTCTACCGTGTTCAGCGCCTCGAGCCCGTTGGTGTCGCGGCCCGGGATTTGAAAGAATGCCTGCTGGTTCAACTCGACATGCTGCCTGAGCACATCCCGGGCCGCGACGTCGCCATTGATATGCTTTCGCGCGCCTACAAGGCGTTCACGATGAAGCATTACGAGCAGATCATGCGTCGTCTCGGTGTCGATGGGGCTGCATTGAAGGAAGCGTATGATCTGGTCCAGCGCCTCAATCCAAAACCGGGCGAAGGCGAGTTCTCTGCCTCGGAGAACTATATCACACCGGATTTCACGGTGCAGGCCGAGGAAGACACGTTCGTCATTACCCTCAACGCCGGGAATGCGCCGGAATTGCGGGTATCCCGTCATTACCAGCAGATGTTGGAGAAGGTCGTAGCGGACAAGAAGAAGGGACGTACATCGTACGATAGCGAAACGCAGCACTTCCTGAAGTCCAAATTCGAATCGGCTCGCTGGTTCATCAGCTCCATCAATCAGCGGCGCCAGACCATGCTGGCTGTCATGCGCGCCATCGTGGAGCGGCAGGAGGACTTTTTCCGCATGGGAGAAGGACATCTCAAGCCGATGATTCTCAAGGATGTCGCGGAAATGATATCCATGGACATCTCAACGATATCCCGTGTGGTCAACGGCAAGTATGTACAGACGGAATTCGGTGTCTACGAGCTCAAGCACTTCTTCTCCGAGGGCCTGACGACGGAGTCGGGAGAAGATGTCTCGAACAAGGAAGTGAAGGCACTCATCGAGCGGATCATATCGGACGAGAACAAGATGAAGCCCCTATCCGATCAGCGAATTGCTGACATGCTGGAGAAAAAGGGTTTCCGGATTGCCCGGCGAACCGTGACCAAGTATCGGGAGCAACAAGGTATTCCCGTGGCTCGCCTGCGTAAGGAAATCGTCCTGTCTTGATGCCCCGGAATTCCGTATTTTGAGCGCTCAACCTGAAGGTATGCTCCTGCCATTCCAGTCTGTTTCGCGTCCATCGATCCAGTCAATCGTCCCGGTCCACCATGTCTACGCTTGAGCAGTATTTTGAGCCGTTCCGCAGTCAGATCGTAGGTATCGGGCAGACCTTCTCGGGCCCCTACGGACAAAAGCCCATCATCTACGCGGACTGGATTGCGAGCGGTCGGCTGTATGGACCCATCGAAGAGCGGCTCTCGGATATCATTGGTCCTTTCGTGGGTAACACCCACACGGAGACGAGTGTGACGGGCACTTCCATGACCCGCGCCTACCGCCACGCGCGCGACATCATCAAGCGCCACGTCAACGCGGGCCCCAACGACATACTCATTGCTGCCGGGTCGGGCATGACCGATGTCATCAACAAGTTGCAGCGCATCATAGGCGTTCGTGTTCCGGAAAAGATCGAGCCCTTTCTGGAGGTCCCCGATGAGCACCGACCTGTCGTGTTCATCACCCACATGGAGCACCACTCCAATCACACCTCCTGGATTGAATCCTTGGCCGATCTGGTCTGGATTGACCCGGATCAGGATGGCCTGTGTGTGGTGGAAAACCTGAAGCAGGAGATCGTCAAATACGAAGGCCGGCCCCTGATCGGCTCCTTCACGGCATGCTCAAACGTGACAGGCGTGCGTACGCCCTATCATGCCCTATCGCGTGTCATGCATGAGCATGGCGGTTGGTGTTTTGTGGACTTTGCCGCCAATGCGCCCTACGATGATATCGACATGCATCCGGAGGATGAGATGGCCCGCCTGGACGCCATCTTCTTTTCGCCCCACAAATTCCTGGGTGGCCCCGGGTCGACGGGTATCATGGTGATCAATGCCGAGCTGGATCAGAACCGTGTCCCGGATCATCCGGGTGGGGGGACTGTGGACTGGACCAATCCATGGGGCGAACACCGCTTCGTGGAGAACCTTGAGGACCGTGAAGATGGTGGCACGCCGGCCTTCCTGCAGACCATCCGGGCGGCTATGGCCATCAAGTTGAAGGAGGAGATGGGCACGCAGGCCATTGCGGCGCGTGAGCATGAACTGCTGGCGAAAGCCTTCCCGCGCATGCGGGCCATTCCGGGCCTGCACATTCTGGCCGATGGTATCGAGGATCGTCTGGGCGTCATCTCGTTCTATATCGAGAATATCCATTACAACCTGATCGTCAAGCTGCTCAACGATCGCTACGGCATCCAGACCCGCGGTGGTTGCTCATGTGCCGGGACCTACGGACATTATCTGCTCAGTGTCGACCGCGAGCACTCCAAGCGCATTACAGACCAGATAAATGGTGGGTATCTGGCCAACAAGCCGGGTTGGGTTCGCGTCTCGCTCCACCCGACCATGACGGACACCGAGCTGGATCTGGTGCTGGAAGCGCTGGAGGACATTGCAGCCAATGCCGGGCTGTGGGCCGATGACTATGTCTACGATCCATCGACGAATGAGTATGCCCACAAGCAGGGGGAGGATGGCGTCGATGTGAGCGGATGGTTCGAGATGGGCGCCGTAGCGCTGCAGGCCTGAGAACCGCTTCTCAGGTTACGTTCGGCGTCTTACGTGTCTCTCGGGTACCCGGATACGGAAGAAACCCCTTCCGTCCGCTGGCACCCATTCCCCGGAGGAAAACCCGCATGGCACGCTTTCGTACGTCTTCGACCCGTCAAACAGCCTTCACCCGGTTACTGGCCTGGTATGTCACGGGTCGTATCACACGCGACCAATGGGCGCAACTGACAGCCGTGTTGGATGCCGAGGGTGCCACCATGGATGAGCGCCTGGCCCTCGCCTGGTTTGTAAACGAAGTCCTGACCGAAGGTCCCGCGGGCCGAACGGACCGCAGGGCAGCCGGCGACCTGAACAGCTTCCTCCGGACGGCCTCCGCAGCTCAAGCAGCCTGAATCGCGCCCTGGTCGTTACCCCCTTATCCCTCGTAGGCCTCCAGCGGCAAGCAGGAGCACACCAGGTTCCGATCCCCATGCGCGTCGTTGACCCGGCGCACAGTCGGCCAAAACTTGTGGCTCAGTGACCAGGAGGCCGGCCAGGCTGCTTTTTCGCGCGTGTAGGATTGATTCCACTCATCGGCTGTAACCATGGCAGCCGTGTGTGGGGCATGGGCCAGTACACTTTCCTTGTCCTCGACCAGCCCGAGTTCGACTTCCTGTATTTCTGCCCGGATGGAGGTCATCGCTTCGACGAAACGATCCAACTCGGCTCTGTTTTCGCTCTCGGTGGGCTCGACCATGACCGTACCCACGACAGGCCAGGACATGGTGGGCGCATGGAATCCATAATCCATCAGGCGCTTGGCCACGTCTACTTCCGTCAGCTGGGTATTCTGGCGCAGCGAGCGCAGATCCAGGATGTACTCATGCGCTACCCGCCCCGTCTTGCCGGTGTAGAGCACGTCGTACTGTCCGGCCAGGCGGTGGGCCATGTAGTTGGCATTGAGGATGGCAACCTGTGTCGATTTTTTGAGGCCTTCGGCACCGAGCATGGCAATGTAGGCCCATGAAATGAGCAGGATCGAGGCGCTTCCGAAGGGAGCCGCAGCCACCGGACCGATGCTTCCGCCGGCATCCACGATGGGGTGGCCGGGGAGGTAGGGGGCCAGGTGTCCAGCCACACAGATGGGGCCGATACCCGGACCACCACCGCCGTGCGGAATGGCGAAGGTCTTGTGCAGATTAAGGTGGCATACATCGGCACCGATGTCGCCGGGGCGACAGATGCCGACCTGGGCGTTCATGTTGGCGCCATCCATGTAGACCTGTCCGCCCCGATCATGAACGATCTGGCAGATTTCCTTGATGTCTTCCTCGAATACCCCGTGGGTGGACGGATAGGTGATCATGAGTGAGGAAAGATTCTCTCCAGCAGCATCCGCTTTCTGGCGAAGGTCTTCCACGTCGATATTCCCATTTCCGTCGCATGCCACAACGACGACGTCCAGCCCGGCCATCACGGCGCTGGCAGGATTCGTGCCATGTGCTGAGCTCGGTATCAGGCACACATTCCGATGCTCTTCGCCCATGCTCTCCTGGTAGGCCCGGATGACCATCAGACCTGCATATTCGCCTGAGGCACCCGAGTTGGGCTGAAGCGACGTCGCAGCAAATCCGGTAATTTCGTTGAGCCACGTGCGCAGTTCGTCCATCATCTCATGGTAGCCCTGCGCCTGTTCCATGGGGGCAAACGGATGCAGGCTGTTGAAGGCCGGCATCGTGATGGGCGTAAGCTCTGCTACCGCATTCAATTTCATCGTGCATGAGCCCAGCGGGATCATGCTCGTGGTCAAGGAAAGATCCTTGGTCGAAAGGTGGTGCATGTAGCGCGTCAGCGCTGCTTCGGAGCGGTGCTCGGAGAAGACGGGATGGGTCAGGTAGGCGCTCGTGCGGGCCAGATCGCCTTCATAGCCGGACGCCATGGCGGATGCCAGCGCCTCTACGCGTGCGGCGGCATCGGCAACGCCGAACATATCAAGCAGGTCGGCCAGATCCTGTGCCGTTACCGTTTCATCGATGGTAAGTCCGATCGAGCCGTCCTCGAAATAGCGCAGGTTGATACGGCGATCGAGCGCACGGGCCCGCAGCGCGCCCTGATCCGCTGGCTGGACGCGCAGCGTATCGAAAAAGTCCTCATGCAAAACGGCAACTCCCGCATCCTTCAAACCACGAGCTACGAGACGTGCCATATCGTGCACGCGGGTTGCGATGGCACGCAGTCCCTCGGGACCGTGATACAGCGCGTACATGCTGGCAATGACAGCCAACAGCACCTGGGCCGTGCAAATATTGGATGTCGCCTTGTCACGGCGAATGTGCTGCTCGCGTGTCTGCAGGGCCATTCGAAGCGCCGGATTTCCGTCGGCATCCTCGCTGACGCCGATGATACGTCCGGGTACCTGCCGCTTGAAGCCATCCGTCGTTGCGAAGTAGGCAGCATGAGGCCCCCCGAAGCCGATGGGCACACCGAATCGCTGGGTAGTGCCCACCACGGCATCGGCTCCGAATTCTCCCGGAGGTCGCAGGAGCGTCAAGCTGAGCAGGTCGGCAGCCACCACGACAAAGGCGCCGCTGTCATGCGCCCGCTCGCAGAAATCTGCATAGTCGAAGAGCGCACCGTCGGTGGCAGGGTACTGCAGCAGGGCTCCGAACACATCGTCTTCGAACACAAACGTTCGATGATCTCCTACGACGATCTCGATGTCGAGCGGTGTGGCGCGCGCTTCCACCACGGCAATCGTCTGGGGATGACAGGCTTCGGACACGAAAAAGCGGCTGCTGCCCCGACGCCTTGCTTTGCGGTGGAACATCATCATCGCCTCTGCGGCCGCTGTGCCTTCGTCGAGCAGGGATGCGTTCGCTATCTCCATGCCCGTCAGGTCGATGACCATCGTCTGAAAATTGAGCAGGGCCTCGAGACGTCCCTGTGCAATCTCGGCCTGGTAGGGCGTGTACTGCGTGTACCATGACGGATTCTCAAGGATACCACGCTGGATGACGGGCGGCGTGACGGTTCCGTGATACCCCATGCCGATGTAGGAGCGGAACAGCTCATTCTTCCCTGCCAGGGTGCGGGCGCGGTCAATGAGCGCCGTCTCGGTGAGCGCCTCGGGAAGATCCATGTCCCGCTCCATGCGAATGCTGGCGGGCACGGTCTCTTCAATCAGGGCATCGAGTGAGGACACGCCGATAGCATCAAGCATGTCCCGGATGTCGGACTCAGAAGGTCCGATATGGCGATCAACAAAGCGGTCGGAAGACCTCAGACGGATGGACATGGCGGTCAGAGGATCAGGGTGAAGGCAGCCGGGCGGGAGGCGCGCCGTGGACGTTTGGGACAGGGCTGCAACTCCGGGCAGTATGGGCCGGAGCAACCGTGAAAATGTACGCTCGGTTCCGTTCAAGAATGATTGAAACCGTGTGACTTCACCGAGAAACCAAACGCCTTACGGTCAGCTGTCACGCCGGGATAATCGAGCCAGGGCTTCCCGGGCCGCATGTTGCTCCGCTCCTTTCTTGCTGCGCCCTTCTCCACGGCCGAATTCTTCTCCGTCGACGTGGACTGCCACCACAAAGTGCTTTTCATGGCTGGGTCCTGTCTCCGCGACGATGGTGTATTTCGGCTGATGGGGACTCTCGGCCTGCACCGTCTCGAGGAGGATACTCTTGAAATTATCCTTGACCCGTGCCAACTGGTCAAGGTCCATATGATTGAGTACGGTGCGTTCAATGAAGGCGCGTGCGCTATCCATGCCCTGGTCCAGATAAATGGCACCGATGATGGCCTCGAAAGCATCCGCAAGAATACTGTCACTCCCGCGCTGCTCGTGGCTCAGGCTGTCGCTGACCAGTAGGAACGGAGCCAGCTCAATCTCGCGCGCTCGCTGCGCGAGCGCGCGACCATTGACCAGTTTGGCCCGCAACCGAGTCAGGAATCCCTCGTCCTTATCCGGGTATTCTGCATACAGATGCTCTGCAACCAGGAATCCGAGCACGGCATCGCCCAGATATTCCAGGCGCTCGTTCGTGTGCATGTGGGCACCCGGGCGTCCGCGCAGCACCGAGCGATGGCGCAGCGCCTGTCGGTAGAGACCTTGGTTGTCGATGCGGCAGCCCAGGATGGTCGAAAGAGCCACCGGGTCCAGGTCACCCTGCAACCCATCAGGCTCTGATGTACTTGGCGCACGCCTCGTAAGAAGGCCACGAATCCAGTCGATCACGATGCCCCCCGCATACCTGCGTGCACGACCCCTGCAATGCGCGATCCAAGGGCCGCACTCTCATTGTGGTCGCCAATCCCCTCGGTCATGATGACCAGCACGTACGGCGCTCCCGTGGCCGGATAGATGATGGCTGCATCGTGATGTATTTCCGTAATCGAGCCCGTTTTGTGGGCTACACGGACACCTTCCGGGAGACCATTCGGAATCATGGAATTGAAGACCTGATCCATGAGGATATCCCGCATGGCAGCATCGTCGTCCTCTGAAACAGCCTCTCCTGTTCTGAGACGTTCCATGAGCAGGGCCAGATCGGCCGACGTTGCTCGATTGGACAGACCGCGCTCGAACGCCTTCAGGTCCTCAACGCCACGGATGGTCTGCATGTGCTGCGTTCCGAGGCGCTCCGAGGTAGCCTGCACGGAGTCTGCATCCAGAAAATCCATGAGCAGGTTCGTGGCCAGATTCGAGGACACCGTGGTCATGTTGTAGGCCAACTGACGCAGCGTCATGGGTTGCCCGAGCTGCTCGTAGATGGCATCGTCGGAATCATCCTCGATACGGTATAATGACCCATCCACAATGGAGCGAAACTCATTCTTGAGCAGGATCTCGTCCTCAAGATCAAAGCGACCCAGGCGCGCCTGCCGGAAGAGCTCTATGAGAACCGGCACCTTCATCGTGGAGGCCGCATGATACAGCCTGTCTCCGTCGCGGTGCCAGATGGTATCGGTCGATGCATCAATGATCGATACGGAAACCGTGGCACCGTCCACCTCAGCCACCAGGGCATCGATGCGAGAAGAGAGCGCGTCCATATCCGGTGAGGGATTGGGGTTGGAAAGACAGCCTGTCAGGAGCAGTGTACACAGGCCGATTACGCAGAGCAAGAATCGTTTCATGGAAGCATGCCCGGGGAGGGCGTGTGGGCAGGACTGTCGTGCTGTTGCAGGAATCGAACCAACGCATTCATGGATGGCTCCACGTCTGAAAAGGCACACATGGAGGCCCGGACATCCGGGAAATCATCCAGAACGTGCGGCGTACCCAACGCTGCCAGCCATACCGGGTAGGCGTCTGTCAACTGCTGAATGAATGCCTTCTGCATGGGTAACAGGCCGAAGCGATGCCAAGCGGCCGGCTTGACGACGGCAGCCACGATGACCGCACGGTGGTGCCCGGCTGCCTCGAGGGCACGCGCTTGCTCGTCACTGTCTGTGTCGGGATTGATCTCGACAAACGCCCCATCGGGAAAGGCCTTCAGGAATGCTTTTTCCAACGGAGCCTGTGTCGGGTCATTATAGGTCGTGTGCGGTCGAACCAGGAAGCAGATCGGACCCTTTTGTCCCATCCGGGGCGCAGGCAACCTGAAGGACTCCTTGCTTCCGGATTGTGCCTGGATAGCTTTTGAAGCAATGGTATCGGCCAACTCCCGATGACGCTGGCACCCGATCTCGTCGTAGGGCACAGCCAGCGACGGGTCTACAAAAGCACCCTTGCCAAATCGGGCCGCGAAGCGAACTTTCAGACTCCAAACGCGGCTCAGGGCAGCATCAACCAACGACTCGGACAACTGTCCCGACTCGATGGCAGAAACCAGATAGTCGACCGTTGCGGGGATGTCCTTTATATCGAGCAGAATGTCCAGCCCCGCCTCGAGGAGCGCAGCGGCCATTTCCCCAGGATGCTCTTCCCGCCCGCCTGCCCCCGCCATGAGGAGGCTGTCGGATATGAGAACCCCCTTGAAGCCCATCTCTTTCCGAAGCAGATCCCGCATGATGGCCCTCGAACGCGTGGCTTCCACACCACTGGGATCCAGTGCCGGATAGGCCACGTGGGCCGTCATGATCAGGGATACGCCAGCTTCCATGGCACTTCGGAAGGGAATGAATTCCTGTGCTTCCAGGGCCTCGCGATCCCGGGTTACAACGGGCAGGGTCTCATGGGAGTCGACATCGGTGTCTCCGTGGCCAGGGAAATGCTTGGCTGTCGTGAAAAGACCTTCCGCCTGGCAGCCCTTGATATAGGCGCGCAGCAAGTCAGAGACGGTTTCCGGGGATGTGCCGTACGCGCGCGTCGATATGATGGGGTTGGCCGGATTCGAATGGATATCCGCTACGGGCGAAAAGCTGATGTGCAGTCCTGCGGCCAAGGCCTCCCGTGCCGCTGCTCGTGCAGAGGCTTCCAACAAAGCTTCCGCTTCCTTGCCCGTCGCCTGAAACGCCAAGGCATGGGGGAAAACGGTAGCGCCCTTGAGCTGCTGTCCGAGTCCGCGTTCCATGTCTGTTGCAACAAGCAGGGGAAAGGCCGATCGGGACTGCAGCCTGGCAAGGGTCTGGGGCGTTTGGATGCGATCCCCGTTGAAGAGACACAGTCCACCGATGGGATAGTCGTCCATGAGGCGCTCTATGCGCGCTGCATCATCCTCAACGGAAATCGTCGGCATCATGTTGGAGCCGATGCGTGGAAAGATGAGCTGGGAGATCTTCTCGTGCAGCGAAGTGGGAGGTGTGAGCATGGGCTGGAGACTATGCGAAAACGGATTCTGAAGATACGATCGCTGGTGTGTCAGCGGCGTTCACCACCGCGTCCAGAACGCGATCATGCACTCCGGATTACGCCATAGAGGTGGTGCTTGTGGATGTACGATGCTACCGATGGCAGCAGGAGATGGTCTACCGATTCGCCGCGCGAAAGAGCCTCGCGGATCCCCGAGCTCGTATGGGCCATGTGCGAGCCTGGAAGCCAGTAATCAGGCTCGGTCATCGAGCGTTCCGGTCTCTCCTCCGTATCCGGCCCAGCCCCACCTGATGCACTGGTGTCGGAGGCATCGTTGCTCGACTTGGGAGCCGCTCGATGATAGACAGCCACCCGGGCCAACTTCAGGATATCCTCCGGCCGATGCCAGGTGTCAAAGGCCGCCCACTGATCCTCCCCCATGATGAGAATAAGCTCCCACGCAGGATGCTCCTTGCTCAGGCGCTCCAGTGTGGTCACAGTCCATGAGGGACCTGGATGATTGATTTCACCCCGGTCCAGCATGAAAAGGGGACCTTCCTGCGTCATGAGACGCGTCATTTCGAGCCGATGGCGTGGCTCCGTAATCTCTTCAGCCTCCTTGTGCGGAGGGGTACCCGCAGGTATCCAGAGCAGGCGGTCCAGGTTCAACGCCTCGCACGCTGTCAGGGCAACATGCAGGTGGGCCCGGTGTGGCGGGTCGAACGTACCTCCGAAAACACCCACCCGCTCTTGCATCACGATCGAGCCTCGACGTCCTCCAGCATGGCCTGGATAGCGAGATAAACAGTCTCAGCCTCCTTGATGAGGGGGCTGTCCGGGAAGATCTGAATCAACCGTTCGTAGTTCTCTTCCGCTTTTTCGAGGCGCTCCTTCTGTCGCGCCCGGATGCTGAGTACAGCGTATTCATAGTACGCATTCATGGCTCCCACCAGCGCATCGTCCGCATACTCCGTGTCATAGAAGCGATCGAACGCAGCCTCATAGGATACCGCTGCGGCGTTGTAGTATTCGCGCCGCTCGTACAACTGCGCCGTGTGGATCTGTTTGCGAGCCAGTTTGCTGCGTAGCTCCGTGATGCGTGCCTGTGCCTCTTCGACCAGGGGACTGGTGCCATACCGCTCGATGAACAGCTGGAACTGCACGATGGCCCGCTCGGTGTCGGTCTGGTCGAGGCGGTAGTTGGGGGAACGGTCGTAATAGGTCATGGCCAGCTCGTATTCAGCATCTGCTACCCTTGGGTCACTACGGTAGATCTGCATGAATCGCGTGTACTCATTGGCCGCCAGGAGGAATTCCTCGTTTTCCCGATAGGTCCGCGCCAACAGCAGTTGGGCATCTGCGGCCCACTGGTGGGTACGCCCGAAATCGAAGACGCCCTGCAGGTACTCGGTTGCCGTGATGAAATCGCCTGCCTCGTACTCGGCCAGACCCTTGTCGTAGGCTTCCTGCGGCGTGTCATAGCGCACACGACCGCTGCCGGCACAAGCTGAGAGCAGCACGGCGAGCGTCAAGGTCAGCAACAGCGAGGGGACGGGTTTCAGGTTGCGCATTCGAAAGACAATCAGTAGGGATTCGCCCTAGAAAGCATGCACCGTAGGACGATTCGTTGATGCAGCATGTCATGGCCATAAAACAGGCCTGTCCGAGGCCCATGGGCGCCCGTGCGAACAGGACGGCTCATACGGTGGGTCGTGGGAGCTGTTCCTACGGCAGGCACGCCTCGGTCGCCGTGCAGCGCTTGTGCACGGGCGCCCGCAGGCCAAGTCCATCGGCAATGTCCACCGTCAACGGATCAGGCTCAGTCGGCCATCCCGGTAGCGATGAAAGAACAGGCCCTCATTTACATTGCCGCCGTTGAAAGCAATCCGAAGTCCGAACCCCTCATAGGGCGCCATATTCCGGATACGGTCGACCAGGGTTCGGCTGTCTTCCCGTGTCAATGCGGTAAGGGCGAAGCGGGTCACATCGAACCCGGTTACCCCAAGACGTCCCACTTCCTCACCACTGAGGTCATAGTAACTCCAGCCGAACTGCAGGTATGCCTCCGAGTCCACATCGGGATGAAAGTCATTGGCATAGGTCAGGGTGTAGCGGGAAGCGTGGCTTTTCTGGGGCAGATCATGCCACGCAGCGTTTCCGAGGAGCCGTACGCTCTTTCCGAAGCGATCGAACGTGGATAAAATGCGCCCGGCTGCTTCGGCCGTGTTGCGCGAAGCCATCGGCACGTACACGGCTTCAACATGATCGAGCGTGTCTGCCGACAAGGTGTCGGGAAGCCCATACCAATCTGCATCCGAGGAAAGGATACGGATCAGGTTGATGGCAGCCCCCTGCTCGCTGGCGCCCTCGATGAAGCCATCGGCCAGGCGTTCCCCCACGCCCCGTTCATCGGCAACGGTAAGCACGCCCAGGCTGTCCAGGCGGAGCCCCAGTGCAGCAAAACGGCCCATTGCACGTCCGCGGGCGCGCATGCTGGGATTGGCTTGAAAGGCAAATTGCCGGCCCTCGGACACGTCCTCGTCCGTGGCCATGGGCGCGATGAATACGACGCGCTCTTCATCTGCCTGCTTGGCAGCGGCCACGGCTTCAGCAGAAAACAGGGTGCCGACGATCAGGTCCACCTCTGCCTCAGCCAATTGGCTGACGGCAGCCGCAGCCCCTTCTGCTCCTCCCCGGATTTCCCTGAAAACCATCTGCACCGGGCGAGCCTGGGCAGTGCGGTTGTGCTCATCGACCGCCATGCGGACGCCGTTGAACAGCTGCTGGGATGGGACCCGGTCTGTTTCGGAGAGGGACAACATGACTCCGAGACGAAGCGCATTGACCCCTGAGGCCTCCTGTGCTTCCCGGGCCAGCGACGAGAGCGATACCGCCTCGGAGCGATAGGAGGAGCCCGGAAAATCCAGCGCAAACGTCTCGAGAAGGGAATTCGCATCGTTGAAACGGCCCATGCGGAATGCGGCCTTGGCCGCCATGATCCGGGCAGTGGAAGAGGAGGCGTTGCGGCCGTGATCCAGCTCCACCGCACGAAACAGATCATAGGCCCGCTGCCACTGATCGCTCTCGAAGGCGGATATGGCCGTAGTCAGCAGGGAGTCCGCCGCAGCGATCCGATCGATGGTCTGGGCGGAAGCGTTGACGCCTGGCAGTGCGTAGAGCACCAACAGGCCGATGAGCAGCTGGTATGTCCGACGGCGCGGACGCCGCATCATTCCCACTCGATGGTTGCCGGGGGCTTCGAGCTGATATCGTATACCGTCCGGTTGATGCCGCGGATCTCGTTGACGATGCGGTTGGAGACATGCGCCAGAAAGTCGTTCGGCAGGCGGGACCAATCAGCCGTCATGCCGTCCACGCTCGTCACCGCGCGAAGGGCGCAGACATTCTCATAGGTCCGTTCATCGCCCATGACACCGACGGTCTGCACGGGAAGCAG
>Ga0075480_10001785_pt1 | contig 13710 bp, 13 predicted proteins | sample DEB08_DNA_7_FD_81590 | JGI IMG/M metagenome (GOLD analysis project Ga0075480, IMG submission 81590) | Aqueous microbial communities from the Delaware River and Bay under freshwater to marine salinity gradient to study organic matter... | ecosystem: Environmental > Aquatic > Marine > Coastal ... | reverse complement strand
GCAGGTAGATGAGCTGGAAAAGGTCAATCGCCTTCGTCGTTACTTTTCTCCACAAGTTGCAGAGAAGTTTTTAAATGAAGCAAGTGCACCATTCTCCAATGAAAGAAAAGAAGTGACCGTTGTTTTTCTAGATTTACGTAGCTTTACATCTTTTTCAGAGAATAATGACCCAGAAACAGTTATGACGACTCTTTCTGAATTTCATAGTACTGTTGGACCAATAATCTTTAAACACAATGCCACACTGGAAAGGTTTACTGGCGATGGAATGATGTGCTTCTTAGGAGCGCCCCAACCAGAACCTGACCATGCGCAAAAAGCTTTCGATATGGCCTGTGAGATGTTAGACACAGTCAAAGGTCTGACTAAAAAATGGCAAGATAACGATCTAGGCTTAGGTCTTGGAATTGGTATTTCAACAGGTATGGCCTCGACTGGAACCATAGGCTTTGAGCAACGCCTTGATTATGCCGCAATTGGCAGTGTAACTAATCTTTCTGCCAGACTGTGCGGTAAGGCAGAAGCAGGCGAAATCTTAATTTGTAGCAAATCCTATGAAAAGTTAAGAACTAAAGATTCTCTGACTGCAAAGGGGCGTTTGAGTTTAAAAGGCTTTTCCAAAGAGATAGAGGTTTACTCATTTAAGTAGCTCTTTCTTGACCTTCTCGGCTTTATCCCAATCCCACGATAGGCTTCCAGCTTGAATGAGGCTCCATGCAGTTTGACTATATTTGAACTTCACGGAACTATCTATTTTAGTGATGTTCCATCCGGTTTTGTAAATTCGGTGAGCTACTGAATTTTTAGATTCAATATTTTCGCTCATAAATAAATCGTCAGATTCTAATTTACTTAATAATAAATTTCTACGAGCTGTGGTAGACATTTTATTTGGCAATAAGTGGTAGCTGACTCTTATGTAGTAATCACCTGAATGAATTTCCAGCTCTTTTTCTTCATTAGAGTTGTATTCAAAGGTTAGCTTAGTTGTTCCGTTTATTGCATTTTGTGGACAGTAGAAAGTCTCTCCAGTCGATACATATTCTTTTTTGTAAACTTTCCCAAGGTTGTACCACTTGTTAGTTTTTGTCCAATAGGCAACTCTGGTAGTGTACGGAGCTTTGTTATGATGATTTTGGACATCTGGAAATTTCTTATCGTAATCTTTTGTGAATAAAAGCACTCCAGTTCCTGCTTGTCTTTGATTCGATGCACAAACTGCTTTACGGACTGAGTATTTCGCTTTTCCTAAAGATGGCAAAAGAAGGCTTAGTAAAATACCAATAACTGCAATAACAATCAATAACTCAAGTAGTGTAAACTTTTTCATTTTTCCTCGCATGTTTTAGAAGAGGTTGCCGCAGCTGTATTTTTCTTAACAATAAAAATTATTTTTTTTAAATTTTTTTGTAAGATTATTTATTGACCGGCAACTAGTGATGTAAAGACTTGAGGATTTTTGTGAATATAAAAAAGATTAAGCAAGGGCATGAAGATGCTTTTATGAAGATGGTTGATGAATATGCGCCATCTGTTAGAGCTTATCTTGTAAATAAAATATATGGGCACCAAGATCTCGAAGATATAGTTCAAGAAGTCTTTATTGCAGCATACAGTGGAAGACGTACTCTTAATGATGCCAGCAAAATAGAACCCTGGTTGAAGGGCATAGCGAGAAATAAGCTTAAACTTTTTTACAGAACTAAGTTTCGTCGTCAAAAAATGACACTCAACTTTCAAGAGTTTATAAGTGCATCAATTGAAGAGAATTTTGATGATCATCAGGGTATAGAAGAAAGAAGAATCCTGCAAAACTGTATTCGTAAGTTACCCGCAAAGCTCAGAAAGCTTGTAACTCTTAGACATATTTCAGGGGTGAGGGTAAAAGAACTAGCAGCAGAAGAAGATTGTTCTGAGTCTCAAGTAAGTGTCAATTTGTTTCGTGCTCGGGAAAAGCTTAAAGAATGTGTTCAGAGGAATCTATGAACGAGGATTGGCATCTACTATTTGAGAAATTTTCAGAAGGAACACTTTCGGATGAAGAACAACTTACTTTGAGTGAATTGTATGAATCCAATGAAGAGTTTAAGGGTTTCTGGTTTAAAGCTTCTGGCCAAGTTAGTTTGATGGCTACTCTTCAATCAAATGATGAGCTGAAAACATTTCTATCTAGTTCTTTGTTTCTAGATAAGAAAATTAAGCGAAAGAAAAAGAAAAAACCTCTTCTTTTTACATTTTTAAAAGTAGCTGCAATTTTCATTTTAATAACTATGCCAACATATTTTTTCTTGATGAAGGATAAGCTTCCAGAAATAGCAATCAGTACAGATGGTTTTTCTAAATATGAGCTTTTATTGCCCAGAAATGTCGACCTGAAAGAGGAGGCTCTCGTCTTGAAGTTTAAAGAAGCAACCGTTTCAATAAAGGGCCCGGCTACTATAAAATTAAACTTTGATGGGAGTTTTGAACTCAATAAAGGAAGTGCACATATTGTCACTAATCCTGGCTTTAACTTTCCTGTAAATACTCCTTTGCGTAAGTATCAGGATATTGGTACTGAATTTGGATTGAAGGTTGGAGAGAAGACTTCAGAGGTTCATGTCTTTGATGGATCTGTGCAAGTAAACGAATCTTTAGTGAATAAAGGGCAGGCCTTGCAAAGTAATAATTTGAATGATCAGGGAACCGATATTCTTAGAGGTGACTTTTACAGTGAGCAACAATTATTTACATATATAAACGAAAAAAAGTTATATGAAGAAAAGGTTGAGAGAATCTTAGAGCACCCTGATATTTTTGAATATTTTGATTTCTCAAAATTAGAGTCTGCTAAAGGAGAGATTTTAGGCCTCAAGAATTCTTCTATCAAAGTTAAATCAGAAATCATCACTTTAGTGGATGGGCCTTATTTTGGAGCAAAAGCATTAAGTACTGATGTTGATGGAGCTTATTTGAGTTTTAATATCCCAAAAAATGTTTTAGAGAATTACTCAATTTATGTAAATTTTTACTATGATAAGTATGAGCTAAAGCCTCAAAATCTTTTAACAGATATAAGTGGTAACCTAAAGCTAAGTCAAACAATGAGCTGGTTTAAAAAACACTATATGAAAGACGGTCTAATGACTGAGGGCTTCTGGAAATACCGAGGTCTTTTACTTATTAAAGGAAAAACTAGAAAGGCTTTTAGTAACCTTGAAGATGTTACCAGCTGGAGTGCGCTACCTAAAAACTATAGCAATGAGTTTGTAATAGGTAATTCAAAGAAGCATAACTTGAATTTTAAAGGTCGTATTGCTTCAATCGTAATTTTGAAATCTACGGATTTAAGCGCAATCAAAAAACTATTCAATTATAGTGATTGAAGCAGTGTAGTCTTTGTTTAAAAGTTCTTCGACCTTTTCTAAAATCCTCTTGAGAGAATCACTTTTTTGAGCTTGTTTATAATCTTCATCTGGAAATAGAACAGGTCCTGGAGCAATTGCATTTACCTGTATGTCTGGACTCCATTCTTCAGCACAAGCTAGAGTAGCATCTCTTAGAGATTTTTTAGCTAATGCATACGGGCCAGCTTCGGGATCAGTGAAGTCTACTCTTCGGTCTACAAAGTTAATTATTCTTCCTTTACCGCAAAGCTTTTTAAACTCTCTCATTAGCACTAAAGGTGAGAAGAAGTTGACTGTAAAATCATCGACAAGTTCATCATTTGTAAATTTACTCATGCCTCTTCTAAAATAGGTTGATGCATTATTAATAATGACATCTGGCGCTCCCCAATCTTTAATAAGTTTTGGCAATAATTCTTCTGCATCTTTCAGCTTACTTAAGTTTGCTTGGATTGTGGTATGCTTTTCTGAGTTATTTAAAGAGTGAAGAAGAGTCTCTGCGTCATCAGAAGAGCTATTGTAGTGAATGGCTATATGATGACCTTGCTCAGCGAAATGCTCGGCCATCATTCTACCAATTCTCTTGGCAGCCCCTGTGATGAGTATTTTCATTAACTGTGAGAGCTCTCAATCTCTACAGCAACAGGGCAGTGATCAGAACCCATTACATCTTGCATGATTGTAGCATTTTTGACTTTATCCTTTGAATCTGAGTCAACGCAGAAGTAGTCGATGCGCCAGCCTACATTCTTGGCTCGTGCACCAGCTCTATATGACCACCAGCTGTATTCATCAGGGTTCTGATTGAACATTCTAAATGTGTCTACGTATCCAAGGCCAATGAATTTATCCATCCAAGTTCTCTCTTCGATTGAGTAGCCGGGGTTCTTTTCGTTAGCTTTGGGTCGAGCTAAGTCAATAGCTTTGTGGGCTACATTGTAGTCTCCACAAATAAGTCTGGTCTTATCGCCATAGTCACTATTCAGCTTTTCTATTAAAGCATCTCCGAATGCTAATCTGTAGTCGATTCTTTTGAGCTCATTTTGAGCATTTGGGAAATAACAATTGACGATATAAAAGTCTTCATATTCAGCAGTAATTACACGGCCTTCTTTATCGAACTCTTCTATGCCCATTCCTTCAAAAACATTCAAAGGTTCGACTCTGCTGTAAATAGCAACACTTGAGTAGCCCTTTTTTTCTCCAGAGTGCCACCATGACTTGTAGCCATTTATGTTTAATAAATTGTCTGAGAGCTGTTCTTTTGAAGCTTTGGTTTCCTGAAGGCCAACAACATCTGCATCCCAGGAAAGCATTTCGTCAACAAAGCCCTTTTTTTCAACAGCGCGAATACCGTTAACATTCCATGAAACTAATTTTAATGAACTCATTTATATCCTCAATTATTTAGAAATAAATTGAAGATTTGAATTGGGATTACAAGTACTAAGAGGAATTATTTGCCAGTTAATGAAGTCATTAATTCTTTAATGTGAGAATTATAGTCCAGAACTGTTTCATATAGCTTTTCAAATTTACTGACGCCTGCATTACAGCCATGTTCTTTAATGAAGACACTTAACTCTTTTGATTCTTTGTAAACACCTGTAGCGCCAATGTTTCCAGAGAGGCCTTGGATCGAATGCAGTATAAAGCAGCTTTCATCAAGGTTTTCAGAGAAAATACCAATTTTTAACTTGTCCATTTCTACTACTATCGCACTGACATAGGCATCGATGACTTGTTCAACTAAGAATGGGTCCTCTAATGCTTTGAGATTGGTATCATCAAACTCTAAGCGGTTAACAGCTTCTGGTTTGAACTGCATTGAGTCAACTTCTTCTATAATTGGAGGTGTTGTTTTTGGATGACCGTTTTTTGTAAATTTTTGAAAGATTTCCTTCAGTTTATTTTCTTCAATAGGTTTGGTAATGTATTCATCCATTCCTGCGCTTATACATTCTTCTTTTGCAGAAGTCATAGCATTTGCTGTTATGGCAATGATAGGAGTACGTTTTTCGAAGCCCTCATATTCTCTGATAGCTCTTGTTGCCGCAAATCCATCCATGACGGGCATTTGACAATCCATAAAAATCATATCGAAGGTTTTGTTTTTAAACTCTTCGAAGCCTAAAGCACCGTTGTTTGCGCAAGTAATTTCCAGGTCTCCTAGCTTTTTAAGTAAGCCACCTAGTACAAGTTGATTAATTTCGTTATCTTCGACTATGAGAATGCGCCATTTGCCATCATCTGCTTCATTGAGTAAGGATACATCAATATTGATGTTATTGAGAGTTTCCATTAGATTGTATTCTAAATCTAACTCAATACTGAACCTAAATGTAGTACCTCTGTCAGGAGTACTTTCCACTGTGATTTTACCGTTCATCATCTCAATAAGCTTTTTACAAATACTCAGGCCAAGTCCAGTACCGCCATATTGTCGGCTAATTGAGCTTGAAGCTTGTTCAAATGAGCTGAAAATAGAATCAAGCTTATCTCTTGGGATACCTATACCGGTATCACGGATAGTAAATTGAATTTTGACTTTGTCATCTCCACGCTCTAACTCTTCAGCAGCAACCTCTATATATCCTTCTTTGGTAAACTTCAGGGCATTATTGACCAAGTTTCGAATAATTTGGGCCAAGTGCTTCGAGTCCCCTTTAACTGTATCCGGTAAAGAACCAAGGTTAACTCGTAAGTCGAGTTTTTTTTGCTTGGCTTGAATTCCCATGATCTCTAATGTTTCGCTAAGGGATTTCGTTAATCTAAAAGGCCTGGATTCCAGGTTCATTTTTCCAGATTCAATTTTAGATATGTCGAGTATGTCATTAATGATTTCGAGAAGAGATGCAGCACTCTTATGGATTAGTTCAGTATAGTAATGCTGTTCTTCATTGAGGTCAGTTTTCATTAAGAGGCTATTTAAGCCTAAAACACCATTAATTGGAGTTCTTATTTCATGACTCATATGAGCGAGGAATTCAGACTTTACACGAGTTGCATCAATGGCACTCTTCTTCTCAAGCTCCAATTTTTTAGTTTCGGTAATATCAACAACAAAGCCAATAAGTTGTTTTAAACCATCTCGAACTTTCAAAGTTGCTTCATTGCGAAGCCAAATCTCTTCACCGTCAGCTCTTTTAAATGGGTACTCAAGAGAAATCTTTTCTGGGCAGTATTCAGTGAAAATCTGATTCAGGGTGGCATTGCATTCACTGGAGATACTATGGAAGAGGAGAGTGACCTTTTCTTTAAGTTCATTTTGAGTGTAACCACTGACTCTTTGTATATTTGGACTTATATAGCTTAAAATTGGCAGAGGTTCTAGAGTAAGATTATAAATAATAAACTCACTTCTTGAGATCATATTCTCTAACTCTTTACGAACTCGAATTTCTTCTTCTTCCATCAAGCGAACGCGCTTTTGATCCTCCAACTGCTGTTTCTCAGTGATGTCTTGAACAATGCAAATGGTCATGAGAACGGCATTATCTTCAATGAAAGGCGTTTTGATCATACGAAAAATTCGCTTGTTGGGAATTTCCCCTAAAGTCAGAGAAATCTCAATAGTTTCTCTTTCTTCGATAACAGTTTGATCTAAAGTCGTGATTTTTGCAGAAACATCATTCTCAAAAATATCAGCAGCTTTTTTCCCAAGAACCTGGTTAGGCATTTTGTAGAACATTTGTGCACAACGCATGTTCCAAAGAATGAATTCACCATCTTGATTTCGGCAGAAAATGCCAACCGGGATGTTTTCCAAAATTTTTGAAATGAACTCACTTTGGTTATGGAAATCTTGTTCAAGTTGTTTGATTTCACTGATATCTTCAACGATTAAAGAGAGCTTGTTTTCATTTTGGTCAAGAAGTTTTAACCTATACCAACTTTTTCCATCCTTAGAAGTAAGCGGAATATTGAAGTCAATATTGCTTTTTGTCCTACAATCACTAAGAAATTCATTTAGTGAATCGATGTACTTTTCTAAAGTGAAAGTATGTATTTGTTTATCTAGGATATAGGTCGCAGGAATGCCAAGGACAGAAGAAGCCTTTCTGGAAATACCTTTCACAACCCCATTTGTATCAACTATTATTGTTGGGCTTGCTTCTTGATTTATTTGAGTTCTATCTAACTCTGCAGTAACGTTTAATTGGCTATTGATAGAATCTAGAATATCCAAGGCTTCTGGATCGCTTTGAATTGACTTCAAAGACTCCAGCCTTTTTACTTTTTCAAACAGTTCTAGATACTCTTTATCTTCCATAAATTTGTCAAAACCTGACTGTTGATAAACTTCCTACCACGTAAGAATAATTATAGCAAAATTTCATCTACCTTTGCAGCACAGATGAAGTCATTTTCAGAGATTCCATCGATTGCATGAGTCCAGTATTCAACCAAAACATCTCTATAGCCTACCGTTATGTAAGGGTGATGATTTTCCTTATGTGAAATCCAGGCAATAGCATTTACAAAAGCCATAGCCTCATAGTGGTTTTTGAGTTCCCACTTTCTCGTTAAACGGCCATTAGTGAATTCCCAATCAGGGAAGTTCGACATCATTGTCTGGATTTCTGTTTCCGACATTGGATCCACGCCACCTTCACAAGGTAGACACTTTTTTTGGCTTAAGCCTGACATTTAATAATCCCTTAATTAAAGTATTAGACTATCAATGTATGACTTCTGAACTTAGGGATCAAGTAAGAGGGGTGGCTAATTTAGCCTATTGCAGTAAAAAATGGAGGGATCAGGTATTTTGGGGATAAAAAAAGCGGGAAAAATTCCCGCTAATTTAAAATTGTTTAAGCTAAGTCAGCTGTTATGCTACAGCAGCTTTTGCTTTTTCAACTAGAGCTTCAAAAGCTTTAGGATCATTAACAGCCATGTCAGCAAGGACTTTTCTGTTAAGGTCGATGTTAAGCTTTTTAAGACCGTTGATGAATTTGCTGTAGTTGAAATCTAAGTTTCTACAAGCAGCATTGATTCTGATTGTCCAAAGCTGTCTGAATTGACGCTTCTTAAGCTTTCTACCTTTATAAGAGTGAGTGCCTGCTTTATCTACTGCATCAGAAGCTGTACGAATCTGCTTGCTTCTTGCACCATAAAAACCTTTTGCTCTTTCAAGAATACGCTTACGTCTAGCTCTTGAAGCTGGTGAATTAGTTGATCTCATTTAAAAATCTCCTTATTTCAGGCCGTACGGCAGTGAACTTTTTACGCGGTTTAACTCAGAATCACTAAGTACTTTGGCCTTACCAAGTCTGTTCTTTCTTTTAGAAGACTTTTTAGTGAGGATATGCCTCTTACCAGGGCTGTTGTGCATAAATTTGCCACTTTTAGTCTGTTTCAGACGTTTGGCAACGCACTTACGTGTTTTTTGCTTAGGCATCGTTTCTCCTTTCGGGTTTAATCTTTATATCTATAATGCTGATACGGCAGATGCCAGCCGTATGCAGACGGGCGAGAACATTAACTCGCATTGGGTAAAAATCTAACTAATCTAAGAGAAAAATTTCTATATTTTAGATAAATACTAAACTGCAGCTGCAAATCTGGGCATAAAAAAGCGCATTGTCATTCTACAATAACAGTGTGAAATTCAGTTGGAGGCTAGATTTACTTCTTTGAAATAGGAGCAACAATCATCATCATGTTGCGGCCTTGAAGTTTAGCTGGGCTTTCGACAGTAGAGAGTTCTGCAACTTCAGCTTTGATCTTATTCATCAACTCGTAACCAAGTTCAATATGAGCCATTTCGCGACCGCGGTACTGAATAGTTAGTTTAACTTTGTAGCCTTTGTTGAGGAATTGCTTAGCGTGGTTGCACTTATAGTCAAAGTCATGTTTGTCAATGTTTACGTGAAACTTAACTTCTTTGGCTTTGTTTGTGTGCTGTTTTTTCTTAGCTAGCTTTTCTCTTTTGTTTTTTTCGTAGATGAATTTGCCGTAGTTCATTAGTTTGACTACTGGTGGGGAAGCCTGAGCAGCGATTTCAACTAAATCATATCCTGTTTCGTCGGATTGATGTAATGCTTCTTCAAATGAAACAATGCCTACTTCAGAACCACTATTAGTTAGAAGTCGGACTTTTTGACCCTTTAGATCGTCGTTGGGGTCTTGAATGATTCGTGCTATGAGACTATCTCCATTTAAAATTCAAATTCTTTCAAAACTATAACCACAAAACAAGAACTGCCAGTGTTTAAAGCTGACAAAATCGTGAAAAAAGGCAAAAATAAGCAGATTTTTAACAAATTTATAGTGTTTGGACTAATACTGCGAGTAGAATTACCAACACTAACAAACTGAAAATGATTACTTTATATGGTTTTGTATCAGCAAATTTTCCAGTGAAAGAGCCTTTTGAAGATCCAGATAAAGCAGAGCTGATATTGTCTGTTATATCAGTTACAGTATCCTGGTGAATAGGTTTGTCGTCCAAAAATGGTTTTCTTAACTTATCTAGTAAGTGCTCAAGTTCTCTCGGATTTTGGAACCGGTCTTCGGGTAGCTTTGCCATACATTTCATGATCATATCACAAAAACCACGGCTTAAATTTGAGTTGATTTCAATAGGGTCGGGTATGGCCCTCATGGCATGCTTTCTCAAAACAGCTCCAACGTCATTTCCCGGATATGGAAGAACTCCAGTAGATAATTGGAATAAAGTAACGCCAAGACTATATAGATCGGCACGGATATCAACATTTTTAGCATCGATAGCTTGTTCCGGGGCCATGTAATGGGGAGTTCCCATACCAATCTGGTATCCAGTTAAGTCTGCTCTTGTATTTTGTTCAGCGGATTCAGGAGATTTAGCAAGGCCAAGATCTGCAAGCTTATATACACCTTCAGCTGCTATCATTATATTGTCAGGTTTTATATCCCTATGAACAATTGAAATTTTTTCGGCTTCATGAAGAGCTCTACAAACAGATTGGCCTATAGCCAGAGCTTCGTCTTCAGTAAATTTTTTACCTTTCTTACATAGGTCTCCAGTACTGCCGCCTTTGACATACTCCATAACATAGTAGATCACTTCATTTTGTGTTCCACAATCCAGTACTCTTACTATGTTTACATGGTTTAGTTGTGCGGCAGATTGGGCCTCACGAATAAATCTTTGCGAAGTTACCAGGTTTTCACTGATACTTCTCGACAGAATCTTGATGGCTACAGGAATATTAAGACTTTTGTGCTTAGCTAGATAAACTTTACCAACAGCTCCGACACCAATTTCTTTTTCTAGCTTGTAGTTACCTAAAACTTCTGGAACATCAGGAGAGATTTCATTATCGCTGTCATCATCAGAAGAAGATGCTTCTGGACCCACTGCTGCTTTAATCTTTTCAAGGTCTTGAGAATTAGCAATATGTTCACTCTTAAGCAAGAAAGAGTTGTTACATTCACTACATGTGACAGAGTCGCCAATGGAAAGATTTTCTTTTTCAGAAGTATGTGAGCATTCAGGACAAATAATATTCATCGTTTGAATCAGATTTAAACCACCAAAGTTATTATGACCCATTCTATACAAAAAAACTTCCACTAGCTTTAAAAATTGTACCAAAAATTGAAATATTTTAAGAATTTTTTAGCTTCGACTTCCGATAACGGAGCATTTAGCTATCCATTTTCGTTGAGAATTATCGTTTGTAAGCTTTCTGTTAGGGAAATTGAGTACATATTATCCTTAAGACTTATGGTATTAAATATGCTGATTAATTTCAGAGAATCAAAATATAAGGAAAGTTCAAATGTCAATCACAGATGACTCAGGTTACAACAGAGAGTCCAAATATATCCGTGAAAAAGAAGCAGCTCAGAGAGAGCAGCTAAAGCAGGAAAGAGAAGCTGCTAAAAGAGCTCAGGAAAAAGAATCTCACTGGATGAAGTGTCCCAAATGCGGTGGAGACATGGTAGAAAAAGAAATGGACAACGTCATGATTGACCAGTGTACTGAATGCCAAGGCATTTACTTCGATGCTGGTGAGCTTGAACTGGTTCTAAAGCGCGAAGAAGGAAAATCATTCCTAAATACCTTTAAAGGTCTATTTAGATAATGAGATACAGCGTTCGGGCTTTTGAGGATAAGCCAGTCCCTAAAAAATTATTGACTGAAATACTCGATTATGCCCGATACGCAGCATGTTCCAAAAATATGCAACCATGGAAGGTATTTGCAGTATCTGGGGACCCTTTGTTAAAAATAGCAGAAGACATGGTCGCAGCTCTGGACGCCAAGCAAGCCCATTCTCCAGCTAGGCCAGACTTAGAAAAACCTTCAGAAGAATACTGGAATCGTGCCCGGCAGTGTGGTTTCTCTCTATTCCAGCACAAAGGAATTGAGAGAGACGATAAAGAAAAACGTCATGCTCATTATGCTGAAAACTATTCATTTTTTAGTGCTCCAGTAGAATTATTCTTTGCTATGGATAAAACACTTCCTCAAAGGCAATTAATAGACATGGGAATATTTCTGGAAAGAGTCATGCATAAAGCCGATGAACTTGGTTTAGGGTCTTGTCCCCAAGCATCAGTTGCAGATTTTCCTGATATATTACAAAAGCACCTCAACTTTTCAGATAAAATAGAAATACTCTTTGGTTTATCCTTGGGCTATGAAGATAAATCAGCCCATGTAAACGCATTCAGAACAGAAAAACTGGATGTAGACGAATTTACAAACTGGATCTCATAATATGCCTTACCCAAGATTTAATCGCGATGATGTAAAAATGTTACCTCTTTCAGAGAGGGAAAATAAGCAAAGAATAGAAGATAAAAAGATTTTGCCAGATGCATCATGGAGTTTAGATGAAAAAGGCGAAAAGCTTGTAAACGAAACAGTCAAAAGAGTTCTGAAAGCAAAAGAGAACAATTCTCCAGTCATGTTAACTTTTGGAGCTCACTCCATTAAGAACTGTTTGGCTCCAGTTTTTATTGAGCTTATGAAAGACGGTTGGGTTACCCATCTTGCTACAAATGGTGCCGGAGTTATTCACGATTGGGAGTTTTCCTATCAAGGTGAAACAAGTGAAGATGTTGAGTTCTACGTTTCAAAAGGCCAATTTGGTAATTGGGATGAAACGGGCTTCAATATAAACTTGGCAATTATCGCTGGAGCCTATCGTGACATGGGCTATGGAGAATCAGTTGGAGCTTTTATAGCTAATGAAGGCTTAGAGATACCATCAGTAACTCAATTAGAAAATGAAATCAAAGCTTTTGCATCTGCAGATCCACAAAAAGCTGCTGCAGCAGCGGACTTTCTTCACGCCATCAAAAAGTTTGACCTAAAAGAAGGTCCTTATGAAGTTAAGCACCCATTTAAGAAGTATGGTGTTCAATCAACAGCCTATGAACTTGGAATTCCTTTTACAAGTCACCCCATGATAGGACACGATATCATATATAACCATGCCATGAACAGTTGCTCAGCAATTGGCCGAGCAGCAGAAAGAGATTTTCTTACATTTGCTGAAAGTGTGAGTCGACTAGATCAGGGTGTATATATGTCAGTAGGATCTGCTGTCATGTCGCCAATGGTTTTTGAAAAATCCATGTCCATTACAAGAAACGTGGCAATTCAAAAAGGTAAGCAGATAGATAATCATTATATCTTAATTGTCGACCTTCAGGAATCCCATTGGGACTGGACACAAGGGGAGCCACCTGAAACTAACCCGGATTATTACTTAAGGTACAATAAATCCTTCAGTCGAATGGGGGGTGAAATGGCCTATCTTTCAGCTGATAATCGCGACTTTTTATTGGCTCTCTGTCAAAAACTCAAAAAAAGTTCTTAAACAGTCAAAATCTATATTGCAAAAGGTATAGATTGAACTATTATTGTCCACCCAACGGGGCGTAGCGCAGTCTGGCAGCGCGTTTGGTTTGGGACCAAAAGGTCGCAGGTTCAAATCCTGTCGCCCCGACTTGAAAGAGAAGCACTTACAGAAATGTAAGTGCTTTTTTTGTTTGTATTGATTGAGCTTGAGTATACTTGTTACGATCTGATATATCCCCACATTATCCCCCACATTAATTTTTGGAGCCTGAAACGAGATATTTTGGTGTATGTCAATCTTTAATAAGAGACTCTATTATGTAGGAACATTGATTATTGTTAATTTTGAAACTCTTCACAACAATTATTATTGTGATTGTGTTGTTTATATTTAATTGAGACCTGAATCCGTGAGAGATTTTTACCTTAGTTAGAAAAATAGTATATTTTCGCAAGAACTTTAATTTTTTGTTATCATTCACAAGAATTTTCATTTTCTTAGCTGCAGCTAACAAACTATTG
>Ga0075480_10001780_pt1 | contig 13730 bp, 13 predicted proteins | sample DEB08_DNA_7_FD_81590 | JGI IMG/M metagenome (GOLD analysis project Ga0075480, IMG submission 81590) | Aqueous microbial communities from the Delaware River and Bay under freshwater to marine salinity gradient to study organic matter... | ecosystem: Environmental > Aquatic > Marine > Coastal ... | reverse complement strand
TATTATTAGAAATTTAGTAATTAGAAGTGGTACTGGTAGAACTTTAGAAAGTATCACTAATGCTAATGCCTTAAATGCTATTAGATTAATGTATAATAAAGATTGTAATTTAGACAATAAAAGATCTTCAACTGAAGGAATTATATTACATGATTTTAGAACTCGATCATGGGGAAATAGTGGTACTATAGAAAAATTAAATAGTTATAATACTTCTAATAATCCATATTTTGATAAAGATGGTAATGTATCTGCTCATTTAGTTATTCCTTTTCATTGCTCAGGTCTATTAGGTGCTATTAATACTAAAATTTTACCAGTTGGTTTATTACAAGGTATGGTTATAGAAATTGAACTTGAAGAACCTAAATATTGCTGGAGAGCAATCCAATCTACTGCTCGAGATGGTCCTAATGTTGCTGGATATAATTTACTATTGTCACACGGTAATGGTGGTAATGCTGGTGATGGACTGGCAAAAGCAACTTCTTATACTTCAATTTTTACTCATGCGGAAAATAATAATGGTGTAGTTGAAGATTGTCCCTTTTGTGTTGGTGAATTGTTAGGTGTTAGAACTGCTGCTAATACATCTCTTACTATTGGAAAGATCACAGCAATAGCAACAGCAGCAGGTGGAGCATATGAAATTACTTTTACTGCTTCTTCAGGTAATGGTCAATTTACTCCAACAGATAATATAGCAAACAAAGTAGAATTAGTAAGTAATGGTTTTCATGATGCTGATACTACAATTACTACTTTTGATTATACCGTTTCAGATGTTGAAATAATTTTAAAAAAATGTAGTGTAGAAAAAGATATGGAAAATGCGATGGCGAGGGCATTAATGGAAAAAGGATCTATTATATATCCATTTGGTGCTTATATGAACTACCAAAAAACAATTAATAAAGAAGAATTACAACCAACTATGGATATATTACTACAAAATAAATTAGGTAAATCTATTTTACATCAACCTACAACTGATAATACTAATACAGTTACTTGCTTAACTAATTTTATTAATGAAACTACATCATACTATAGATTATGTGGAGATAGACAAAGAATGGGAGATTATTCTGTATTTATGGGAGGAAGACAAAATCCTGATAGAGCAATTGAAACAAGAAAGACAACTAATACTAAAGGACATAATCAAAGAGCATTATCTCAATTAACTCAAGCATTATCTCAAGCAGATATTCCTGCTATTAATTTCTTATATTCTAAATCTAATTTTGTAGTTGGTAAACCATTTACTATAGGTGAAGCGGTACATGATCTATCTGTTAATGATTATCAAGTTAAATTTACTTATGATGTTTCAAGTTCAAGTAATAAAAACTTTAATAATTTTGTTTATTCAATTCGTAATTTAGAAATTTCAAATGAAAATATTAATATAGTATTATAAAAATTTTAATATATTATAAATATATATATATTAAAATATGGAATATGCGACAGCAGACCCAACAAATTATTCCCCAAGTTCAACTTTAGGACATAATACTCCTTTAATCAATTTTATTATTTCACCAAGTCCAGGTAAAAAAATTAGACAAGGTTCTTTATTTTTAAATGGTAAATTAAAATGTGTAGATGCTAATGGTGATGCTATATCAGAAAGTGCTGAAGTATCTTTTGATCCATCTACTGGAATATATGGATTAATTGATTCATTAACTATTAAAAATGCTAATAATAATAATTTAGAAACTATAAAATCATACAATAGATTTATGGCATCATTCATGAAACAATCCCAAAATTTAGGAGATCTTGCTACTTCTTTCAATATGTATTCCAATTCATCTTCTAATTTTTATAGTATTTCAGAGCAAATAGTCGATAAAGAAACTTCTTTTAGTATTCCATTATTTAGTGGTTTATTATTATCAAGTGACTATATGCTTGATCCAAGTAAATTAAATGGATGTAATTTAGAAATTATGCTGGCAAGTGATGCTAATTTTTTCTTTGATACTGGATCTTTAACTAATGCTACTGGTTGTAAATATGAACTTACTGATGTTCAACTATCTTATGAATTAGAGATGATGAGTCAAGCAGAAATGGGTATTAAAGAAATGACATACAATACTATCATATCTCATCACACTACTTTAGATAGTAATTATAATACAATTAATTTTAGAATTGGTGAACCATTAGTACAATCATTTTTTATTAATTGTGTTGATCAAACTTATGCTAATAATAGTAATGAAAATAGTATGGATACTAATGCTATTAAAGATGCTGGAGGTGCTACTGATACTATTAATAGAGTTGAAATATTAAAAGCAGGTGTTAAAACTCCACTTAAATTTAATTTAGAAGCAAATGGTAAAACTGGATCTATTTTAGGTACTGATTTATATAGAAACTTTTATGATAGTTTTAGACCATTTATGGCAGGTGGAAACAACTTAAGAAATCCAGTAAATACACCAAAATCAGGTACTGCTTCAATTGTAGATGTTGGTGGTAGTTTTGGTATTGGATGTGCTTATAATAATGTTAGTCATCAAGGTGAAAACTTTACTAATGATCAATTTGGTCTTATTATTCATAAAGATTCTACTAATCCTAAACCTTATAGTGTAAATGTATTCTTTAAAGTTTCAAAATTAATGACTTTTTAAATAAAAAATATATTATATAGATATATATAATATGTCTGCTAAACAAGGTGAAGTTGATAGTCTACCTGAAAATAATATCCAATTTAATAGTGATCAAGAAAAAGCATGTCAAGATGCCCAACTACCTGAATTATTAAAATTAAAATGTGATCAAAGAGTACCAAATCAGCAATATATAGATTGCCGTTTTGTTGATCCAGTTGTTATAAACGAGGATAGAGCTAGATTCGTTATCCCTAAAATAGGCTGGTTAAATAATAATAGTAAATTAATTATAGGTTTAAAATGGTCTAGTAATGATGGTGATCGCTTTTTCTTACCTAGTGGAATTGGTATAGATTCAATTGTCAAAGATGTTGTTTTTAGAGCATCAGGAAAAGAACTAAGTAGAATTAATTTTTATGATCATTATAGAAGTTTTGAAAGTGCTTTTTATCAAGGTGAAAATATTAAAAATATTGGTACAGTAAAACATGGTATAATTGGAGCATGGAGAAATGGAGTAGATGATACAAATGCTGGCAATGTAACTAAAAGATTTGAACAGAATACTTTAGAATATGATACACAATATGAAACTGATATTGTTAGTGGTACTAAAAAATTATTATATAATAATTGTTTAATTTTAGAAGATGGTAAAGAATTACAAATAGACTTAGGAGCATTAGTTCCAGTAATTGCTAACTCTCCATTACCATTATATGATATTAATGATCAGCTAGAGCTGGAAATTGAATTCAATAAAGATATTTATATTACAGGTAATGGTCAAACTAATGTAGGTAAAACTTTAAGAGTTGATCCTAATACTACTGGCTTATTATGTGATTTTATTTTATATGATGGTAATGTAATGGAAAGTTTAAGAAGAAATCAATGGAGCTTACCACTTGCTCGTGAATATAATTTATATATGAGAACTTTAATACCTTCTAATAATAGAATTGCTGAAACTCTTAATTTGGGTGGTGCTAATAGATTTGTAGAAGGTTTAATTATTATGTTGACTGATCAAGGTTTAAATGATACTCAAAGATATCAATCTACTTTATCATATTATAGATCTAAAGGTGCTAAATTAACAAATGATACAAAAATACAAATTAAAATTAATGGTATGGATTTATTTCCTCAAGTTCTCAAGAATCCTTCACAAATGGCATCACATCTAAATAATTATAATCAATTTAGACCATACATCAATAGACAAGAATATTTTGATGAAGGACCTTTATTAATGTCTGATATAGAACATGAAGGTCATGATATCAGTGATACTACTCAAGGAGTTAATAATAATAAAAACTTTTTCTATTTTAAGATTAATAGAGCAGTTAATAAAGAAGGTGTTGTGCTTACTTTTAATAGAAATACACAAGCAGTAGAAACTTCTAACTTGTTAATGAGATGTTATGTAGTTGTTAATAAAACTATTAATTGTATTAATAAAAGAATGTATCAAGCATATATGTAATTTAGTTTTTTAATAATAATTATAAATAAAAATTAAATATATATTAATTATATATATATTTATTTAATATGAGTAAAAAAAAAGATAAAAATCAAGATCAACCTGAAGAATTTGTAGATACTTTTATGATGGAATGTTCAAGACTACAAGCATCAGAAAAATCAGATAATGATTTTAGTAAGTGGAAAAATGACTGTGGAAATGGTATTCAAGTTATGCCTGGTGATAGTATAGAAGTTAGTAGTGCTTTTTTAAATGCTAATGGTGCTGGTGATGGTGTATCAAGTATATCTTTTGATGGAAAAAGATTAGGAAAATATACAGAATCAGGTTTATGGACAGATGCTACATATGATTTTACTGGTACACATTCTAATGATGTATATGATAATAAAACACAAATGAAAATTAACTTTTATAAGAATAATGATGCTTTATGTTGTCTAAGATTACCATTAAGTACATTTGATAAAGTATGGGAAGATAATCCAGCAACAGTAGCAGATTTTGATGATCATAATGCTACTAATAGACATGTACCAATACAAACATCTGATAATGGTACTGGAACATTTACAAAAGCAAATGTATTAGATATTTATAAAAGAAAATTTGATTGTAAAAGATTTACAATATATAAAAGAGATAAAGGTAAAGATAATTCTAATATAACAGAATTTGATAAAAATGAACCTGGTTATTTTATGTGGTATGAATATGAAAAATTTATTGATATAGAAACAGATAAAGGTTTTAATAATGTAAATAATGTAGCACAAGATATTACGATCCAATTAAATAAAGTTATAAATGAATATAAATTGACTAAAAGACCAAAAGAACAATTATCTGATACTAATTTTAGATTAGAAAATTCTGCTGATGATTTACCTGTAAGTAGTGTACCTAATATTACTGATACTTCAATGATAAAAGAAACTCAATGCTTCCAAGCATTTCAATGTGGTACTCGTTATACATTATGTGAAAATGCCTTTACAGATTTTTATAATATAGGTCCATATTTAAGTGTATATTTAAGAAATTTTGATTTTGTTGCTACTAAATATGCTAATTTTAGAAATGCTGGATTAAAATTAGGTAATAGATGGAATTCAAATGATGGACCTGATTGTCCTTTTATTATAGATACATTACCAGCATTAGTCGTTGATACTTGGGTTCAAGTAAGTGAACATTTTTGGAATGAGAGAGAAAATTATTTTAAATGGTTTGATACACAACAAAGAGAAGAGGGCTTATTAGAAATATTAGGATTACCAAGTAATCATAGGTTTTTACATATTAGTAATACAGATGGATACACACAAAGAATAGGATCTGATTTAAAATTCATGGAATTATCACATGTAGCAACTGTTCATTTTAATATGGATTATTATGGAATAGAAACAGAAGGAAGTAAAGCAGCACCATGGAAAGGATTTGTAGCAAGAGATGGTAATCCAGGTAGTTTTAATTATTATTTAAGATTAAGCACACCACAACAGATAAAATATCCTATAACTGGTTTTAATAGATCTATTGGATATGACAGAGCATTCTCTGCTTATGGTAATGACTCATTACTATTATTTAATGGATTAAGTAATGTTCAAGATCCTAATCAAACAATTACAGTACATCCTGAACCACATCCATTAAATTCTATATTAAGATCAGGCAAAAATTATTATACAGATATAATAATTGATAAAGTTTATTTAGGTTGTTTTCCAAAATTAGAATATAATTCAGTAGAGAATAAATTCGAATTTAGTAATTTACATACAGGAAGACCAGCAGGAAATACTCCTTATTCTTTATCACCAATAAGTGCTTACAATGCTAATTCTAATTTAAATCCTAATGCTGGTAACAATTATTATTTAATTAATCCATTTAATCATCCTATTATATATCACCCTCATGTAAGACCAAATAACCCAGCACCACAAACAGCACAATTAGAAGAGTATAATGTTTTAAGATGGACAATATTTGATTCATTTTGTGGTATTGGTATTAAATCTTTTGGTATAGATGATAATAATCATTATAGGAATTTTTTGTATGTATTAGGATATAAAAATATTATACCTGATTTAAATGTAGATAAATATACAACTTTAACAAGAAATAATTTTGATATAGTATCTTATCCATTTACAACTAATGCTCAGATAGAAAGTGCTGATATAATAGAATACAGTGGGAATTTATTTGGTGCGGCATATTTTACTAATCAACCACCAGTATTACAACAGATAAGTAGTCATCAATGGACAGTAGGATATAATCAAATTATAATTAATGCTACAAGTACAACCTTTACAGCAGATAAAATAGCATCTAAAACTAATCACGGTTTTTACATTATACGATCAGATATGATCGGAGAAAGTAAATATATAAGTAACGGACAATTAGTCAATTGTGTAAGTATAGTAAGTAAAGAAAATAGGATTGATGACTTTTTATTCATGTCAGGAGTTGGTAATCAAACTTATACTTTTAAAAAACCTTGTGTTATACAAAATATTAAAACTGAAATATTTAATAATGATAATACACCAGCAATATTAGATGAAAATAATACAGTAATATATAAGATTACTAAGGCGACATTTTAAAATATTTTTCTATTTTATCTATGTTTTTTAATTTATAATATTCTTTAATTTCTTTTATATAAACTTTATTATTATAATTATTCATTGTATGGAATCTATATAAAATTGTAGGGTATAGGTCAGATATTAATAAACCTTTATATTTTCCGCCTCTAACTTTTAAATTAGTTAGATGTTTATACCTCTCAATTTTATTAAAGTCTTCCATATTTTTAAAGTGTTTTATACATTCAGATCCAATTGGATATATTACTTCATTAGTATTAATATGTCTAATACTATATTTATCTAATATAGGTACACCACATAAACAATAATCATATTCTCTATCATTTCTATCTTGAGTATGATCTCCATTAAAAATAAATTCATCTACATTACAGCATTCACAACCTAAATTATCAGCAATTGCTGGTAATAACTTTTTATTTAAATAATCGTATTTTTTTTTCATTTCTATATATATAATAACTATTTTAATATTATTAGTTATTATTTATTTAAGTATGTTTCAATTATTTCAATAAAATTTAAATTAAATTCTTATAATCCCAGTTTTAAAATCCTAATCTTTATTTTTACGGATTTAATCCTTGTTTTTCAGTCTTAGTTAAAAACACGGATTAAACAAGGATTAGACTGACATTAATCTTTTAATATTTATATTTATATATATATAGACTATATAATCCTTATTTTTTATTATATATAATATTTATATTTATATATTTATTATTATTACGGTTATATATATATAGTACCGTATAGGAGTTTTCAAAAAAAGAGAGATTACGGATTGTGGTCTAAATAATCAGTTGATAAATTATAATTTAAATAAATTATAGTTTATATTACTATCTAATCCTTAATTAATTCTTAAATAATCCTTATATTTTCAATCCTTATTTTTTACGGATTAAATAAAACAAGGATTACAGATCCAAGTCACATACAGAATCTTCATATGCTTGTTGTTTCTTTTTCATTTTTGTTCTCACCTTAGAACCGTCTCGAGAGGTTAAAGTGTCGCCGATTTCATTCCTTATTATTCTATTATATTTAGTTGCTGATAAGTTTAATCCTGCTTTTATTACTAATTTTTTAATTTCATTTGTTTTAATATAATCTTTATCATCCATTGTAAATTCGAATAGATCCTTGAATTTTTCTTCATCATTATCTTCTTCTTTAATCTCATTTATATCTTTTAAAATTTGTTCATCTGTTATAATAGGTTTACCTAATTTATAATAATCTTGTATAATTTTAAAAAAAGCATTTCTTAAATTAGGTTGTCTTAATTTAGTTTTGATATTTTCATCACCTTCTCTATATTCAAATAGATTAGTTTTTTTACCGCATCTTTTATCATCTTTATCTACAAATTTATAAGGATAATTAAATTGTATTAATTTTTCTTTAGCATCTGATGGGGTAATCTCAGGTATATCATTTAATAATGCCATATATTTACATTGTAGTTTGAATTCAATTTCATCTTTATTATTTACCCTTGCTTCGATTGGATCACCACCACTACAAATCTTTTTTATCATGTTACCATTAACCTCACCGCCATTCTTTCTCTTTTCAAACTCATTAGAAACTAATAAACGACATCCCTGAAGTCGTACTAACCAACTATAACTTTTAGCAACATCAGAAACATTTTCTTTATATTTAAAATTTTCAGCATTTGTAAACTTTACATAATCCTCAAAAGTATATTTACATAATTCCATATATGAACCTTTACCACTATCTCGCTCACCTAATCCAATTAACCAATCTTTATCCTCATAACATCCAGCAATTGAACGAGCAACATAATTATTAAATAAGTGTTTTATTTCTGTTTTATCTCCAAAAACTGGATCAAATAATAATTTATTTACTTCTTTCAAATCTTCTTCTGATGGTTCTTCATAATCATAACTTAATTTAAATCTTGTATAAATATTATTATTTTCATATTTAAAAAATTTATCTTTTTCCATATCATAAAATCCATTATTAAAACAAATACATTTTAAATTAGAATTAAAAAGTTTATCTTCAATATAATAATCTTCTTTTATAAGTTCACTATCTAAAATATAATCTACTAATTTATTTATTCCAGTTATAGATTTAGATATATTTGAAAATCCAAAACTATTTTTAATTAATATATCATATTTTTTAATAATATTTTTAATTACAAATTTAATTTTTTTATCATCATTGTACCATACATTATCATATAAAATAAATAAATCATTATTAGATCTAATTAATATATCTTGTAAATCTTTTATTATTATTTCTGAACCTTCAACTTCATTTTTACAAAAATGGATCTTGTCCATATTTATTTCTTGAAATTCTTTTATTTCTAATTTAATATTTATATCTAATTTATCTTTAATGTATTTTTCCATTTCAATTAAATCAGGTTTAGAACTAATATGTAGACCATCATGTATTAATGCCCCTACTTCATATTTATTTTCTTTACAATACTGATATAACCCCAATAAACATAATTTTTCCATTTGTTGACATAATATCGCCATTGCTTGTCCAGTCTGATTATCATGTATATTAGGATTAATAAATGAAGGATATATATCTAATAATTTTTTAGTAATAATATTTAATTCATTATTAAAATCATTTAGGAATTGATCATCATATTTTTTATCATATCTATTAAACATCATCTTATATAAAACTTTTTTGTATTCGTTTTTATTTTTACCACTTTTTTGAATTATTCTTTTTCTATTTTTAATATAATGATTTAATTTAGGACATTCAATATTATTGAATTCACATAATTGAGATAATAAGGTTGGATGAGCATTACATATATCAACATCATAATATATACCCTTACATAATACCGCTTTCATTGTATTGTACATACAAGGCATGGTCATAAGTGTTTCATCATCTTTAATTGATGTTGCTTTTATTTTTAATCTACCAAGTTGATTATCTTTGTAACTTACATTTATTTTATTTTCTTTTTTATATTCCTTTAAATATTTTTCTAAGGATGATACTCCTAAAGTATCCAAATGATCAGAATATATTAGGCGATTAGCATCTTGTAGATTAATTTTCTCAGTTAAAATTATTTCTTGATTTGTAATGTTCATTAGATTTTTAAACATTTCTATATATATTATATAATTATATAATAAATATATTTTTAAATAGTGAACGAAAAAAAAATTATTAGTTATTAATAAATACTTGTAAAATTTTCATAAGAATATAAAATCTCATTTACAAAAGTATTAGTGTTTATATGATCATCCCAATCAATATAATTTAAATTTTGATCTCTACAGTATTCCATAAAATTAAATTTAGCATAAGATATTACTCCTTTTAATTCTTTTATCATTTTATTTTTATTATCTTTAAATATTTTATTTTCTTTATCAATCTTTTCTGCCTCTACTTTATATTCCATTATTAAATCAATTATGTCATCAGGTAAATTAAACATTTTCTATATATATATAATAACTATAATAATTTCTATAGTTATTTATTTAAATAGTTTCTAAAAAATCAAAAACCTTTTCAGGATGCTCCATGGTTAATAATATTTTTTTGATCCGCTCCAGTTTAACATCATCCCCAATTTTTTTATGATAATTTTTAGCATTACATTCCTTCATTTTTTGTTTGTTCTTTTCATAGTACTCTTTTTTTTTTAATCTGTTATTTTCTTTTCTTTCCTCTTCAGTAAATTTAGTAGTTCTTGCCATTCTATATATATAACTATTATTTTTTTTTTAAATATTTTAAATCTAAAATAACCAACCAGTTTTTAAGGGTTCTGTTTTAATATCCTCTTCTTTACTCTTTCTATATAAATATCTTATATTAAGTTCAATGTCTTTAGATCTATCTGTAAGTTTATCTATAACATCCATTAAATTTATCATAGCATTATTCATTACATCAATTTTTTTTTCTAACTCATTGATTACTAAATATAATTCATTTATTTTATTAGTATTTATTTCTGCTTGACTTTTCGGCATTCTATATATTATTATCTCTTATATTTTTCCCATTCATTAATATTAAAATATCTATGTAATTCTAATAAAACATAATTATGTATTCTATCTCTTGTTGATAATTTCATATTACAACTATGACAACAAACAAATCTATTATAACCACTTAAATGGTCATGATCTAAACATTTTTTATCTTTTTCATCAAATTTATAATTACATAATTCACAATTTTCAGTATTTAACCAATAATTATGTATAGTATGTTTATCATCTGTAAATTTAATACCATTCCTAATCCATCTATTTATTCTTATATCAATAATATATTTTTTTTTATATTCTTTATGTTTATCTTTATTTTTTTGATAATTTTCTTTTTGCCATTCTTTATTTTTTACTTTATCATAATATCTTTTATCTTTTAATTTTATTTTATTTCTGTATTCTTCATCATTTTTATATTTTTCTCTTCTTTTAGCATTTATTTTATCTTTATTCTTTTCAAGATATTTTTTAGCATATGCTCTTTTCTTCTCTAATGTATTAAAGGGCATTACTCGTATCGCTACTAATTATTAATATATTTATATTTCTAAATATTTTTTATTTTGAATTTAACCATTTTTTTTTCCCATATTTTTCAGCAATATCTTTATCAATTTTAAAAGAAGGACCAAATAATATCACTGAAGCAAGACGAGCATAACCCCAAGCATATGGATTAACCACATTAGGTCTTGATCCGCTGGTAAAGTATGCTTTCATACCTTTATCTTTAATCTTTCTTTGTCCAGTTCTTGTTATTATATTTTCATGTATCCATTTTTCATCAGTAATCTTTTTATTATATTTATCTTCAAATTTTTTTACCCATCCTGATCTTTTACTTTTAAATTTAGTCTTAGGTCTGAATGTTCCTTCAAATATAGATTTAATTTGTTTCTGTCGATCATATCCTGTTAATCCTTGTACATATGTTTTAGGAACCATTCGACTTTGACCTTTATAAGTTATTTTTACTTTTTCAACCATATATATTATAGCATATTTTAAAATGTTGGTATTTAAATGTTGATTTATTCATATACTTTAAACAACAAGGACATATCACTTTTTCTTTACCATATTTTTTTAATTTTTCTTTATTTTCTTTTCTATAATTTACTAAATAATTTTTTTGATATTCATCAACTTTATTTTTATTATCTTTTACATATTCATTATGAGTTCTTAATGGTATTACTTTATTTACACATACATTATTTATTATAATTTCTTTTTCTAATTGTTTTAATTTAATATCATATTTATTATCAATTTCAATTTCTTTTACTATTTCTATTTTTGGAATACCTAAATCAAATAATTTATAAGCATTACATACTCTACTTTTATTTTTCTTATAATAGTTATAACTTGATTTATGAGCCCAAAATCTTTCTTTTATACTTGTAGTAGTTTTTCCATAATAATTTAAATCATCAATATACATTCTATAAATATAACCTTTCATACTTCTTATTAATATTTTTTATTTTTTAAGTATATTAATACCATGAAGGTTTTTTATTACCCCATAATTTTACAGCCCAATAATTAGCAGTATTTTTATTTTTATAAGTTAAATTTCCATTTTTATCTTTTATACCTTTAGCTCGTGCTAGATAACTTTTTTGTCTTTTCTTATCTAAATGAGTATGATAATCCTCATATCTACTATCTCCAAAATGTATTAATTTAATTTTACCTTCATCAGTTTTAATTCTTACACTATATTTTTTATTTTTTGCTTTAGATACAAAAGGTGTATATAATTTTTTATTATCCATATATATTATATATTAATATAATAATGCTTGAAATGGAAGAATTTAATATTAATGAACTGGCAGGAGCAACAGGATTAATATTAGGGGGTATTTCAGGACTGCTTGTTGTGATCTTTAAGTCTCGTTGTTTCTGTAAGTTTAGAATTGGTTTTAATGATAATTGTAGTATTTGTATGTGTGAAAGAAAACCACCACCTGATAATGTTATTGATGATTCAGATAATGAGGATGATAAAAATAAATCACCAAATAAATCAGAGGACACAAAAGAGGATAAAAAAAAGGAAGAATTAATACCAAAAAAAAATGATGTAGAAATGAATCAACCATAAATATAAATCTATTTATATATATATAGAATGTTAAAAAAATTTAAACCTGATTTGTCAGATAAAAGTCTTAAAGTATATAACAATACAATAAATAAAATATTAAAAGATTTAGATGGGTGTGATGATCTTGAGTGCTTAAAAGATACTAAAAAAGTAATAAAATATTTAGATAATAAAGATGTATCTTTTTTAACTAAAAGAAATTATTATAATACTATTATAGTTTTTTTACAAGCAAAAAATAAACCTGAAAATATAATTAAAATATATCAAGATAAAAGAGATAAATTGAATGATGAATATACTGAATTTCAAAAGAGTGGAAAGAAGTCTGAAAAACAAGAAAAGTCATGGGCAACATTAGATGAATTAAATGATGTAAAAAATAAATTAAGAATAGAAACTGATAAAATAAATAAAAAAGATGATTATACAAAAAAAGATCTTCAAACTGTACAAAATTATTTTATATTAACTTTTTATTTAAATACACCTTTAAGAAATGATTTGAATAATACTAAGGTAATTAAATTAAATCAATATAATAAATTAAGTGAAGAAGAAAAAAAAGAATCTAATTATATGGTTTATGGTTCTAAGAATTTCTTATCATTATCTCAATATAAAACTGCTAAAAAATATGGATTAAAAAAAATAGATCTTAGTAATGATATTATTAAAGCATTTAGATTATGGTATGATAAATTTAATCCTAATAAAGAATATTTACTAATTAATTTAAATACTAAAGAACCAATGACATCTCATCAATTAACT
>Ga0075480_10001779_pt1 | contig 13746 bp, 19 predicted proteins | sample DEB08_DNA_7_FD_81590 | JGI IMG/M metagenome (GOLD analysis project Ga0075480, IMG submission 81590) | Aqueous microbial communities from the Delaware River and Bay under freshwater to marine salinity gradient to study organic matter... | ecosystem: Environmental > Aquatic > Marine > Coastal ... | reverse complement strand
TGTTGGCTTGGGAGAAAATAGCATCATGAGTAGAATAGATCGATTAGCAAAAATATTGTTAGATGAAATTAAAACTAGAAAACAATTAAAAGAAAATATATCCAAAGATCCGTTGGCTGATGCGATAATTAGACAGATTGGTAATTTATTGATATTGCCAGAAGGACATTCAGGTAGAGCTTTTTCAAGTTGGCAAAAAGAAGCAAACAAAAGGTTGTCAAAAGAAGCAAAAAAAGTTTTAGAAACTTCTAATAACATGAAAGAGTTTCATAAGAAAACATATAACGAACATCAACTTCCTGTTGCAGATACACATAAATGGATAGTTGAAAATTGTGAAAATCTCTCATCACACGATATAATAGATAAAATATCATCATTTCCTATGACAACTATAACTTTAGAAGAAGAAGCAAAATTGCCAACATTAGGTGATCCTGAACAACGTTATAGTGATGCTGGTATTGAGATTGTAATGTTAAATCAAACACCAAAAGAATATTTTAAATGAGTGATGTATATTACAAGGTCACTGTTACCAGAGATGACACAGAGTGTACTTTATACTGGTGGGAGAAGACCTATACTAAACTAATGGAATCGGTTGACTTTTTATACAAATATGCTAAAGTAGATGCAGTAGTATTAGAAATGATAAGCAAAAAAGAATACAATGACAATTACTGTTAAGATAAAAGAACGCATGGATAAATTGCAAAAGTGGATGGAATCTAATTATCACATAGATCATCCTAACGAAGTCTATGAATTGACCACAAGTGTTAGCAAATTTTGGTCAGTGATGTCAGAAGAAGATCGTGATTATGTACAAATGGCACAACATGCCATTGAAGAAAAGGAGTTATGGAAATAGAACCAATCAAAGAAAAACTAGATGATAAGATAAAGAAGTTAAATTCTTCTAGAGTATATAAAAAAATAACACCAAAAGGAGATGTATCTTGGTATGTAAAATGGGTTTCTGTTTTCTTAATACTAATTGCCACTGTGGCCAGAAGTATTGGAACGATTCCACACGTTGACATGTGGTTTGGATTGTTTGGTACAATAGGTTGGGCGTGGGTTGGATATCTATGGCATGACAGGGCTTTGTTGGTTTTGAACGTGATTCTAGTGACACTATTAGTGCTGGGTCTTGGAAATTACTACTTTGGTGCTTCTTAAACCATTGATTTTATTGAACTTTTTTTGGCCAAATAAATGGTTGACAGATCCCTATATGATGCTATTATATACATAATAAGGAGAGAGAACAAATGGCTACAAAAACTACACTAAAGAAAACAAAGATCAAAGTACAAGAAGATCATGAAATCCGTGAAAGAATCGTACAAAGTAGAGTTCGTTTACTATTAAAACATCCATTCTTTGGTAATCTTGCCACAAGATTGAAACTTAAGAATGCAGATGATTGGTGTCCTACTGCGGCCACTGATGGTTTACATTTGTTCTACAACAGAGAATTTATTACTCCGCTATCGTCAGAAGAACTTGATTTCCTTATTGGTCATGAAGTGATGCACTGTGTTTATGATCACATGGAAAGACGTGAAGGCAGAAATCCACAGATTTGGAACATGGCCACAGACTATGTTATCAACGGTCAGTTGGTGCGTGAGGGTCTTGGTAAAATGCCCAAAGAAGGTTTACACGATCCTAAATATTACGATCAAAACTCAGATGAGATTTATAGTGAGCTAAAGAAAAATGCAGTTGAGATCAAAGTCACTCTTGACATGCACCTAGATGGTGATGGTCAAAAACAAGGTAAAGGTGCTGGCGGCGATGATGACGGTAAAGGTAAGCAACCTGCACTGTCTAAAGAAGAAAAAGACAAACTCAAAGACGAAATTAAAAATGCAGTATTACAGGCGGCACAGGCGGCAGGTGCTGGTAATGTGCCTAAAGGTGTTGAACGTTTGATCAAGAACATGACGGAACCTAAGATGGATTGGAGATCATTACTAGACCAACATATAACGTCAGTTGTAAAATCAGACTATTCTTTTTTACGACCTAGCAGAAAAGGTTGGTCAGTAGATGCTATATTACCTGGATTGCAACCTGAACCAGCAGTTGATGTGTGTGTTGCTATTGATACATCAGGTTCTATTAGCGATAAACAGTTACAAATATTCTTAGGTGAAGTAAAAGGTATTATGGATTCATTCCAAGATTACAAGGTTCACGTTTGGAGTTTTGATACAGAAGTACACAATCCAGAAATATTTACGCCAGACAAGGACATCACAGAATATCAACCAGGTGGATTTGGTGGTACTGAATTTGAAGCCAATTGGACTTGGATGAAAGAAAATGGGGTACAACCTAAGAAACTGATTGTGTTCACAGACGGTTATCCTTGGGGTAGTTGGGGTGATGAAAACTATTGTGACACACTTTGGGTGATACATTCAAATCATGACAAGGAACTTGAGGCACCATTTGGTGTAACAACTCACTACGAGGATATATAATGTTTTGGTTCTTGTTATTCCTAGCTCTTGTTACATGGGCCTTTGGGTTTAAAGGAATAATAAAAATATCTTTTTGGATTACGGTGATGTTTTTCGCATTAATAGTAATGCTGACTTATTTTTCGTAGTTACCTTTTTCTTGGTAACTTCTACATTTTTGTGATTCAGTAAGCATACCTGCAATAATAGTTGTTGCTCTGTCTGGATCTTGTGAACTCATACTCATAGCAATCATAATTGATTGCGTAGAACGTGCTTGGTTGTCAGTTTTTTGATACTCTAACATCTGATAAGGAAAGTTGTATTCAGACATTAATTTCTCTATGACCCTGTTTGTTTTATCTCCATACAATACCTGTTGGCTGTTTATGTTTTGGATGAGACCTTTTTGTTGTGTCAACCATTCCGCTGGATAATTCATGTTAGATCCGACACCATAGTTGATGGCAATGAATACACTGAGAGTTTTGTGTACTGCTTCGCAAATGCTGTAGGTTCTAAAGTCTTCTGCTAGATTTTGATATTGTTGATCATTGTTCCAATCATAATTTTCATTATATTCTGCCAACACTTTTGTTGGTGACAAAAATGTGAACAATAAGATCATTGACAAAATAAATCTCTTCATAGTATTATTTAAACATATTTTTACAATCATTACAACGGTGTTTAACTATTGATTAAATTAACTATAAATATATATGGAATAAGAAATGTCTGATACTCTAGTACTAAATGCAGATGGAAATCCCCTAAGTTTGTTGCCATTAAGTACGGTCAATTGGCATCTTTCAATCAAACTGATATGGCTCGACAAGTTCAAGATACTTGAAAATTACGAAGACTGGGTTATCCACAGTCCTTCCACAAAAATGCACGTTCCGAGTGTATTAATGGCCAAAGAATATGTTAATCTAGCCAGACATCCTAGATTCTCACGAAACAATGTCTATCTAAGAGATCTGTTCACTTGCCAATATTGTGGGTGTGAACATGAACAAAATAGTTGGAAAGATCTCACATTGGATCATGTCGTTCCGAGATCGGCTGGAGGACATTCGCGTTGGGATAACATTGTTACGTCATGCATGACCTGTAATGTTGAAAAAGGCAGTAAAAATATTAGGCCAAAACAAATGCCGTACAGACCAGACTACTGGGAATTGGCCAACAAAAGATCACAGTTTCCTTTGACCGTTCCACATTATAGTTGGACAAACTATCTAAAATGGGATCAAAATTTAGTTAAAGTCGCTTAAAAAATAGGTTGACGATAAATATTAAAGTATACTATAATAATAAAACTTAATTAAGGAGAATAAATTATGGCTGAAGAACAAGCACAACAACCAGCTAGTCAAACAGCAACAGCAACAGCACCTGCGGCACCAGAAACTGCGGCGGCACCTCAAACAGAGGCAACAGCCCCACAACTTTCTATCGCTGACTTACAGGCATTGTTGAATGTTATTGACGTGGCTAGTTCAAGAGGGGCGTTCAGAGCTAACGAACTTACTAACGTAGGCGGTGTTGCAGATAAACTAACAAAGTTTTTACAACACATTGCTGATCAACAAAAGGCACAAGCAGAAGCACAGAAAAAAGCAGAAGGCGGAGCAGTTGATGAAGGTAAGATTAGCGATGCACAACCTGAAAAAAAATAAAATAGAATAATTGCAATTAGGAGAAAAATAATAATGATAAAGCATACAGGTAAAGTGGATTCAACAGGCAGACGTGTCGTGGTTGTATTCCCATCAATACCAGAAGATCAAGACAATTGCTTGGTGGTAGATGTTGATGCATTGGAAGAACGTTATCATGACGGGCTTATGCAGGCAGTAGAATCACCAGAAGGTCAAGCATCAAATAAATTATATGAAGTGCTGGGCAGAAAATTGTTTTGGGATGGTAAAAATATTTTAACCACACTACATGAAAAAGGATTCTTAAGAAGAGTGCCAGTAGATACAGTGACGTTAATTCCGTCAACGTCTGAAGCACTTCCTTTAAAAGAGTTCAACGCATATCAAAATATGATTGCTGAAACCAAACAAGATCCGGCAATTCCACAAACACCAGATTCATCAACAAAAGCAGGTGCTATGCAAAATCCTGCTGATGAAAATGACAAAGATGGAATAGCAAGAAACTTGTTGATCCAAGCAGAAATGCTAGAAGCAGATGCGTTGAAAAAACGTACAGAAGCAGAATCAGTGTCACCAGGCATACAGAAAAAACTAGGTAAAGAACCAGTTTTTGCTGAGCCTAAAAGACCAAGAGGCAGACCTAAAAAAGAAGCCACTGCTGAATCAACAGCATAAAGTTTTAAAACCTGCCTATGATAAATATATTAAAGTAGGCAGGTTTTTAATGACAGAACAAAATTCAAATAGAAAATTTATTCCATCAAAAAGTGAGCAGGATCATACTGAGTTTGATCGCATCATGCATGAAATACATCCTAAAAGGATTCCAGCAAATTTTGTTGACAAGATTAAATTATTTCATAAAGATGGAAAAACAAGCATAATGACCAAAGATGATATCTATAACACAATTCCTGTTAAAGGCCAAGTGGATTGGGAAAAGATTGCCCAGAACTACCATGACATCATAAACATGGAAATTTATATAGACATGGATTCGCTAGAACACACAGTTCACAAGAATGTGCATCGCATGTTTCATAATGCATTTAAGAAAAAAAATTAGTTGACAATTAAAAATTTTAATAATACAATAAACACATGACGAAAATAAACACACAAGGTCTTTTTATATTAAAAGATGATGACATTGCTCCATACGATATCAATGACTCAAAGATAATTTTATGTGGAGTACCAGGAGCATTCACTCCTGGTTGTACAAAAAAACATCTTCCTGGTTTTGCAAAACGTTTAGATGAACTTAAAAAACATGGCATTCAAAAGATAATTTTTGTTGCTGTCAATGATGCTTTCGTAATGGATGAATGGAATAAAATCCATGGTGATCCGCAGATAGATAGTATATCAGATCCACTGGCAGTCTTCTCAAAAAGCATAGGCAAGAATGTTGACTTTGGAGAAACAATGGGAGCGAGATGTGATAGGTTTGCTTTGCTAATTGAAAACAAAACAATAATAAAAGAGTTTAAGAATCCATTTATAGAAGGAGTTCTAGAAGAACTTGCACTAGAACACGCCTAAAAAACAACTAATTGACATATTTTAAAATATGTGTTATAAATAGTATTACAATTTACCGTATTTAACAATAGAGGTTGGGGTAATACTATTATGAAGATTATACTATCATTCTTATATATTTCTGGCATTCTTGCCTTGGGAAGATTAATTCCACATCCACCAAACTTTACACCAATATTAGCCGCGGCCATATTTGCTCCATACATCATTAATGATCGTTGGATAGCAATAGCAGTGCCTTTAATGGCAATGTTCATGGCAGATGTGTTTATAGGGTTTCATTCTTATATGTTGTGGGTGTATGGAGCGATAGCCATATCCACAGTTATTAGTACGTGGAGTATGAAGTTTGGCAAGTACATACCATTAGCAACAATGACACTGATATCATCTGTGTTATTTTTTATAGTAACAAATTTTGCAGTGTGGATCATGTGGGATTACTATCCTAATACATTAGAAGGATTGATAATGTGTTATACAATGGCAATACCATTTTTCCAAAACACAATTTTAAGCACAGTTGTTTACACTGCCTTAATGGCATCCTTAACTATGACATTGTCTCGACCTTTACATAATATCTACCTAATGGTAGTTAACAAGAAAGGCATTTATGAACAGTGACCAAAAAAGAAATATTGGCAGAGGTATAATAGTTCTTGCTATTGTACTTGTAGCATTTTTAATTAAGCCAGCCAAAGCACAAGAATGTTATTGGGAAGAAATGAAAGACGAAACTATAGTATGTGATTCATTAGTTATTACTATTCCAATTTTTCACACAATGACAACATCACAAAAAGCAGATCAAATTTACACAAATGAATACATTTGGTTAGACGATGAAAAGAAAGAAGGATCTGCAATATTATCAGAAGCATTAGAAGACGCACCAAATTTTAATGCAGTTAGATCAGGTCCAGCAGGACAACAAACATCTTTATTTACGAGGGGAACTAATTCAAATCACACACTAGTAACCATTAACGGATCAGCGATAACAGATTACTCAACCACAAATGGTGCAACAGACTTAAACAATATCAACATACACTTTGCAGACGGTCTACACTTGTACACAGGTCCAATGAGCACCAACTATGGTGCTAATGCAGTAGGTGGTGTTGTCGATATACAAACATCAGATTACAAACAAAATGAGATATCGATAGCCAAAGGATCAAATGATACTAACACAATGTCATACACATATGGCAAAGACTTTTTTACTTTTGGTGTATACACAGAAAACTCAGATGGTATATCTGTGTATCCTCAAGGCACTGAATCAGATGGCTATGATGTGTTAGGCTTTAATGTTGGACACGTTATAAACTTAGATGACACACAAATAAAATTTACAGGTATAACAAACACAACCAAAGCAGACATTGATGCCTCGGGTGCAGATGATTTGGATTACACTAATGAAACAAAGTTTCATTTTGGACAGGTACAAACAATTACTGATGTTGATTATGGCAAAATAAAAACAGTTATTGATCACACTATTTGGGATAGACAATATATAAATGGCACAGAAATAGACAACTATGATTCCGTTGCTACACACGGATCACTAGATTGGTTAACAAACACAGATCAAGCATCAACCAAGACAGGTATTGATGTAACAGGTTTTGATGTAGACTTTAACAACACGGGCAGTTATAATTCAACAGTTGATAAATCAGCATCAGTGGTTGGAGTATATCACAACTTTGATTATTCGGTAAGTGATAATTTTATACTATCAGGTGGATTAAGACATGACGAGCATTCTATTGCTGACGGACACTCAACATATTCAATTGGAGCGGCATTCAATGGCTTTCGCATAAGCCAATCAACAGGATATAAGTCACCTACACTGTATGAATTATATGGTGCTGACAATTATGGATACACAGGTAATGTGAATCTTAAACCAGAGACATCAGTGAGCAAAGAAGTTGGCTACAGCAATAGTAGTAAATCACATAAATTTGATATTGCATTTTATTCAACAGACATAAAAGACATGATTACGTATTCTAATTCAACATACAACAATGACAGCAATGGAGTATCAACTATAAAAGGTACTGACATAGATTTTACTTACTACATAGGAAATTTTAGTTTTGTTAATAATATTGCATTAACATCAGCACAAGATTCATCAGACATATGGTTAAAACGTAGACCTCACACTGTATGGAAATCAGGAATTACGTATGCTAAAGATAATTATTATATTACACCTAGCATATTGTATTATGGTGATCACAGAGATACTGATTCAGTTGATTGGTCAACAATCACGGTTAAAGAAAGAACCATTGGAAATCTTACAGCAGGATATTATTTAACACAGGATTCTGAAATCACACTGAATGTAAAAAATATCACGGATGATCACTATGAAAGACCAGATGGATATAACCAAGGTGGTAGAAACATAACACTAGGATGGAAATTAAAATTTTAACATTGCAAATGCAAATAAATACTGTTATAATAAAGGCATAAAATGAAAAAACAAAAGTATACAAAAGATCAATATTTTTTACTTGTTGCTCAGATCATAGCACACCTGTCTATAATTCCAATGATCATATATGGTAGTTGGTACCATTGGTTATTAGGCTTTGGAGTATATTTTATCACAGGATGTTTTGGTATGACAATAACATATCATAGGCTGTTAAGTCATAAGAGTTGGAATGCTCCTAAATGGTTTGAATATTTTGGATCATTAGCAGGCACATATGGATTAACAGGATCAACAATAGGATGGGTAGCCATACACAAAGAGCATCATCATTATACTGATCAAGAAGGTGATCCGCACTCGCCGGTGCATTTAGGATTTTTTAGAGTACAATGGTTAAGTATGTTTGAAACGCCAAATCCAAGATATGTGGTAAGGCTTATTAGATCAAAGTTTCATGCTTTTTTACACAAGTGGTATTTTGCATTACATCTAGCGATAGCAGTGATTTGGTATTTGATCGATCCAATGTTGTTGGTTAGTGCTTATCTGTTTCCGGCAATGATATTATGGAATGCTGGATCGTTTATTAATACACTAACACACATGACTGGTTACAGAAATTGGGAAACAACAGACAATTCAACAAACATACCGTTACTTGGAATATTAATGTGGGGAGAAGGTTGGCATAATAATCATCACCATGATCCACAGAATCCAAGTTTCAAACACAAATGGTGGGAGTTTGATCTAGGTGGTTGGTTTATAAAAAAACTAGAGCAAAAAACTTAAATGGAAAAGATTGTACAATACAATCCAGCATACAAAATATTAGTAGAAGAATTTTTAGCTCAAGCAAGAGCAGAAGGTAGTGCTGGTACATACACTAAAAAGAAGTTTGATGTTGATAAACTTGACGAGCAAAGCAGTCTTTGGTTAGCAATAGTTGATGATGAAGTTGCCAGTATAAGTTATGCTGAAAGAAGTTTTATCACAGGCACGCCAGAGTCAATAAGGAAGTGTAGATATCATATTCTTAAAAAACACAGGCATGGTCGTTATGGTTTTAAAATGATGAAACATCAGATTGCTTGGGCAAAAGCAAACGGATTCAAACATTATTATTGGACACATGATGTTAAAGACACAGCAATAAACAAATTGTTCCAACACAAAAAAAGATACGTTGGAGGTGATAACAGTTGGTTTGAAGACGATGATTACAAACAACTAACACTGGAAACAGATCTAGTGTTTCATGATTCACCAAAGTCTAACATGATACAGTTTGTTTATAGTTATTACATTGATCCCGAATACAAATGGAAACCAACTAGTGCTATTATATGGCACAAGCACGACGGCACTATAGAAAATGTTGCAGAAGTATTATGAAAACAGTACAACTAGGAACGATATCAGTTATACACGAAACATGGTTACCATATGCCGCGGCTTGCCTTATAAGTTACTGTAACAAGATACCTGAGATAAAATCAAAGTACAAATTTAATGAACCATTGTACAAGTACAGGCCTGTAGAAGAATACACAGAACAATTTAAAAACATAGATGTGTTTGGCTTGACTTGTTATGTATGGAATCAAGCATACAACGATCAACTGATGAGCCATTACAAGGATGTCAACCCAAATGGTATTGCTATGTATGGCGGTCCTAACGTGCCTGAAGATCCCAAACTTGCAGAAAAGTTTGCCCAGGAACATCCTTACATAGATATATTTTGGGTAGGCCCAGGAGAGAAATTGGTCAGTGGTTTCTTACAAAACATTGATGCTCCAATGAGCATACATGCTGGTAGTTTTGGTAGGGGTTGGAACAACGTAGAAGTGGGACGTAAACTATATCAGATTGACACAGATGAAATGCCTACACCATACATTGACGGAGTATTTGATTCTATACTTGCAGAAGAAAAAAGAGTCAAAGCATCATTTGAAACCAATCGTGGTTGTCCTTTTAAATGTGCTTTTTGTGACTGGGGCGGACAGGCAAGATCAAAAGTTACAAAGTTTGATATGGATCCTGTAAATCAACAGTTAGACTTTATATATAAACATACAAACATAGCAGAAGTAGAAATACTTGATGCTAACTTTGGTATGCTACCTAGAGATTTAGATGTTGTTAAACAAATGAAAGCAAACAAAGAAGCAACGGGCAACAATCCAAAAATATCCTACAGTGGACTTGCAAAGAATGGTAGCAAGTGGTTACCAGAGATCATAGATATCATACACAACAATCTAGATGCTGACCAACGTAATTTAAAAGTCAGTTTCCAAACACACGCAAAGGACACACTTAAAGTTATCAACAGAGCAAATATCAACAATGACAAACTTATACCTTTGATAGATAGTTTTAAATCAAAAGGATTGCCAGTGACCAGTGAAATGATCATAGCACTACCTGGCGAAACAGCAGACAGTTGGTTGTATAGTTTAAACAAAGATTATGAACTTGGCATTGATTTCATGCGTTCATATTTTTTAAATCTTGTGCCAAACACAGAATTATACACGGACAAGTTTCAAAAAGAACACAAGGTTAAATCAAAGATACTTGCATTTCCTTATTCATTCTCTGGATTAGGCTACAAACAATTGCATAACCATCCGGAATACAGAGATGAACGCAGTACATATGAGTTTGAGGAAATAGAAATAATGCACAGATGTTTTTCATACGATGAAGAAGAAGTAGTTCGCATGTTTGACTATTGGTGGTTTTATCATAACTTCCATAACTCAAGAGCATTAAGCCATACTATGAAAGACCTATACGACACAGGACATGACATTGGTATACAGGCAAAATGGTTTTACAAAAACTTAGACAAGATGCCTTTTATAGCATCATTGGTAGAAAAGAACAGACAGATAATTAAAAACATATTCAAAGATGAGCCAAGGACAGAGGTCAAAGATCTAGCAACATATCTGTATTTTTCAAGATGTTTGAGATCAGATGAAGTGTATCAATTTTGGCACAATAAAGATAGGTTCCAAGAAGACTTATCAAAAGTGTTTCCAGAAAAATTGGTTAAATATGATATAGCACAATGGAAAAAAGAATTTGATATGAGTATGTATGGTACAGATGCTCGTATCAAATCAACTGAAGCAGTGGCTATAGGGAGTGAAAGATAATATGAAACGATATGTATTTTGGGTAACCTTACAAAACAAGGCTCCAATGAAAGTGGCTGAGGAAGGCCGTACGTCAATTGAAGCAAAACAAATTGTTGAAGCACGTTTCCCAGGAGCAAAAGTTGTATTAGCGGAGGTGTTTTAATGTGGAAAGAACTAGTAAAAAATGAACTATGGGAGTATGACAACTTCCTTGACGATGATACTATTGGTCAAATAAAAAAGAACATGTCAACGGCAGGTAAAACAGAGCTCGAACCTGGAGAAGCAATATTGCCTAATTTTAGAAATTCTGGAGTTAATGCTACGACATATAATTACACTGTTCATAGAACTGATATACACAAAGACAGAGTGCTGATTGATTTATACATGGGCAAGGTAAATGAACTAATGCAAACATTAACCGAAACTCCTGTACCAATGGATAATCTAGAAGGATTACAATTGTTTACTAAAAGTTTTTCAAAGCGAGGATGGTATGATCTACACACTGAACCAATTGACAAGTATGGTCCTTATGCTTTTATGCATTTTCTTACAACAGAGCAAGGTGGCGAGCTGGTGTTTCCTAGTCGCAATGGAGTAGAAAAACATCTACAACAATTTCCAACACAAAAATCTAGATGGGAAGAAAATATACAGTTAGTTGAATCTCGAGGATTTCCTATGCGTTACTTAGATGACGTAGTAGTTAAACCAACCTATAACAAGTGTGTGGTGTTCGCTATAGGATCAGCTCACTATGTAAATCCATTGCAAGGCGAAGTAACACAAGATTCAAGGCAAGTGGTCACGGGATGGCCATATGCAACTAAACAACTCATAAGCAATCTAGACCAGCATTGCAACTTTAATTATTATTTTGATGCACAACGTCATGCAGAACCTAAACCAGAGGCGTGCCATTAATGTGGGAAGAATTGATAGATAACGAAGTTTGGTATAATAAAAATTTTATCGATGATAATTTAGTTGATCAGGTCTTAGAAAAAATAAAAAACTCTGAAACTAAAAATTTAGACGGTGATGAGCAACCACACATTATCAGTAAATCTTATTACAACTACAATCATGTAAAATATAATATCAGGGAAGATAAGGTCGTGCTTGAAGCAGTAGTAAACAGCCTTAACGAAATACTTTCTAAAATTTATAAACCGCTGACTCTTGATATGATAGATGAAAAAAATGTACTACAATTTACCACAAAAACCTTTGATCCAAAAAAAAGTATATATAACGTTCATACAGAACGCAAAGATATATATGGTGATTTTGTTTTTATAAATTATCTTACCAATGAAAATGGTGGAGAACTTGTACTACCAAATGAAATCATGCTAGAAGATCATTTTCAGCATTATCCTAAAGAGAGAGCACACTGGGAAAATTTTTGTCAAAAGTTAAGCAAAGACGGGCAAGATCCTTATCTTGCTGGACCATTGGCTATAAAACCAAAAAGGAATACCTGTGTTGTTATGCGAGTAGGTTCAGCCCATTTTGTTAATCCTATATCAGAAGGATCACCAGGATCACGTGCCGTAATTACAGGATGGCCATATGCAAATATGTCTTGGAAAGATAAGTTTAATTAAAATATAAAATAGTATATTAAAAACAATATCACTAGTATAGCAGGAACTTGTTGTATCAACAACCATTCGATAATTTTTTTAATTTTATAACTTAGAGGATCTTTCATTAGAATAAAAATTTACGATCCCCGGCAAATTCGCTATAGTCCATGGTTAGTTCTTCGCCCGCTTTAATATTTTTGCATGAAACGAAACTAGTTCCACCAATATAAGATAGGTTTGAGTCTTCGCTGTGATTTATGTAAGTATCTTCACATATCATATTATGTGTTAGGCTTACAGGAAACTTTCCAGGTGCTTGTTCCTTGGGAACTATTGAACCAGTTAGTTCAATTACTTTTCTTCCAATCTGTATATCTTCTAGTGCAAATCTGCCTTTGCCGTGTATCGATGATTTTTTTATTTCTGTCTTAAACAGCCACTGGTTGGGCATCTGCTTGAGCCTTATGTTGTTTGTATTCTTTTTGTATTTGTAAGTCAGCCATGTTATTAGTTTCGTTCCAGTCTCCTTCTGGTATTTCTTGTAGGTCTGATTGATCTTTCAAACTAAACATCAAACTAATTCTTGGTGTGCTACCTGAATTAACCACAGTGTGTCTAAAGCCAATATTTAGGAAGTATGCTGAACCATCTGCTTTTAAATGATATGATTCTTCGTTACCTTTACGCCAAAAATAATTCGTTGCTTCCTGTTCTGCAAAGATAGGAATAATAACTCTTACAGCATATGTTGGATCGTAGTCAATGTGTGGTGTGAGTGTTTTACCTGGATCTAGTCTAACAAGTCTTACTCTGATAGCATCT
>Ga0075480_10001776_pt1 | contig 13754 bp, 15 predicted proteins | sample DEB08_DNA_7_FD_81590 | JGI IMG/M metagenome (GOLD analysis project Ga0075480, IMG submission 81590) | Aqueous microbial communities from the Delaware River and Bay under freshwater to marine salinity gradient to study organic matter... | ecosystem: Environmental > Aquatic > Marine > Coastal ... | reverse complement strand
GGTATCTGCATCAGCAGGGGCTCATCCCCCTTCTGGATGACGTAACCAACGACCTGACCGTACACATGTACGGCAGTTTTCCTGAGGCCTGGGCGGGATTCCGAAAGAACACAGCGGATATCCTGGGCCGCTCCACCGCTACATCGCTTCTGGGTCTGACTTTCTACGTCTTCATGTTCATCGCGGCGCCTTTCATCTACCCGCCGCTGATCGTCTCCCTCCTGTTGATGAAGTTCGCATCGGATCGTGTCACGCGACAACCTCTGCGCGTTACCCTCCTGGCTCCCGTATCATTCCTGCTCGTGGTGGGGTTGGGAGTGGACTCCATCTGGACGCGATCCCGGGGGCGAATCCAGTGGAAAGGTCGCCTCATTCGCTCGAGCGCATGATGTCCTGAAACCAACACGATGACCTGATGACGGCGATCCACGGGCGCCAACTGATTCTGCTGCCCGCATCCTTTACCATCCATCGCCTTGCGCCCAATGCGATGCCTCCGGCCAGCCTCCTGCGTCAGAAACCTTGGTTCATGGCGCGTACGGAGGAGGAACTGTCCATTGTGTGCCCCAGCGACGTTCCTCTGGAAAGTGATCGGGCAGAACCTGGCTGGTCGTGTTTCAAGGTCGTCGGCCCGCTGGCCTTCGAGGAGGTTGGGATCCTGGCCCGTCTTTCCGGCATTATGGCAGGCGAAAAGATCAGCATTTTTGCCGTCTCCACCTTCGATACCGACTATATCCTGATACGGCGCAGTGATCAGGAACGGGCCCTTGGTCGGTTGCGTGCCTCGGGCTACACCATCGAAATGGAAGATGAGCCCGGCAGGGCCTCCTGAGGGATGTAAGGCTTTCCCTGCTGTTGCACTCCCGAACACGCGCGTACTTTGGGTGTTGATCCATCTGCACGCCATCGATTATCCGACGACCACCATGAAAACCATTCTGACCTCCTCAAAATCCGTAGACCAGGCCGCCTCTGATTTCGAAGACGCCGTCTCCCGCAATGGCTTTGGTATCCTGCACGTCTACAACCTCAAGGAAACGCTGGAGGGCAAGGGCTTTCCACAAGCGGAAGAGATCCGCGTCTATGAGATCTGTAATCCCGGTCAAGCCAACCGCGTACTCGGCGTGGACCTCGAAATGAACATGGCGCTTCCCTGCAGGGTCTCCATCTACTCGCAGGAGGGCCAAACGAAGGTCGGCATGATCAATCCCTCACGCATGCTCGAGATGCTTTCCGATGACGCTCGACTGACACCCATCGCGGAAGAAGTGGAATCCACCATCGTTCAGATCATGAACGAAACGATCTGACATCCGAAGGCAGCATCATCCGGTATCATCCCCCGACCCCCATCATGACCGATACGCCTACGCCCAGTACCTTCATGCAGTTTGCCCTCGAACTGGCGGGCACGGCGGCTCTGGAAATCGTGCCCCGGTTCCAACGCGTGGATGTCCGGTCCAAATCGGATGGATCGCCCGTTACCGAGGCTGATACAGAGGCCGAGCGGGTCATGCGGGAACGCATCCAGGCCAAATTCCCGACCCATGGCATCATGGGCGAAGAGGAAGACGACCTGAATCCGGGGGCCGAGTGGTGCTGGGTACTGGATCCTATCGATGGCACGTCTTCGTTTGCTCTCGGCCTCCCCACCTTCGGTACGCTCGTTGCCTTGCTTCGCCATGGTCATCCCGTATTGGGAGTCATCAACATGCCGGCCCTGAAAGAGACGGTGTATGCCGAAATGGGCAGCGGATGCTGGTACCTGAATCGGATGGGAGATCTCGAGCGGGTAAATGTCTCGCGTGGAATTACGCGAGTCTCCGAGGCCTACCTGTCCACGACAGGGCTCTACAATACGGATATCAACCCCCTTGATTCGATCTCGCCGCCGAGCATGTCCTCCCTGATCCGCTCATCACGTAAGTTCCGGTTTGTCGGAGACTGCGTGCAGCATGCCTGGGTGGCCCGCGGCCTGCTCGATGGCGCCGTCGACCCAAAGATGAATCCGTGGGACAATGCTGCCATCATTCCCTGCATCCTCGAGGCCGGCGGGATACTCAGTGACCTGTCCGGCAACACGGACAACCTGGTCCATGCCCCCCATCTCGTAACTGCTGCCACCCCGGCCCTGCATGATGATATCCTGGCGACGCTGGCGGGGAGATCGTGAGTATGGCATGGTATGATGGTATCGGAAGTGTTGGTGTTGCCTTGATCATCCTGGCCTACGCGGCCGTGCAGGTGCGGCGAATGAAGCCCGAGCAGCTCTCCTATTCGGTCATGAACATGGTTGGAGCAACGCTCATCCTGGTTTCCCTCCGATACAACTTCAATCTGGCATCGGTCATCATCGAGATCTTCTGGATCATAATCAGCCTGTGGGGTATCGTGCTATGGTTCAAAAACCGCTCCCAGCCCAGCGAACCAGCCAGCAGCCCATGAAGCCCAACCGATTCGTGTGGACGTTTACGGTCAGTCGGGAATCGATTGACGTGAATGACCACGTCAATAATGTGGCCTACGTGCGCTGGATGCAGGAGGTGGCCATTCGCCACACCCGTTCCGTGGGTGCCGATGTGCTCAGTGCTGCAGCTGGACTGACCTGGGTGGTACGATCGCACGCCATCGAATACCGCATGCCAGCGGTGGAACATGATGAGATCCAGGTATCCACATGGGTAGACTCGGTCGAGCGAGTCTCCTCCGTCAGACGATATGAGTTCCATCGGACGAAGGACCAGGTATTGCTCGCTTCCGGTCAGACCCAGTGGGTGTGTCTGAACCGGGAGACGGGTCGACCGGTTGCCATCCCCGATCGGCTGATGAAACGCTATTTCGATTCCTGATTGACGAGAAATAAGCCCTCGGGCCGACCCACGGCCCCACGCTGAGATGCGCCTCTATCGCGTAATGATCAGGCGCGCCCCCACCCGGGCTGGGGCGCTGGTCGAATGGATGACATAGAGACCTGCGGCCAATCCTGTCGTCTCGATGGCCGTGGTTCCCTCGTCAAGAAACAGCGTTCGCACTTCGCGACCCAGCATATCCACTATGCGGTAGGTTCCGCGCGAGGGTATCCTTGCAGTCACTTGGCCACCCTCGCTGACCGGATTAGGGTAGACTGCCAAGGCCTGGGGCGCTTCGGGCAGCGGAGATGCTTTTGTGCCCGTGGCCAGCCCCGTGATGTAACGCTCTGCAAACTGGAACGCCTCGATCCCGATCTCCCGACCCATCAGGCGACCCGGGATATCGTCGGCCGGCGGATGGATGCCACCCCAGATACGGGAGAGACTGGTCTGATCCGACGCATCCCGATAGGTTGCCCACTGTAGGGTTACATCCACACTCGGCCCCTCTTCAAAAACGAGGAATTCATTTTTTCGTGCGTGGAATTCACCCATTCCGCCGGGAAAGTATTCGTCGCCCGTAAGCATGGTCAGCGCCTCGGCAGCTGCCCTGGAGAAGGTCGAGTGGCCAGATACGTACCCTGCAAATGGCGGCGTAACAAACGTCGGGCGCTGATAGGGCCACCAGTTGGCCGCCAGAATCCAGCCCACACCGCCCACATCGGTTTCCGGGTCGAACACATATTCGGGGCCCCGCCAGGCGCGCACCTTGATCTCATAGAGATGCTCCTGATTCGGACCGGCCAAGGGATCGCCCTCTTCAACAAGCTCGATATATCCTGGCACGAGCGGGATCCCTGCCGGGTGATACCGCGGCAGCAATGGGTCGCTGCTTTGACCGAATTCGGCCATGCCACGAATGGCTGAAATGGGGCGGATATAGTCGTACCACCCCTTCACCCCCCATGCTGCTACAGCGGCGTCGTGCATCGTACCGCCGAGGATGAAATAGGCCGTCACATCCCATTCCAGATCATCCAGCACCGGGCCCGCACCCCGGAAGCGTTTTACCAGATCGGGATGATCCGATACGTAGTTCAGAATGGTGAACCAATGCCCCGGCGGTGTCTCCGAATCCGGTCCATCCGCCCAAAACTCGGCCAGAACGCGGGCATAATCGGCTCGGGGCACGATTTGGGCCCAATATGGCTGACCCGTATGCGGATTGATGCGACGCCCACGACTTACATCGCCACCGTCAAAGAGATCATACAACGCCCTTTGGCCCGAGATATCATCGGGATAGTCCCCCAAGGGAATATTGCCTATGCGGGCTGGGGAGATATCCCACATGACCCCGTCATCAGGGTCCAGCATGGAGGACCAGATGGCCACCAGCGAATGGCTCCACTTGTATTCGTCCGAAAGTCCTCCGCCATCGAGCACATCGAGTGTGGGCGGGGGTCCGGGGTCATGGTATACCCAGTACTCGAAGCCATCCCGGACATGGACAGTCAGGTCCTCAGGCGTCATGGAAAAGGGATGGACCTGCCCCCACTCGGGACCGAGGAACTCGGGGATTCCCATCGGTATTTCCTGACCCGCTTGGTCGATGAAGACATCAAACGAGAGAGGTTGCCACCGGTTCATGTCAAGAATCAGGGGGTTACCGGGAAGCGGGGGTGCCAATGGAGGATTGACAGGGCGATAGTAGCGGTTGGCATACAGCTCCGCTTCGTTGGCTCCGTCCCCGTGGCCGTAGGCAATCATGCACTCGGCCAGGTAGTTACCAAGCGCTGCAGGGATGCCGCTGGAATACCCCGTGTCCTGAAAAGACGGATCATACCCCAGTTCGCTCATGAGCTGATCAAAGCGGGCATGAGCGGCCTCCCGACCCGGGGATAACTCAAATCGATGACTGAGCAATCGATACACTGCGTAACTCATGGCCTCTTCCCGGGCGGAGCGAACGTCTATTGGCGCAGGCATACCATCGAACGCACAGACAAAGCCATGTGGCGTGCCTCCAAGGAGATAGGGCTGGGCGGCATCGTCATAGGCTGCCCAACTGTCCCACATCAGAATGGACGCGTGGAACAGGTTGCGGGCATGGACGGTGGGGCGCGCAAAATCCTCCCGGATGGATTGCAACAACGCCTCATTCCAGAGGCGTGCCACGGAATGGGATGGGGCATGCTGAGCCGTGGCTGCCAAGGGGTCGGCAAGGATCACGAACAGCAGCACGAGTCCGATCTTCCGAAGCGTGTGCATGGGGGACGGCCTTGGAGGTATGGATCGAATAAATAGCACGGTCAGGGCTTGACAGGGCCTCCACACGGGGTGCATCCATTCGGTAGGAGTCCCGCGAACGTGGTACCTTGGAGTATCTCGTTGCGAACTGATGTCATCCTCCGGACGCCAACCTCTGAAACAATGCCCAAAAAAGTTGTGGACCTCAAAAAGGTCGATGCCTCCGCCGAAGAAGGGACCTCGATGCTGGGCAATGCGATGAAGGGCGAGTCCCATCTCGACCCTGAGGCACCCCGGACCGATCTTGTACGCGAAGACCTTGGCTACTCCGACGCAGAAATCGACCTGCTGTTTCGGGACAGCATCTATCCGTACCGGCAGAAGCTGAGTCGCTCAGCCTACGAGACGCGCAAACGGCTGCTTCAAATCGAACTGCTCAAAGTGCAGCGATGGACCAAAAGTACAGGTGCACGCATCATGGTCGTGTGCGAGGGGCGTGATGCAGCCGGGAAGGGAGGCACCATAAAACGATTCATGGAGCACCTGAATCCCCGTGGCGCCCGCGTTGTTGCGCTCGAGAAGCCCACGGATGAAGAGCGTGGGCAGTGGTATTTCCAGCGCTACATACGGCAGTTTCCGACGGCCGGTGAGATGGTGTTTTTTGACCGTTCCTGGTACAATCGGGCAGGTGTTGAACGCGTCATGAATTTCTGCAACGGCAGGGAGTACAAGGAATTCCTTCGCCAGGCCCCGGGGGTCGAGCGCATGCTGGTGCGCTCAGGGACCGTGCTGTTCAAATACTGGTTCTCTGTTACACGGGGTGCTCAGAAAGCCCGTATGGTATCGCGGGAATCAGACCCTTTGAAGGGGTGGAAGTTGAGTGATATCGACCGTCTCTCGCGCGACAAGTGGGACGACTACACCAAGGCCAAGGTGAACATGTTTCTGCATACCGACACCCCAGCTGCGCCATGGTCGGTCGTGAAGTCGGATGACAAGAAGCGGGCCCGCCTCAATTGCATGAACCACTTCCTGTATCACCTGGACTACCCTCAAAAGGATCACTCGGTGGTCATTGAACCCGACCCCCTCATTATCGGGTCAGCTTCCCAGGTCATCGACAGGAGCGAGGAGATCGGGTAATTTATTTCAGTACCCGGGGTTACGTCCGGGTCAGTCCTGGCTCTATCCAGGTGGATGGCACAAACTGTGTCCGTCCACTCGTGACGTTGGATGAAGAAGAGGACTGACCATGAAAACGATACAGAATGCCCTGCAGCCTGTTGGCTGGATGGCTGTTGTGACCCTGATGATGTGTTTCTGGACTGGATGCGATGCCGGTTCCTCGGCCATGGATGGACCGTTGGACCCAGCCGGTGCATCCCTACTGGCTGAAATGGACTTTGTTGAGTCCGTCGAAATGACGGTACTCAATCCAGGATCGGCGAAAGACGAGCAGCTGATACTGCACGTACAAATGGATGAGACGGCGCGCATCCGGTACCCGGAAGCGTTCCACATCCTGGGTATGCGAAATGATGGCTCCGTGGCCCGGATGGAGGACAATGGTCTGGGCGCAGACGCTGTCGCCGGCGATGGCCTGTACTCCGCCCAGGTGGACCGCTCATGCCTCGAGGAGGGCTCGTTGCCGGAGGCCGCCGGAAAGGATATCCTTGAATTCACGCTCTCGTGCGATGTCAACTTCATCGCGCCGGGTTCCGAGTGCGCCGGAGAAGGCGTCTGCCCGGAGACGGATTCACGTTCCTTCCTGTGGGGCCTGATCGAATACGATGTGGATGTGGTCACGTGCTGGTGCTTTCAGGGTTGCACGGCCGAGTTCAAGGTGTCTTTGGGAAAAGACGACACATCAATGATCCATCCACCAGCCCTTCTCTGAGCGATGGGGGCGTGTTCGGGGCCGGCTTCGCCGGCCCCGAATTCCCGTTTCCCCGAGCCGCGCCGGACAGGAAAACCTGTTTTATCGGAATGAACTTCCCCTATCACCAATAAGCATGTAGCCATGTACCCTTCCCGAGCCTCCGTTGCCACCGTCGCCGGCACAATCTGTGTCATTCTGGGCGTCGCGGCAACGATCCGTTATGGTGTCTCGCTGCTGTCGGGATCCATCGATGCCGTTGATTTTACTCCGATATTGCTGCCGCTCGGCATTGCCTTGCTCGACGGCAGTCGTTTCTGGATCTGGGTCGCACGCCTGCAGTTATTTCTTCTGGCTCTCCTTTCCTCCTCCACCATCCTGGTTTTCCTGCTCATGTCGGAAGAGAGTCGCCGTGTATCGTTCAAGCTTACCGATAATGTCGGACAGGTTTCCGGGGGTGGTATCATCCTGCTGACGCAAGGGCTCTACCTGGCTGCAATCCTCTGGGTGTATTTTGTTATTTTCGCCGGGCCGTCCCGTTTTTCTTCCCGATCCGTTTCTGACGCTTGATTCATGGCTTCCGACCGGTTGACCAAGGCCCTCACCTTTTTGAGCAACCACGGAATTCCGTACGAGCGGTATGATCATCCAGCGGTCGTAACAGTCGATGAGGTCACCGAACGGGTGGATATTCCGCACGGTCAACGAACCAAGAACCTGTTTGTCAGGGACAAACGGGGTCGCCGGCACATCCTTATCGTTGTGCCCCATGATGCGCAAGTCGACCTGATGCAACTGGGGTCCCAGACCGGTCTGGGGCGGGTTTCTTTTGCCTCGGAACGTCGCTTGTTGGAGCACTTGGACGTAGAGCCTGGCTCAGTATCCCTGATGGGCGTCATCAATGATCCGGAGCATCGCGTGGAGGTCATCGTGGACAGGACCGTATGGCACGCCGAGCAGGTGCGATGCCACCCATTGGTGAATACAGCAACCCTTGTCCTGAAACGAGCTGACATGCATCGGCTGTTTGAGCTGACAGGCCATCAACCCAATATCCTGGACGTGCCAACATGCTGATTCTAGAAGCTTTGGCCGCCATTTTCGGCCTGCTCAGTGTCTACCTGCTGACACGCCAAAGCATCTGGGCGTGGCCCACTGGATTGGTTTCTGTGGCAGTTGCAGCTCTCGTTTTCTACGACTCGTTCCTCTACTCCGACATGTTGCTGCATGTCTACTACATCGGAATGAACGTCTACGGATGGGTCTACTGGTTACGAGGGGGTCCCAGGGATGCGGAGCTGCCGGTAACCACCATGACGTGGCGACAGAATGTGTCATGGGTGGTCGTGACCGTCGTCCTTACGCTGGCCTGGGGGTGGAGCATGAGTCACCTCGACGTCATTGCAGGATGGGTACTAGCCCACATCAGTGGCTCCATTGCATGGGCGCAAGCGTGGTCGAGCGGCGGTGCGCCGACGCCTGCCTTCCCCTACGGAGACGCATTCACCACCGTCGCCAGCCTTGTCGCCATGTGGTTCATGGCCCGCAAACGCCTCGAGAATTGGGCATACTGGTTTGTCATCGATGTTGTGGCCATTGTGATCTACGCTCTGAAGGGCCTCTATCTGTTCTCTGGCCAATACATCATATTCCTGATCCTTTGCATCATGGGGTACCGCGGATGGTCCCGCTCCATGTCAGCGCCCCTTGAAGCATCGAAAGACCCCCTTTATCCATAACACGGGCATAACGGGATGCCGTCGACTCCCTCATGGGGAATCCCTAGATTGGCCGCGTTCCTCTTGCCGACCAGCCAACACCTACAGTTCATGAACCGTATCCCTTATCTGTTGCTTTTCATGGCCCTGGCCCTGCCCGCTCGGGCGCAGCACGGCCATGAGCATGCTGGCGGACGCACCATACAGTTTCCTGATACGGCGGACTATCTCAGCCTGACCTGTGATTTCCACATCCACACCGTCTTTTCCGATGGCGATGTATGGCCCAACATTCGTACCCAGGAGGCGCAGCGGGACGGATTGGATTGTATCGCCATCACGGAGCATCTCGAATACCTGCCGCACCGGGCAGATATCCCTCATCCGGATCGCAACCGTGCCTTCGAGATCGCCGCATCGGCAGCGGGAAACAGCGACCTCATCGTGGTCAGAGGATCGGAGATTACCCGCTCCCTACCCTATGGCCACGCCAACACGGTATTCATCCAGGATGCCAATCCCCTACTTCAGGACGATGCGGAAGATGCGTATGCCGAGGCAGCATCCCAGGGAGGATTTACGTTCATAAACCATCCCAACTGGACGGCGCAGCGTAAAGATGGCGTGGCTCGACTGGAGCCCGAACAGCTGGCACTGATCGAGAAGGGACAGATTCACGGTATCGAGGTCGTCAATGATTTGACCTACTCGGACGAGGCCATCGAACTGGCCCTGGAGCACAATCTGGCCATTATTGGCACGTCGGACATTCACGGCCTCGTGGACTGGCAGTACGACATCGCCCAGGGTGGCCATCGGCCCATCACCATCGTGTTGGCCGAAGAGCGAACCGAAGCGTCCATTCGGGAGGCCTTGTTTGCCGGCCGGACCGTGGCTTATTACCTCGACTCGATTATCGGGCGGGAAGAACACGTCCGACCCCTTATCGATGCATCCTTGAGCATGGCATCGACCGGATATATCGGGGATACCTCTGTGGCCCGGATAACAATCACGAACCACTCCGATGCCTGGTTCACGCTCCGTAACACCTCAGAGATCCGATTCCACAATCGAGCCAACCTGATCGATGTACCACCACACGGAACCGTTCAGCTCGAGGTCAAAACGGGAGTCCGCATGGACACCATTTCAGTCTCCTTTGAGGTTCTGAACGTAATTACGGCTCCCGGAAATCATCCGGAGATAGTTCTCGAGGCTGTTCACCCTTAAGCATTCAGCGCGCCTGGCCAACAAGCAGCGCTGCAATCAATGCTAGCCTGTATCCGCGGGCCCTGCCAGCCGACTACCAGTCTTTTGCGATACGGTACATGGTTATGGCGGCCCGTGTTGTTTGCATGGGTAGTGTGGCAAGGTCAGCCCACTCATGCGTCGTGTGCGTGCCGCCTCCTGTAATGCCCAGTCCATCGATGGCCATGATGGCATGCCCCGCGGCAAAGGAAACGTCGGCCGCCCCCGCCTCCCTCGGATCGCCTGCCACCACCGGACCGTACCCGGCGTCCTCACTGGCTTGACTGAAGATGGCCAGCAGGCGCTCATTTCCCTCCGTTTGTCCCATCGGAGGATAACTGTCCCTGAAGGACAGCGACGCCGTAGTGCCTGGCAGGTTATCCTTGATCAGCTCCCTCATCCGCTCCTTTATCGCCTCTCGCTGCTCGGGAGAAATAGTCCTCAAGTCGCCCGATACAATCGTTTTTTCGGCAACCACATTCGTTTTTCCGAAGGCACTTCCCCGATCGTTTTCCTCATCAAAATCAACGGTCGTACCCCCAAGGATGAGACCAGGATTAAAAGTCAGCAGCTCCTCACCGACCAATTCCTCTTGGAAACGGGTCAGGATCCGGGCGGCCTCATAGATCGATCCATACCCGGTCTCTTCTGAGAAGACTGACGATGAATGTGCCCGGTTGCCGGTCGTTGTCAGCTCCCAGCCGGTAAAGCCACGGCGTGCCAGAACCGCTGTTCCAGGATTCCCATCGCCCGGTTCGAAAGCCATCACCACATCCGCCTCTATGGCTGCCTCGACCAGGCTCGCACGACCGAGCTCCAAGGGATCGCCCGAAGACTCCTCATCGCCAATCAGCGCGATGGTAACCGTCATGTCATCCAGAACGCCTGCGGCCAAGAGAGCCCGCACGGCCTCTACCATGACCACATCACCGCCCTTCATATCAATGATACCGGGCCCCGTGGCGCGTCCCTCGGACTCCCTGCTGAACTGCTGAAAGGGACTATCCGTCTCAAATACGGTGTCGAGGTGTCCTATCAGCAGGAAATGAGGCCCTTTGTCGCCTCGGGAGGCAAATAGATGACCTGCCCGATCGAAGGCGCTGCCATCAATCCAACGTGTTTCGAAGCCGAGTGCCCCAAGTTCCTCACCAAACACTGCGCCCACAGCACGCACTCCGTCAAAGTTCATGGATCCCGAATTGACGTTGACCACCTTTTCCAAGAGGTCTATGGCAGCCTCGACCCGGCTGTCAACGAACGAGGCAAGATGCTGCTCGACATCATCCAGGTTCTGTCGGGCAGACACATCGCTTGTAAGGCTCATGGTAAAAAGCGTCATTAAAATGAACGAAGGCAGAAAGGATGGGCGAATCATGGACGGTACTGTCAACTAACCGCGGATGGCATGTCTTGGATGGCAAGATAGGCATGTGATCATGGTTCCACCATGCCCGCTCGTGCCTCGTTGATCCCTACCTTGCCCACATCCCCACTTCCTTTTCATGTTGGGTCATGAATACTGCAGCACCACCGCTTGAAATATGTATCGCATGCGATTCCCAGGAGAAAGCGCTCCTGAATGCACGCGCCGCCGCAAGCGGCGGCGCGGATCGGTTGGAATGCTGTGCCTCGATGCACGTGGGTGGATTGACACCGGACCCACGAATCATCGAAGAGATTCGTGAAGCGGTCCCAACAAAGGTTGCCGTATTGGCCATGGTGCGGCCTCGAGGAGGTGCGTTCGAGTGGAATGCCACGGAGGCTGACACCATGCAGCAGTCCATTCAGGACCTGGCAGCCGCTGGGGCCGACGGCGTTGTTTCGGGAGCCTTGCGATCTGGTACCATCGATGCGGCGCTGACCCGCAAGCTCATTTCCCTGGCCCGGCATCTTTCGTTGGATTTCACCTTCCACCGCGCAATCGATGCCGTGGAAGATCGGACGGAAGCCCTCAATACCCTGATGGATCTCGGATGCCAGCGTATCCTCACCGCAGGCACCCGGTGGGGTGCCACAGATGGCGCTTTGGATGGCATCAAAGAACTCACACGTACGGCGCGCCAACTGAAGGGGCGTATGGAGATCGTCGTGGGCGGTGGCGTTTCGGCAGTCAGCCTTCCGCAACTCAGGGACGTCTTGTCGCACCATGAGAAAATCTCCTTCCATGCCTATTCGGCCGCCATGACGGGTTGGCAAACCGATGCAGGAAAGGTGGCTGCATTACGCCAAGTGATTGCTACGGATTGACACCCGTCTCCCTCCACGGGTTGCTCGGCAGGATTCATTGGGATATCCTCCCTCCTGCCCCTCGTTTGTTCATGCGTCTCCCATCATTCGTCCCAGCCATGCCTACCCTGCGTTGCCTTCTCGTTTTCGTCTGTGTCTTCGCTTCCATCCCGGCCAGCGCCCAGAACCATTCCGATACCGATGTTCATCGTACGGCCAACTATGAACTGGCCTCGCGCTGGGCGCCTTATCGGATCAACGACCTGATCCATTCCACCTCCGTAAACCCGCAATGGATCGAGGGTGGGGAGTCCTTCTGGTACTCGTATGAGACGTCCGACGGTACCCACTACTGGAAGGTAGACCCGGTGCGTGGCACCAAAACGGCCATTTTCGACAACGATCGCATGGCTGCTGAGCTCACGCGCATCGTCAAGGATCCATTCGACGGTCAGAACCTCCCCATCCGGAACATCACATTCGTGGACCAGAACACGCTTCGGTTCGAAGTCCCCTCCAGCGTGCAGGAAGAAGTCCCGGACGAGGAATCCGAAATCGGCGATACCCAGCAGGACTCCACGGCCGTGAAGAAGAAGCCGGAGATGCGCGACAAGATCTTCTACTTCGAGTACAACCTGTCCACGCAGACCCTGCGTGAACTGGAGGATGTCGAGAAGCCCGATAACCGCCCCTCCTGGGCTTCCATTTCGCCGGACGGCAACTGGGTCCTCTTTGCTCGGCACGACAATCTGTACAAGATGAGCGGAGAGGACTTCCAGAAGATCGTGGATGCCCGGCGCGGCAAATCGGGCGATGATGCCCAGGCGGCCGAAGACAGCGTGGACGTGGAGGAAATGCAGCTGACCGACGACGGAGAGCCCTTCTTTTCCTACGTAGCCTCCAACTGGCGCCTCAGCCAGTTCCACGGCAGAACCTCGGAGGAAGTCGAAGAGGAGAAAGACGAACGCAAACGGGCGGACATCGTCTGGTCGCCCGGATCCGAGTACTTCTCGGTCATGCGGATGGATGTCCGCAAGGTGGGCGACCTGTGGATCATCCACTATACGGGCGACAAACGGCCGCAACTCGAGAGCTACAAGTACGGCATGCCGGGCGAAGAGGACGTGGCGCAGTACCATCTGCAGGTGGGCAGCGTCGTGTCCGACTCCGTCTGGGCCGTGGATGATTCAGCTTTCGTTGACCAGGAGGTCCTCGTCGGGTCCAAGCCCCAGTTCCGCTACCCTGCTGACGAATCACCCTATATCCGCACCTGGAATACAAACGATCCAGGCAGCTTCCTGGCTATCCGAAAAAGCCGCGACTACAAACGGGTGGACCTGTTCCGGGTTGATGCAGCCACAGGTTCGACCGAAGTCGTCATCGAGGAGCGGATGAACACCTATATCGAACCCCGCGATCCGTATCTACTGACCAATGGCGACATGCTGTGGTGGTCCGAGCGGGATGGGTGGGGACACTTCTATCGGTATAGCCCGGACGGGACACTCAAGAATCAGGTGACTTCCGGCCCCTGGAATACACGCGCAGGTATTTCGCGTGTTGATGAGGAGGCCGGCGTGGTCT
>Ga0075480_10001775_pt1 | contig 13759 bp, 10 predicted proteins | sample DEB08_DNA_7_FD_81590 | JGI IMG/M metagenome (GOLD analysis project Ga0075480, IMG submission 81590) | Aqueous microbial communities from the Delaware River and Bay under freshwater to marine salinity gradient to study organic matter... | ecosystem: Environmental > Aquatic > Marine > Coastal ... | reverse complement strand
AAATAAAATAAAATATTATGAATTTTATATTTGGTTAATAAAGAATACAAAATATATCAAAAATTATCGTGAATTATTAAATGTTTATCAAATATTTTGTGGTAAAAACTATGACTTGTATGAAAGTATGAATTTCAAAATATTAAATAAATTGAATCCCGATATTAATAAAATACACGAACTCATGGAAAATGAAGGGTTTGTGTTTGCATAAAAATATGGTTATATATTATTTTTTATACAATATTTGTGATGTAAGACCCTTTATAATCTTCAATTCCAGTATGATTTAAATTTATAGTAACATCAATATATATGTCACCACCCATATTTAACCAACGATTGCAGAATAACCAATCTTCAGAGTAATACGTTTCATTTTCAACACAACAATCAAATAGTGCATACGCATACTTATTTTCATCTGGTGTTAAAAACTTAACATCATCTGTATATTTTGTCGATGGAAATGCTTGAAACATTTTTTGTATAGTTTTACGTTGTATTAACATAAATCCAGTAGCAATATGCTTTACCTTAGCAAGGTTATATTTTACTTGTAACTTATTATCCAAATAATTAAAATTATAATTAACCAGTTTTTGTCTAATGTAATCTTCATCTGAAATAGAATCTTTTAACATGCTTTTATTTTTCTGTGATAACATTTTTTCTATACTATCATATGACTCGTTTTCTAAATTTTTTGTTGTTAATTTGTTCCAATTATATTTTTTTATAGGATAAACTCCACCTATAATATGTTTATCGTGACATAATAATTTTATAATTTCAATAGAGTTCCATTCGATATCATTATCTATGAATAAAAAATGTGTTATTGATTCATCATTCATTGCACGTGCTATGAGATTATTTCTTGCACGAGTAACTAAACTATCATTACGACAGAATTCAACTGTTATATTTATATTCCATTTTTTGAAATTATCCATAGTTTTCAATAATGAGGTAACATATCCTGTATGACATATGCTACCAAAACAAGGTGTTAATATACAAATATTTACTTTATTTTCACTCAAATACTCTTGTAATTTCACTTCTAATTCAGAGGGTATTATATCACTCATAATATAATCAATATAGTATTATGGTTTTAAGTATTTGAATTATAAAACATATAATGGAAATTTTTATATGTTTTATTAGAATTTTGTAATGTTTCTAGTTTGGTTATTTTGTAATGTTTCTAGTTTGGTTATTTTGTAATGTTTCTAGTTTGGTTATTTTGTATTGTTTCTAATTTGGGTGTTTTGTATTGTTTCTAGTATTATAATATCGTTACAAAATTTATGCGGAAGCATCAGCCTTCTGGAAGTGGTGCTTCATGTAACGCTGAAGGTTGAAATATGTAAGCTCATCGTTCTTCTGGAGCTTGAGAAGCTTGGAAAGCTTAGCATCAGCATGGATAATACGACCGTTCTGCTTATCCTGAAGCTTGTGTGCCTGAATATAAGCATTGATCTCCTTGCTTACCTCAGTACGTGCCATTTCAGTTCCTACGGTCTTACCGAGGAAACTAGCAAGCTCGTCGCTGATACGAGTAGGCTTAATAAACCCAGAAGGCTTGCGGTTTCCAGTGTTTCTACGCTTCTTAGATGAAGCCTTGATAGCAGCCTTCATCTCACGGGTAACGGTCTTCTCAAGAGTCTTGAAATCATTCTTGACAGCGGAGAATAGACCAACAAGCTGTTGAAGCTTAGCGCTGAATTCAGAAAGCTTCTGAGTCATACTTGCGGAAGGGTCAACCGCCTCAGTAGACTCAGCAACAGGCTCGGGAGCAGGTGCTGGTGCGGGGGCAGCCTCAACAGTTGAGGCCTTCTTGGAACGTGACTTAGTCTCAGTAGTAGTCTTTTCGGAAGTCTTAGATGCTCTAACCATTATGATTATACATAATAATATGATGTCTTTTTAAGTGATTTACACTATAATATATTTTATTTGATTAATTCATAATAATAAGACACGATATATCATAATATTTTATGTAAAATTATGTAAAATTATGTAAAATTATGTAAAATTATGTATTTACAGATTCATATAACCAAGGAAGAGCCATTCTTGCTCCAAATGAAACCATTGTAAGTGCTGATAAAGCATGTAATGTACCAATTCTACGATAATCTATATTTATACCACTATAAACCATATTTTCTATTACAATTAAACAAGCTATTTTTATTTGTTCTAAACGAATTTCACTGTGTAATAATGGTCGTGTAAATATACCATCAAAAGGACTATAAAATGGACAAATATTATTTTGTGTTTCACGAGTTAATTCGCTTCTATAGTACCATATTTCATATAATCTTCTATATAATCGTATATAATCCTGTATATTTAATTCATCAAACCATTCACGATTTGTATAATTACCCAGTAAATCAATTTCTATAAATAGTTCAGATATTCTATTATCAATAGTGTTTGTTCTGATAGTTCGTATATGGTTATAACGAGCTAAATCTTCCATATTTGTTATAGCACGTGTAATAGGCGAATAATCAATGCTTAACGAACGACGATTGCGACGATTTGTTATAGGGTTTTCAACTATATATGGTAAATTCATTTTTGAAAAATTAACACATAATATGAAAGATAAACTATATAATGATATAATGTTTTTAACTATATTATCAGACAGGGTTTCTCTATTATATGGATTCGTTTTATTATTTCGTTTAAACCATTCGATTAATGATTTAATATTAAACCCATATGTAAAATTATTTACATCAATATAACTGTAAAAATAATCATTATCTATTTCATTTAAAGGTTCCATAGTAGAGAAATCAGTATCATTTACGCATAATTTTCTATTATGTAAACCAGGTCCTCGTAATTTAATAATATAACGACTTATCCATGAACGAAAAGTACGTTGTATAATAATCGCATGTTTATTTGCTTTAAAGAAATCAATAATTCTATCTATTATTTCTTGTTTTTTTCCACTTGACCGTAATTTATAGCATTTCGCAGCATCCTTTATTTGTGTAAGTTTATACTTGGTTAAATCAGTGTTATTATTTATGTAGTTTTCATATGAAATTGTAGGTAATTCATTACTATTTCTACAAGATTTTATTTGTTTTATTTTATTTGGTTTGTCATTTTTTATTGAATTATTTAACTTTATAGTATCCGATATTTGTGAATTATGTTTTAGTTTCATTGAAATAGACAGTATATATTAATATTATAATTTAATTAATACATATATTATTATATCGTTTACATGATAAAAATTATATTACGTTACGGAGAACGCGAAGTAGTAGTATATAATACTTATTTGTATTAATATATTTAGAAAATTGAATTAAAGAGATAGCATAATACTATCTATAAATAGTTAATACTATATTATCTGAATCGTAAAATGTCAAAGACTCCTATTGTAATTCAACACTATGATTGGAATACCGGTGGTATTCGGTATATGGCTCCTCGTATCAGTGATCGTGGTGCAAAGTCAGTAGCGCTTATTAGTACTCAAAGCAATCGTGGGTTGTGTATTTCAACACCTCTTCTTATGACTTGGGGTATTTCTGATTACGTCGATGAGAAGGGTGAATCTGATAACAAGTTTAATATGTCATTAGTGTTCCCAAATAAGGATTATACAACCGAAACTACTGATGCTTTCCTTTCAAAGTTGAAGGATTTCGAAGAGCAGATTTTGAAGGACGCAGTTCAAAACAGTGAGGTATGGTGGGGTAAGAAGAAGTCTCGTGAAGTGATTGAGGATAATTTCTTCCCTTTCCTTAAGTATCCCAGGGATAAGCTAACTGGTGATGTTGATATGTCTAGAGCTCCTAGTATGAGAGCAAAGGTTCCTAATTATGATGGACGTTGGAATATTGAAATCTATGACACTGAAAATCAACTCATCTTCCCTTGTGATAATGAGAATCTCACTCCTATGGATTTTGTTCCAAAGAAGAGTAACGTTGCTTGTGTTCTACAGTGCGGTGGTTTATGGTTTGGTGGTAAGGGTTGGGGTGTTACCTGGAGACTAAACCAATGTGTAGTAAAGCCTCATATACAAGAAACTGTATTTGGAAAGTGTCATATTGAGCTTTCTAATGATGAGAAGACTACAATTGAGAGACAACCCATCGCCGAGAATGTAAATGATAGCGAAGATGAAGAAGGTCCTGCTATAAACGCAACTACTACTCAAGTTGATGATAGTGATGAAGAAGCCGAACAAGTAGAAGCTGAACCTGAACCGGAGCCTGAACCTGAGCCAGAGCCAGTCAAGAAGAAGGTGGTTAAGAAGGTTACAAAGAAGAAGACTACTTAAATTTAAATGATGTATAAAAAGAACCGAGTATAAAGAATATAGCATAAAAAGAACCAAGTATAAAGAAAAGAATAAAAAGAACCGATTATAAAAAGACCTAAGTATGTCAATAAACTGCTTATACCCAGTTAGCTCAGTCGGTAGAGCGCACGCCTTTTAAGCGTGTGGTCGAGGGTTCGAGCCCCTCATTGGGTGAGGGCTTGGTGGACGCCCTATAAGTCCACCATATTATAGGAAATGGAGAAGCAAATAAATAAACCTAAAAATAAAGTGCTTCATAGTATTAAGCGATGGTTGGGGCTTAATATAAAATTTTTAAATATAAACCTAGGTATGTTTTAAAACTGCCCTGTTCTTGTAGCTCAGTTGGTTAGAGCATTGGTCTTATGAGCCAAAGGTCCACGGTTCGAGCCCGTGCTGGAACAATAAAAAATATGTGTAATGCATATATTTTTTATTGGTATATTAGTAATGAAATACCTTTTTAGATATTGTATTAAAGATATAAATACTATTTTGTTTTATTTCATTTAATTCTGGTATGAGTTTTGAACTACATATAGTAATCTTATTATAATTATCTTCGCTCATATATAATGATAATGGTTTAATGTATCTTTTTGTTGTATTTTGATAGATGTTAGAGAATAATATATAATTATCTTTAATAATAACAATGTTGGATGAGTTTTGAATATCAAGATGGTTAATATATTCTATAGCTTGTTTAAATGAGGAAACCATATTAATGCGGGTATTTGAAGTATTATTTTTATTATATAAAAACTGTAAAAAAATATGAAATATAAATTCACTGTCCGTATTTCCTGTAATGTTATTTAATAATTTAGAGGTTATTAATTTATATGCTTGAGAAATCTTGTTTTGAAAAACAGGTTCTTTATAATATTGTTGATATCGTTTAATAGTATTTGAATCTTCAATAAATAAGTCTCCATGATGCATAAAATATATATTCTGATAAGAGAAGGGATGTGTATTTTCAATGATTTTTTCATTTTCAATAGAATTCTTAGTCATATTCTTTTTGTATATTTCACGTAAGTGTGCGATGATAATGTTTGATTTTAAAAGTTTCTTATATGTTTTATCAATGTAAGGAGGATTCACACTTTTATTGACAATCCAGTTGTTATTGTTTTTTATAATAATGCCATACCCATCATTTAGTGATTTTGTTTCACTTAATGTAAAAAATTGTTCTAATAATGTAATAGAATTTGTTGTATCTAAAGTTATAAATAGCTGACACATATACATAATATGAATATAATTTTTATAAATCTAACGTAACATGTATATAAATGGTACTTACCATAGACACATCGTATATATTTTTTAAATTTACACGTGAAATTCCAGATTTCAACAAAATAATAGTTTGTTGTCGCATAAGTTTTAATTTGTCAACTTCTAATTGTATTTTTTTAACATGTATATCTACTTCAAATGTATCTTTACCCCATAATTCTTTTATAGAATATTGTTTGTATACGTGAATATCATTTATATCGTCTATTTCTATATTATCTGGTAAAATGGGATTACACTTTACGTATATATCACGATTATTGTTTTCATATATTAATTCATGATGCCATAAAGGTACTATATATGTTTGGTTCTCTACAGTTAGCTTGTATAAATTATTATCAAATAAATCTTCTAATGTTGGATTTAAGATAATTACTTCATCATTCTGACTTTTTTTATTAATAACACTCTCTATTAATTCAATATAATTATTATTTATATGCAGTATTTCTTTATTCATTTTGATTAGATTCAGTATTTTGATTAATACCTCTTTATCTAATTTTTCTAGGAAATCAACCGATTTATTTTCGCAAACCTTTGATATTTTTTCTATAATTAAATACATTATTTGCGAATCCTTATCAATAGGTATTATTGATTCTAAGAATTTAAATAGTATATTTGAATACGATTTATCGTCGTTAACAGTGTCATCATCTGAATCTACATTATTGCATAAATATTCATATGCTGTATGTATTTCTTGGAATTTTTCTGTAGAATTCGGCGATTTGTTTTTATCTGGATGGTATTTTAAAGCGTATATTTTATATTGTTGTTTTATTTCACTTATTTTTATATTTTGTTTTTCATTCAAATCAAGTATTTCGCATGCTTTTTGGTAATTCATTGAAATTATATATTTTTTTTATTATATAGAACATTATATTCTCTAAGTGGTATATAGGCCTATAGTTATTATTAAAATATTTAAAAAATATATAGCAGTTAATTAAAATATCAGATATATCTTTTTCGGTTAAACGATTATCACTAACAAAATAATATATAATATACCATAGACATTCGTTCATTTCAATATCATATGTTAATATCTCATATAGACTATCGCGAAAATCTGTAAATTTTATAGTTTTAATATTTTCTATTTTGTTGATAATGTTATCACATACTTTATTGAATAAATCTTCTGGTATTTTATTTGTATGAGTTAAATGTAATAATGTACGTATTTCTTTCATGTTAGTTATACCTTTTTCGTCTATATTATTCAAGAACATTTCACCATATTTAATACTATTGGTAATATTCTTAGATTTTTGTTTTGTTTTTTCATAATTTACATGTAATAATTCATTGTATAGTGTTTTTGTGGGACGTTTAATACCTATTTTATAACATGTATTTATAATTTTATATGGTAAAAAACTAATATGCTCTGACATAATTATAAATTTTATAATAATATTACTATTGCGATTATTATATTGTTGCATGTAACTATAAAAAATTTCAAGTAGTTCTGAATTTATATTATGAAAATTTTTACATAATACTATACCAACTTTATGTGGCTTTACTGATATTATATCTATTAATTGAAAGAATATTTCATGCCATAGGGTCTTCGCGTTACAACCTAGTAGTGACATATCGACTTCATAATGAACATCACTAATATGATATATATATTGTTGTTTATCTGTATTAATTGTAATTTTTTTTTCGTATTTTAACTCTGATGGACTATATTTTTTTAATATTCTGAGAACCTGGGTATATTTTCCAACTCCAGTAGGTCCATATATTAAAAGATTTGGCATTTTTTGAATATTATTAGGTAATTTGTTTATTTCATCATTTAATTCAGGATGTATGTTATATAATTCACATGAATTCAGATAATCTTCATATAATGTTTCGTAGTATTTCATTTACTATTTACGGATATAACAAAAGATGTTTTTAAACGAATTTGGATTGTTATTTAATCTATATAGGTAAATAATAATCGGTTTATCTTCCAACCAAACTATATTTTTTTAGATTGGATAAATCACTTGCATATTTTAATTGATATGATGAAATTATTAATAATATTAGAGAACCAAGTATATTAGTTATAGCAGGAATATTATTTAATATGGTTTGTAACGAAAAATTAGAAAGGATAGGTATAATAGGAACATTTATTTGTTGTTTATTGAAATAATACATACCGAGGATTAACGCTGTTAATGATAATATAACAATAATATTTCTTTTTATAGTGTCAAATAATTTTTGATATTTAGGTGGTAATTCTATGGGTGTTCCTTTTGTATTGTTATATTTTTCTTGTATATCAATTATAGTGATAGTTGTTAATATTAATGATATAGTTAATAATACCATACTAGCTAATGAACTATGAAGTGTCATTAAACTAGCAAAATTTAATGTATATACACCTCCTGGATGATTTAATAATAATTGTGATATTTCTTTTCCAAAAAATAATGTAAATCCTAACTGAATTACAGTAAGAACACCTAATCCAACAATTTCAGAATACTTTATGTATGTATATGCTATGCTTACAATATATAAAATAATAAATATACTATAGTTAATCGGTGAAATATATGACTCCATTTATATATTTTTACTATATTTTATGATTTTAAAATAGGATAATTGTCTTCTAACCATTTAATAATAACTTCTTTTTCACATGTTAAATAACTTTCCTTAAATTTTTTTATATTGAGAAACTGTGGTTTTTTCATAGTTTTCGTTTTATAAAAAACATATGCGCCAAATTTTCCATTACGAATACTTAGGTCATCTGATAATTCTCTTATCATGTTCTTATCTAAACCATTATTATTCAATGATTTTTCTAAAATAGGTATAACATCTTCTAAAGTAATATATTCTGTGAATTTATCTAAATCTTTTAAGGATTCTTTTATTTTGCCGTATTCAACATATTTTCCATATTTTCCATCTTTAATAATTACATCATCATTTTTATAAACACCCAGGTTACGTTCTTTGATAGCTATTAATTGTTCTACCGTATATTCACCATTTTTTAATTTTTCAATATCGATTTTGATGTCTTTCTTTACAGAAATATATTCATATGTATCATCTTCTTTTGTTGTTTGTATTACAGGTCCATATCTTTCAAATAGTAATACGTGTTTATCATCTAATGGATATGTTTGTTTTGGTATTTTACTTACCGGTTTTGATAATGTTTTTATTTCTTCGTAACATTCTTTACATATAGACGACCATTCATTTGCGTTATTCGTAATAATATCTAATTTATCTTCCATTAGCTTTGTATATTCATATGAGAACAAAGGGTTATAATGTTGAATTAAAAATTCTACTGTGAGTGTTCCTATTGGCTGGATCACTAGCTTGTGTTTTTCATTTCCAAAAGTCTTTTCTATAGTAGTTTCTTGTACGTTATTATCTTCGAGTTTAAAATTATTACATTCTATTGTTATTCCTTCTACATCTGTTTTCTTTACATATCCTCTGTCTTGTATTGTTGATACAATTGATGAAAATGTAGATGGTCTACCAATTCCCATTGCTTCTAATTTATTGATTAAGCTTGCTTCCGTATAATGAGTATGTTTGTTTTTCATAGAAACAACACTTTCGACCCAGTTATATTTGATACTATTTTTTAATTGTGTTTTAAAGAACATATATAATCCATTTGCTTGGTTCTGAATATCAATATCCAGTTTTTTATCACCTATAACTTTCCAACCCAAAAACAAAGGAATTTCGTGTGTATATGTATATTTTGTGTCATTTGGACCAGAAATTTCTAATGGAATGGCTTTATATTTTGCGTCCGACATGCAACTTTCAATTGTATTTTTCCATATTAATTTATATAATGAAATAAGTCTTCCATCATCTGATGTTATAGATTTATTATTGAGGTGTGTTACACGTATTGCTTCATGAGGATTATTCGTTTGTTTGTTTTCCAGATTTTCCAAATTACCTATATATTTTTCATCGTTATATTCATTTTGAATAAATTTTGATATTTCTTGTAAAAATGGTTTGGCGTATTTTGTGCTTTCAGTTCGCATATATGTAATGTAACCGGTTTGATATAATTGCTGACATAGTCGCATTGTTTCGCCTGGAGAAATATGTAAAATATTACTAGCTACTTGAAGTAGTCTAGATGTATGAAATGGAATAGGAGGAGACTTGGTAGTGTCTCGTGGGTTATTTATAGTAAGCATATGTTTGTGGTTGATTGATTTATTGAGATGTTCTCTTATTTCATCCTTTGTTTGGAATTCAACATTCAAATTAAATATAATATTCTTTTCAAAGAATGATGCTGTTGTTTTATAAAATGTTTGGATATTATCCTTTTCTTTTCCTTGTATTTCATTCTCATATACTAGACGCAACGCAGGTGTTTGACATCTTCCTGCCGATAATGTATTGTTATTATCATTATATAAATATTTCCATAATATGGGTGATATTTTATATCCGACAATTACATCTAATACTTGTCTTGCGTGTTGGGCTTTTACCAAATCCAAATTAACTGTAGTAGGCGCATTTATAGCTTTTAATAGGGCATTTTTGGTTACTTCGTGAAAGATAATACGCTGTGTAGTTTCAATTGGTAGGTTAAATATTTCACATATATGCCAAGCGATTGCTTCGCCTTCTCTATCATCATCTGTAGCTAATATTATATTTTCCTTTGAGAACTTTGCTACAATTTGTTTCATAAATACAATATGGTCTTTTTTTTCAGACAAATCTGTAAATTTTGGTTCAAATGAATCTTTTGTATCAATAGAACGCAAACCATTAATACCACGTATGTGTCCTTTTGATGCAATACAACAATAATTAAGTCCTAGATAGGATTCTATTTTGGCACATTTTGACGGTGATTCTACAATTATTAGATACGTTGCTGAAGAAAGGTTGTCAGAAGTTTTTGTAACTGATTTTTTTGTATATTTTTTGTAAATTTTTTTAGGCATATTGAGAACTTTGTCACTATTTTATAATAACATCTTGGTTTTATTAGGTTTTTGTATATATGTGTAAACAATTATGATACGTATATAATTATCATAATCGTTATTTATTTTTTGTTGTGTCTTTTTGATTTTCTACGTTTTGTTTTGTTATTATCTTGTTTTTTATGAGTTCGTCTTTTCTTAATTCGTTTTGTTTTTTTACCAGCACCAACGCTAATGCCTGTTTTCAAATATTTTGTGTAAGGCTCACCTATTTCTTGTTCTATTACACGTTTCCTTTTGGTTTTGTTTGGTGTTGATTGAGAAGGTGTAGTTGGAGCAATTGTAGGTGGTAGTGGAGGAAGAGCCACAGGAACAACATTAGACGTGACTGTTGATAATTGTTTATAAGCGATAGGTGTAGATGTATATTGTTGCTTCCCTAATAATTCTATATCATTATCATAACCTAAATCCAAAGCTGTTTCATATGACGCAGAAATATTACGTAATAGTTCAAATTTCTTTTCATGTAAATAAGGATAGGCTTTTTTTCCTTTTAACTGTTGTGATTTATCTTCATTATCTATTTTCATCTGATGTGTATTTGTTTTATCTAATAATGTTCCTAATCCATTTAAATACAACTGTGATGGTGCTAACTGATGAGATAAAAACTCATCAATATCTTCTTTTAGCATTTGGATAATTTCCGATTGTTTCGTAGGTATAAATCCAGCTCCTGTATGTATTATTAGATCATCTAACTGGTTAGTTATAATACGTTCTAAATTATACTTCATAGTAGGTCTTTCTCTTTGAAAATCTTTAAATGACTTTAATAACTGGGTTGAAGCATTTTTATGTGTATGTAATTGTTTTAACGTATTTATGATATCAGTGTTAATTATATCAAAAGAATGATTTGTTGAATTTTTATAAAAAGTATTTTGTATAATGTTAATTGGGTTTGAAATGTTGGTTATTCCAGTAAAACTATTTGTTACATTATTTAATACAGAGTTTATAAATGATAGAATATCGTTAGTCTGTATGGTATTAATAAACGTTACATTTTCATTGTATGAACCCAGTCTTATTTTGTAGTCATATAAATATGCTTTTTGTTTTTCGGAATCATACTCTTTGAATTTACTTATATATACTGTTTTATCTAACCAATTTTTAATACTATATAATTTTTGACATGTTAAAAATACATGTATTATTGCGTTATACAAAAATATAAGAGTCATCCCATGTATATTTGTAATGGGATTGCTATCAAAATGAGTAATATTTCTACCGGTACTTGTACTTGTAGGTTCAGCCTTCTGTATAATGTCTATAAATGATACTATTATATTACAATTGAAATCAGGAAGAGGGGTTTGTTTGTTTTCATAATATTCTTTCTCTCTTATTGCCTTTTCTGCTTCTAATTTCGCTTTTTTCTCACTTAATAGTTTATCTCGTAAAGCTATTTGTTCTGGAGTTAATTGTGCCTGTGGTTTTATGTATACGGTTAATTTACGATTACCAGATTCACCGTATTTAGTCGGACACATAATATTTGTAGATTTTGTATAAATACTATAATCTTTTAAAAATGTGTCTCCGGTAATCATCCAAGGTTGTCTATCAGGTTTTGTAAGATCATGTTTTGTAAGTAATATAGAATCATATAAGTACATTTGGTCTCCTATAGTTTTGAACGCAATAATTATAGTAGTTATTTGTTCTGGTGTTAAATTGGTTTTATTGATATCTTTTTTAAAAGTAGCAATAAGGTGTTTATAAAAATCAGTAAATTTTCCAAAATTTAGTATATTTTCGGCCTCCTTTTTTGTAATACTATAATCAAGTGGATTTTTTGACATAATATTTTTTTTAGACTTATTTGTCATCCTTTTTACTATGGTATTTATATCATTTAATAAAGCAGAGAACTTTTTATTTTGAATTTCGTTTTGTATAAAATATACAGCGGTATCAATATTTGGCGCTGGATGTGCTCCAGTACTCCTTACATTAAAATTTACCGATTCAAAACTGGTTGGGGTACTAGTAGATGTGTGAAACGCATAATACCAAGTTTCTTTGTCACCGATTCTTTTTTGTATTGTTATATATACTGGTGTTTCATCGATCATACAGTATAACATAGAAATATTTACGTTATTTGTTGTTATTATATCGGTTTGTTCTGATGAAGGATCTAGTATTTCTGAGAAAAATGCGTAATCATAAATAGTATCAGTAGACCCAGTAGGCATAAATATTTTTTGAAAGGTTTCAGTGGAAATATTTGCTGAATCTTTGGAATAAGTATCTGTATCATCGTTTATTCCCAAAAACGTTTTTATATCAGATGCTTTGTCGTGGAACTGATTTTTATCTCCTATAATATACAGTAATAAATCGCCTTCTGGGTATTCTTCTAATATAGACGTAGTAGGTAAGTCATTTATATTATATGTTTCTAATAATTTTGGTAAATTATAAGTAAATGTAGTATCATTATTTTTGGTATTCGGATAATGAATCTCAGTAATTCCTTCTGAATCTTCTAACAAAATTTCTTGATGGTCTAAGTTTTCATGCAAGTCTTTGATTGATGAGGTTGTTTTAGAAAAGGTATATTCAGATCCATTTATTAATTTGTAAAATTCATGTTGGACCTTTTGTGTACCTATTCCGTATTGTTTTCTAAGAAGTGTATTCAGGGGTTTTTTTAAATATGATTCAAAATCATGTAATGCGTCGACCCAACGATATACTCCTATAGCTTTATCATTTGGGTTTGTAACATGATTTGCTATAATAGATATAGTATTAGTTGTATTATCAGTTTTTAATTGCATAGACCCAAAATGGGATTTACTATAAGCAGTGTCGGTCATTTTTATAATATTAATATATATTTTATTATAGATTAAATTGATTTAAATATTAGTGTAGGTATTATAATGAAATCAATAAAATGTATCAAGTACGTATTCATGACCGAGATTATACAAATTGGGACTTATGTAATTTATCATGCGATTCTATAGTAGAAGATATTAAATTTGTGAATCCATTAACAAATAAACTGTTT
>Ga0075480_10001772_pt1 | contig 13768 bp, 12 predicted proteins | sample DEB08_DNA_7_FD_81590 | JGI IMG/M metagenome (GOLD analysis project Ga0075480, IMG submission 81590) | Aqueous microbial communities from the Delaware River and Bay under freshwater to marine salinity gradient to study organic matter... | ecosystem: Environmental > Aquatic > Marine > Coastal ... | reverse complement strand
CGGGTCGACATCCGTGATTATTGCTGAAGCGGTCCGAACAATTCCCGCCGAAGGGCCAGGGCAGCCAGGTGCACCGTATGTCCCTGCTCGTGCAACAGACCCGCACAAGCGTCAAGTGTAGCACCCGTGGTTACAACGTCATCGATCAGAAGAAGCCTCAGGGGCTGTGAAGAAGACGTTTTGGCCGAAAAAACCGAGCGTACATTGGCCAGCCTGTCCGTGCGATCCAGGGCATCCTGTGGACTTCCCAGGCGGCTCCGTGTCAACAGATCGGTATGGAGTTCACTATTCAGCCTTTCAGCCCAGCATTGGGCCAGAATCTGAACGATGTCGAGGCCGCGGTCCATCAGACGGGCCGGGTGTGAAGGGACCGGGACACACGCGTCTACCGGATGAGGGAGTCCGACCCGGCGAATCATGTAGCGCGCCAACCACTGGGCACATCCTTCGCTTTGCCGGTATTTCGCGGCCCGATGCACAGCCCTCAGAGGGGAGCCGGACCGGTAATAGCTGGCCGCAAGGACGGGACGTCCCTCAGCGGTTCGTCCGGGCAGCTCCCTTGCAGGGATCCTGCATGATTCCATCAGGCGAAAACACGACAGGCAAAGTGGTGCGGCCTCGCGCAGCGAGGCCGCACAGTGCATACATCGCGCAGGGAGCAGTATGTCGAGGAGGATTTTCAGGACCGGTACACAGCCGCGCCAGATGACGCCTCGTGAAATGCTCATGGAACACAGCAACACAGACCCCCTGCCGTCGGCAATGCAACCCTGCTTTTGTATCATGGTGGTTATTGTTCCCGGCTTCGTGCCGGCCCCTTCATCCTTCGCCTACTCTTCGGACACGCACAATGGGGCAGGCATCCTGTCCCACTTCAGTCATCCGCATCCAAACGACCCCATGAGTGACCGCAAACGCAAAGGAATGTTGATCAAGAATACCAACACCCAAACGGTAACGATCGACATGGCAACGCGGACCATCAGCCTCTCTCCGGGAGAAGAGGAGTTGGTGACTGCGGAAGAGGTGCTCGATGCCACGCTCAGGGATTTTCTTCAGGTGCGGGGAGTGTCCATTGTGCGGCCTGCCTTGGACGAAGAAGAAGCTGAACTCAAAGAGCGACTCTCCTGACCCTGAGCTACAGGTTGAAGGGTCAGGCGCTGCTTGCTGCCCATCCGTCATCCCATGCGTATTCTAGCTCTCGAGCCCTGGTATGGGGGCTCCCATCGGACGTTTCTCGACGGCCTTGCTGCCAACAGCCGCCACCAGGTGGATACGATAACCATGAGTGCGCGCTTCTGGAAGTGGCGTATGCATGGGGGTGCGGTGACCATGGCGCGCAAGGCGGAGCGGATGTATGCGGAAGGGGAGAAGCCTGATCTGATCTTCGCCTCCAGTATGGTCAACCTGCCGGCCTTCCTTGCGCTGACGCGCTTCGAGCTTGAAGGGGTGCCGGTCGTCATGTACATGCACGAGAATCAGCTGACCTATCCTTTGCCAGAGGGCAGGGAGCGTGATCACACGTACGGGTACATCAATTACCTTTCGTGCTTGGCTGCGGATCATGTCGTCTTCAACTCGCAGTTCCACTACGATCAGTTTGTGGAGGCGCTGCCAAGGCTTCTAAGGCTCTTTCCCGACTACACCCACCTGAAAACCGCTGCCCAGATCCGGGAGAAAAGCTCTGTACTGCATCTCGGGCTGGACCTGAGGGGGCACGATACGTATGCATCTGCCTACGAGGGGCATGACTGGGGGCCGGGAATGAAGCCACCCATCGTCCTGTGGAATCAGCGTTGGGAGTACGACAAGGATCCCGAGGCCTTTTTCCGGGTGATGAACAGGCTGGACGACTCGGGGCATACCTTTCGGCTCATTCTGGCCGGAGAACATTTTGAGGAGCAGCCGAAGGAGTTCGAGCGGGCTTTCGAGCGCTACGCTGAGCGGATTCTGCATTACGGGTACGCCGAAGACTTCCGGGAATACAGTCGCCTGCTGCACCGGGCTGACCTCGTCGTTTCGACCTCAAAGCATGAGTTCTTCGGTATTTCCATGCTGGAGGCCATTTATTGTGGGTGCCATCCGCTCCTGCCCAACCGCCTATCGTACCCGGAACTCATCCCCGAGTCCCTGCAGAGCCCGCTGCTCCACGCGCCGGTACTCTACGAAAGCGAAGATGAGCTTTTCGAAATCATGGCGCGCATCTTGAAAGGGGAGGAGCGTCCGCTGCCTCCGAACACACTGCGGGGCATATGCGAGCATCTTGAATGGGGGCGCCATGTTTCCCACTTCGACAACCTGTTCGAAGAGATTGCCCGCAAGAGGGGGCATGTCAGGCTGTAGGTCCTGACATCCATCACGAATAAAGGGGGCGGCCCGCACGGGCCGCCCCCTTTATCGTTCGGAATACGTTCCATCCGATCAGGAGCAACAATCCAGTGTGAGATAGTACCACCATGGACCGGGTGCTCCCACATTGATACCGGTCTCGCCGAGAAGCCCACCGTACGTGGTTTCGCCATTCACCGTTGTCTTGGCTACAATGTACAGAGGACAGGCTTCGCCAAAATCAGCCAAGGGGATTCGTACAGAGTACGAGCTGGCGCCATTGAGCAGATCCGTACCAACCTTGTAGGGTGCATGACCTGGATTGGGTCGGTCACCGGTCAGATCTGAAGGATCGGTAAACACATAGATGGCCAGTTCTCCTAGTTCCCCCGCTCCTTCATCCAGTGTATAGGTGACGACCAGGTCGTCTCCATCCTTGGAGACGGTCAGCGTGCCGATGTCGTTGTATTGACCGGCCAGCAAGTCACCCTCAGCTACGCAATTCCTTGTTTGACAATCGCAGAAATTGGCATACTCGGATACATAAAACCAAGCGCCATTGCCGGGATTGTTGTTGCCACCTGAATAGGCCGTCTCACCAGCATTGTCATCGCTGCCGCTCTCGTCCATCGTCAGGGCTGCGTGGGCCAGCACGTAGAAGGTTTGATCGCAGAGGATTTCTCCAGCCTCAAGGAGGTCGGAGAGGGGAATGCCGACGGTGTAGGTGTCTGCGTTCAGGTTTTCGGCTTTGTACGGCGCCTGACCCGGGGCCGGGCGGCGTTCTGGTACGTCAGCTGCGTCGGTAAACACATAGACATGTACTTCTTCCAGGTCGGCTGTTTCGTTGGTGTCATAGGCTACGAAGAGCATTTCACCGTCCGTGCTGACCGTAACTGTTCCGGCGTCGTTGGACTGTCCAGCCCAAAGCGTATAGGAGAAGGGGCGGAAGTTGGCATCATTGCATACTTCCGCGGGCTGACCCATTGGGTCTCCGAATGCTGAATCGCCTTTTTTGGAGGCAACAGCAGTCATCATCCCTGAAATGCTGGAAGCCTGGTCATCCGCATCGAGCGAGGACGTGGGAGAGGAACAGGCTGCCAAGGCAACAGAGAGCAGGATAAGGAGAAGGTTACGTTTCATTGTCTCGGGTGGTTAAGAGAGTTTGGGATGTCTTTCTCCTCAATAAACCGAGACCCAGGAGTTTTCGAACCAGTCCCTGAAACCATTACGAGGTACGAACTCTTCCGGTTTGTCTGTAAGGAAATGGCGTAGACAGATCGCTCTGCAGTAATCTTGGTCGATGTACACACATCCAACGAAAAAGGGCCGCTTCCCATCGGGAAGCGGCCCTCAGCCGAGTGTGACACCCGGCAAAAGATCACTCGTCAATAAACCGGGCCGTCACTCCATGTTGCCGACCATGGCCTGTCCGAACTCGGAGCATTTCAGGAGCGTGGCCCCATCCATCAAGCGCTCGAAGTCGTAGGTCACGCGTTTCTGGCTGATCGTTTTCTCGAGTGAGGTCACAATCAGGTCCGCTGCCTCGTTCCATCCCATGAAGCGGAACATCATTTCGCCGGACAGGATGACCGAACCGGGGTTCACTTTGTCCTGACCGGCATACTTTGGAGCGGTGCCGTGCGTCGCCTCAAAAATGGACAACCCTGTGTCGTAGTTGATGTTGGCACCCGGTGCAATACCAATACCACCAACCTGGGCCGCCAACGCGTCGGAGATGTAGTCTCCGTTCAGGTTCATCGTGGCAATGACGCTGTACTCTGCAGGGCGCGTCAAGATCTGCTGCAGGAAGGCATCCGCAATAACATCCTTGACCACGATACCATTGGGTAGCTTGCACCACGGGCCGTCGCCCATGACCTCGGCACCGAATTCTTCCCGGGCCACTTCATAGCCCCAATCCCGGAAGGCGCCCTCAGTGAACTTCATGATGTTGCCCTTGTGGACGAGCGTCACGGAGTCCTTGCCCTGATCGATGGCGTACTTGATGGCAGCACGCACGATGCGCTGTGTGCCCTCCTTCGAAACGGGTTTGATACCGTAGCCCGACGTTTCAGGGAATCGCACCTTGGAAAAGCGATCAGGGAAGGAGGTCTTGAGCAGGTCAGCAAACTGCCCGGCCTCGTCCGTACCGGCCTCAAATTCGATCCCCGCGTAGATGTCCTCCGAGTTCTCCCGGAAAATGATCATATCAATAAGCTCAGGTGCTTTCACCGGAGACGGGACCCCGCTGAAGTAGCGCACAGGGCGGACACACGCGAACAGGTCCAACTTCTGACGAAGGGCCACGTTGAGGGACCGGATCCCTCCCCCGACCGGTGTCGTGAGGGGGCCTTTGATGGACACAAGGTGGTTCTCGATGGCCCGCAGCGTGTCGGCCGGCAGCCACTCTCCGAAGGACGCATGGGCTTTTTCGCCAGCGAAAACCTCGAACCACTCAATACGTCGCTTGTCTCCGTAGGCTCTCGCAACAGCGCTGTCAAATACGTGCTGGGCCGCACGCCAAATATCCGGTCCGATGCCATCTCCTTCAATGAACGGTATGATGGGGTTGTCGGGAACGTTCAGCGTTCCGCCGGACATGGTGATGCTCTGGCCCCGGACGGGGGTTTCAAGGTGGTCGTACATCGAGCTTCAGTTCAAATGATGAAAATCGTATTCGTAACGGGGTCGAAAAATCGGCTCTTTCTTTCGAAGGACCGAGTGAAAAACAAGGGAAGGGCCGAGATGGTCGGCATCGTTTCGTTCGAGCCACATAGGTGGCCGATGCGTCGTCAATGAACCACGGTTGATCAGCGTCCTGTGCGAGCCAAGTTCTAGCGCCTCTTGGATCAGAGCAGACCCAAGAGGGATCGTATCCGCAGTTCCCACACCTTCCACATGGCCTCCCGGACAATGGCCTTACTCATCTTGGATCGTCCTTCGGTCCGTTCGGTAAATACGATGGGGACTTCCGTCAGTCGATACCCTTTTTTCCACGCCTTGTAGTTCATTTCGATCTGGAAGGAGTACCCGTTCGAGTTCACCCGTTCCAGATCGATAGCCTCGAGGACATCCCGCCGAAAGCACTTGAAGCCGGCTGTCACATCGTGCACCTTCAGGCGTGTGATAGTGCGCGTGTAGATACCGGCAGTGTAGGAGAGGATGAGTCGGGAGAGCGGCCAGTTCGTGATGCGCACGCCACCGATGTAGCGCGAGCCGATGACCACATCAGCCTCGTCAGAGTCGATGGGTTCCACGAGCCGTGGCAGGTCTTTCGGATTGTGCGACAGGTCGGCGTCCATTTCGCACACCCGTTGATACGGGCGCGCAAGGGCATAGCGGAATCCCGCGATGTAGGCCGTGCCGAGGCCTTGTTTACCGCTTCTGCGCAGGAGGTGGATACGCTCGGGGTGCGAGTCCTTCAAACGCTGCACCAGGTCAGCCGTACCATCAGGACTGCCGTCATCGACAACGAGCAGGTGGAATCTCTCCGGCAGATCGAGGATCTGCTTGATGACCTGGCCTATGTTTTCGGCCTCGTTATAGGTCGGGATAACGACAAGCGTGAGCGCCGGATGCATCCTGTCGGGGTCTGACGTGGTGGGAATGGTCAGGCCGCATTCTCGTCCTGCGAGAAGACCTTGTTTTCCCGAAGGAACGAAAGGGTATGCTCAGCCAACTCCGCAGGGATTACCACCTCCTCGGCCTCCTTCGTCATGTCGATGGTTCGGCGGTATTGATCCATGTAATGGCTGCAGCACTTGCACATATCCATGTGCTCCTCGAACTGGGCCATCGTCTTCTCTTCGAGCGTGCCCTCGACGTAGTCTGCCAGAAACTCGTTCACCTCCTCGCAGCCGGGTGCCAAACCCAGGGCTGTCTTGAGCGCGGTAAGAAATTTCATCGTTGAAACAGTGGGGGGTAATCTTCGGGTTAAGATATACGATTCCGTCTGTCGGAATCACGACTTGGGGAGTCTTCTCATGTGCGGGTCCAACAGTTTTCGGAGCGCGCCCCGTGCCCTGTGCAGCCGTACCCTGACGGCCCCCGAACTGATCCCCAACATCCTGGCAACCTCGTCAGTCGAATATTCTTCCATATCCCGAAGGATCACAACTGTTTTGTAGTCTTCCGGAAGTTGTTCTATTCCTTTCCGAACTAATTGTTGTCGATCCGAGAATTCTGTTACACGTGCAGGATCCCAAATGGCGGGTGTCTCCACAAACATGCCCCTGTTGAAGGCAGGCTGCATGCGCTCTACCTCCTGATCCTCCAGAGAACTCAGGCGGCGTGCCTTGCGCAAAGATGCACGGGCCAGATTGATCCCGATGGCGTAGAGCCACGTTGTCAGTTTTGACTCGCGGCGGAATGTGTTCATGCGCTGATATGCCTGCAGGAATGTTTCCTGCAGGATGCTCTGCGCTTCGTCATCGTCCCCCACAATACGGACGATGACGCGGAAGAGGCGTGGTGATTCCTGAACCACCAATTGCTCAAACGCACTCTCATCGCCAGCCATCAGCGCTTCAAGGCTGATGGCCTCTTCGGCGCCATCCGCTGTGGAGGTGACCATGTCACCCGAATCAGGAACGGCACCAGGACCAGCCGAATTCGCTTTTTTGCTAGGCTTCATCAAAGATGTGTTACCACGTGCGATAGTGATTGCAGTCATTTCCCTCGATGGGTACTGCAATAATTGCAAACTACATCGTAGATCTTCGAAAACCGAATCCGCTCATCGCACGTTTTTCCACAAAGTGCGTTTCTGTGTGGTTGAAAAATCGAAACAGTCCTGGAGATGGCACAAAAAAGCGTCCTGATGGCGGGAACGTGATAGAGGCGCGTCCTCTGACGGGGATACCCTTGGGGATTATGACCGTATAAAAGCGCTTCCAAGAAGACATCCTGTAATAACATGTAATAACAGGCTAGGTCAAAATTAAGTTAACCGGGAGGACATTGCTGCTCCGTGTTGTATTATCGGTGGCTGCCCGGGCGTTTCCCGGGCAAACCATTCGAAGCAGTTCGTCCAACCACACCAGTCGCTACATGGCAAAGCAGACGAAAAAGGCCCCAGCGCGCCGCAAGAGCACGACATCGCGCAGCAAGAAGGCAGATCGCAAGAGCGTATCGGCCGAGATGACGGTCGTGCCTGAAAAGCTCAGCCTCTCGCAGGAGTTCGACACCTATCCTGCCGGGAAGTACACGCATCAGGAGCTGGGTCTGAGCGAAGACCAGGTTATTGCGATGTATCGCAACATGCTGCTGCAGCGCCGGTTCGAAGAGCGTGCAGCCCAGATGTACGGCAAGCAGAAGATTGCCGGTTTCCTGCACCTGTACATCGGGCAGGAAGCCATCTCTACTGGTACGGCCAACGCGATGGAGATCGGCAAGGACTCCCTGATTACCGCCTATCGGGATCACGGCCACGCGCTGGCCTTGGGAATGAGTGCCAATGAAGGCATGGCCGAGATGTTTGGTAAAGCCGGCGGATGTTCCAAGGGCAAGGGGGGCTCGATGCACTTCTTCGATAAGGAGAACCGCATGTTCGGCGGCCACGGCATTGTGGGTGCCCACGTACCTGTTGGCGTTGGCATGGCCTTCGCCCACAAGTACAAAGAAGATGGCGGCGTAGCCATCGCTTTTTATGGCGATGGGGCTGCTGGACAGGGTGCCATCCACGAGGCGGCCAACCTCATGTCCATCTATGAACTGCCGGCCATCCTGGTTGTCGAGAACAACCAGTACGCCATGGGAACAGCCGTTCACCGGGCATTCGGTCAGACCGAGTTCTCCCACTGGGCGGCCTCCTACAGTGTCCGCGGCTCGGTTGCCGACGGAATGGATGTCTTTTCTGTCATCAAGGCCATGCAGGATGCCCTTGCAGAGGCGCGGGACAACAAACCCACCATGATGGAGATACGCACGTACCGGTATCGCGGACACTCCATGTCGGATCCGCAGAAATACCGGACTAAGGAAGAGCTCGATGCGAAGAAGAACGAGGATCCGATCCTTCGCTTGAAGGCCTACCTGCTGGAGCACACCATCACGGATGAAAAAACGCTGGACGCTATCGACGATGACGTCAAGGAAGAAGTCATGGCATCCGTAGAGTTTGCCGAAAACAGTCCGGCACCCGACCTGGATGCTATCTACGATGATGTCTACGATTCACGGGAGTACCCCTTCCTCGCCTGATGAGTAACCCCGGGGATTAGCCTCCGGGCACACAGGAGAATCCAGCGAAACCTACTTCAAAACGAATTCCACCATGGCAGTATTACAGTTCAGAGAAGCCCTTCGTGCGGCTATGACCGAGGAGATGGAGCGCGATGATCGCGTTTTCCTGATGGGTGAGGAAGTGGCCGAATACAACGGCGCCTACAAGGTCAGCGAAGGCATGCTCGAAAAATTCGGCCCCAAGCGTGTGATCGATACACCCATTTCGGAGAACGGCTTCTGCGGTCTCGGTGTCGGCGCAGCCATGAGCGGCCTGCGTCCGATCATTGAGTTCATGACGTTCAACTTCTCGTTCGTGGCCATCGATCAGATCATCAACAATGCGGCCAAGATCCGCTACATGTCGGGTGGTCAGTTCGAGGTACCCATCGTATTCAGGGGAGCCAACGGGGCCGCTGGTCAGCTGGCAGCCACGCACAACACGTCGACCGAGAGCATTTACTCGACCATTCCCGGACTCAAGGTCATCGCCCCGTCGAACCCGGACGATGCGAAGGGTCTTCTGAAGTCGGCCATCCGGGACAACAACCCCGTCATTTTCCTCGAGTCCGAAGTCATGTTTGGAATGAAGGGCGAAGTCTCCGAGGAAGAGGATTACATCATCCCGATCGGCAAGGCCCGGATTGCGAAGGAAGGCACGGACGTGACCATCGTAGCGCACTCCAAGTCGTACCACATTGCGATGCGTGTGGCCGAGCGCCTCGAAGAGAACGGCTACAGCGCCGAGGTCATCGACCCGCGCACCATCCGTCCGCTGGACATCGACACCATTGTGGCGTCCATCAAGAAGACCAACCGTTGCGTCATCATTGACGAGAGCAACCCGTACGCCAGCATCTCCTCGGAGATCACCTTCCAGATCCAGGATCGGGCCTTCGATTTCCTCGATGCGCCCATCAAGCGCATTACGGCGAAGGATGTGCCGGCGCCGTACGCCAAGAACCTGATCGAATACTACATGCCCCAGGAAGAAGACGCGTACCAGGCGTGTCTCGGCGTGATGTACGCCAAGTAAGCCTCGCATTCCTTGCCGCGCCACTGTCTTCGACGGCGTACGCGGCATGACCCACGTCGCTTCAGCGGGTGTGACCGCGGCGGCCCCTCAAGATCTCAGCACAAAGAAGTCTCATGGCTATTGCAGTTGAAATGCCGAAAATGAGTGACACCATGGAAGAGGGTGTTCTCGCGGCGTGGCTCGTTGAAGAAGGAACGTCCGTCTCCGCCGGCGACGTTGTTGCCCAAGTCGAAACAGACAAGGCAACGATGGATCTGGAAGTCTACGACGATGGCGTGCTGCTCAAGCGCGTGATCGGCGAAGGCGATGCGGTACCCATCGGCGGCCTTATTGCCATTCTCGGTCAGGAAGGAGAAGATGTATCCGCCATCCTGGCCAAATATCATGGTGGCGGCGATGGTGCGGCGTCCGAAGCGACTCCGGCGGCATCCGAGTCCGCCCCGGCCGTGGCTGAAGCAGCTGCGCCCGCTCCGGCCGTAGCCGAACAGGCTGCTCCTGCGCCTCCAGAGGATGGTGGCCGGGTGAAAGCGTCTCCGCTGGCCCGGAAAATGGCGACAGAGCAGGGCATTGACCTGACAAGGCTCACAGGTTCAGGACCGGAAGGACGCATCATCAAGCGCGACGTCGAGGCTGCAATCGGCGGCGCGGTGCAGCCTGCTCCCCAACCGGTGGCTCCGGCAGAAACGCCGCGGCCTGTGGTCGAGCCATCGGCCCCGATTGCTGCTCCCGGTGGCGCCTACGCATCGGTCCGCATCTCGCAGATGCGCAAGACCATTGCCCGCCGCCTGGCCGAAAGCAAATTCACGAATCCGCACTTCTACCTGACGGCGGACATCGACATGTCCGAGGCCGTCTCCTTCCGCGCCAAGCTGAACGAGAAGGCAGAAGCACGCGATCTGGGCAAGGTGTCCTTCAACGATCTCGTCACGAAGGCCTGCGCCCTGGCGTTGCGCCAGCATCCGTGGGTCAACGCTTCCTGGATGGAAGCCGAAGGCGAAATCAGGCTGCATAAGGACGTCCACATGGCGATTGCCGTGTCCGTCGACGAGGGCTTGATTACACCTGTTATCCGCCATGCGGATCGGAAGGGGCTCACGGAGTTGGCTTCTGAGACACGCGAATTGGCCGCCAAGGCCCGTAATCGCGAGCTGCAGCCCGAGGATTGGTCCGGATCGACCTTCTCGACCTCCAACCTGGGCATGTTCGGGATCGACGAATTCACGGCCATTATCAATCCGCCGAACGCCTGCATTCTGGCCATCGGTTCGATTCGCGACGTGCCCGTCGTGAAGGATGGCGTGGTTGTGCCCGGTAAGCAGATGAAAGTCACCCTCTCCTGCGACCATCGCGTCGTTGATGGTGTGGCAGGGGCCGAATTCCTCAAAACCGTTCGCGGCTACCTCGAGGATCCGGTCACAATGTTGCTTTAAGCCAGCGTCTCGCTTCGTCGCACCCCCAGCGCCCAGCGGCCCTCGCGCCTTGCTGCGTTCCTTGCGTCCCACGGCACTCGCACCCTGCTGTGCGATATGCCGAATCACTCGACCTGACCCGTGTCGTCGATGACGCGCATAGCCCACATTTCGGATATCCACTTCGGCCGGATCGCGCATCCGGGTATCGTGGACTCGCTCGTTGACGACATCAATGCAGCGGGAGTGGATCTGGTGGTCGTAAGTGGCGACCTGACGCAGCGCGCCTTCGGGCATCAATTCCGGGCGGCGCGTCGGATGCTGAAAGCATTCGACGCGCCGACCCTTGTCGTTCCGGGCAATCACGACGTGTATCCCTGGTGGCGGCTTTTTTCTCGCCTCTTCGATCCCCTGCGCCGTTTCAAGCGGATCATTGAGAAGGACTTGGCCCCTTCATGGCAGAATAGTGATGTGGCCGTCAAAGGAGTCAATACGGCATTTGGCTGGACCGTGCAGGGTGGGCGCATCACGGAGCAGGAGCTTGAGCAGATCCGGACCGGGTATGACGGCGCCGCGGGCGAGGCCCTGCGCGTGCTCGTTGTGCACCACCACCTTGCCGAGCTCATCGCCCTTGCGGGGCACGACCTCGCCCGCGGCGCCGAAAAAGCCTTCGAGGCGGCCCGGCAGACCGGCGTCAAACTGATCCTCTGCGGCCACCTCCATATTGCCCACATCGCGCCCGTGGGACTGCACCCTGGCGATGGCATCATCGTGGCCACGGCGGGCACCTGCACCTCCAACCGCGGCCGTGGCAAGGACAAGGCAGTCAACCACTACAACCTCATCACGGTCGGGACCAACGAGCTCCATATCGAGGAGCGCGTCTATCTGCCCAAAGAAAACGTCTTCGAACCCGTGGCCGAACACCGGTTTGAGCGGTAGGGGGCATCCAAGCCCCGGTAGATCGTACGCTGGCGATTTATCGTACGACAACGAGCGTTCCACTTGATCGCTCAAGTGTATCCGGCGTTTTAAGCGTAACCGTATACGCATACAACCCCGCAGCCCAACGACTCGTGTCTATTTCCACATGCTGACCGTGCCCTGCATCCAGGCGGTGCGTTTCTGCATAGACCTGTCGGCCAATCAGGTCCACAATAGATACCAATACTACCCCAGGCTGGGGGAGATCAAGGGTAAGAGTGGCCCGATGCCGAGCCGGATTGGGATATGTACCTCGTAGCTTGAGATCTTCCGGCAATGGTGCTGCCGGCGTACGTGAAACAGCCGTTTTTAGCTGGAGGAAATGAGGTAGGCCATCCACATCGAAGCGTCTTATCCGTAGTGGATCGACACTACTTTCCTCAACAATCCACAGCGCTCGTCCTTTATCCCTTGTGGTAGCAGCCACCTCGAAATGTCCGATTATGGAAGAGCTCGTTGCTGGGGTAAAAAGCAAGCCAAAAGACGTTTCAGGCAGCGCATGGGGGATGGACAGCTCTCCAGTCTCCAGAATTTCCAAGAGCGTGGAGGTGGCACCTTCCTCGACCCTGACTTGCATGGCAGGCCACGAGGCAGTCTCGTTCAGGAAAAGCACGCGCCCATCGCGTTCATCCCCTGTCGAGAGATATTCCAAGGTGGTTTCTCCCTCGGATGTATTGCCAAGTACCATCCACTGCTTCTGTCCGTCCGCGAGTGTCAGTTCCGCACTCATTTCATCGCCGCTGGCCAGGTAGTCTATGTAAATGGGGCGCGTAGCGGACGAGGATAATAGCCCGAGTACGTAGGTGGATGATGCAGAACCCGACGGAACCGAAACACTTCTTGATCCATCGCGGAATGTCACATCCTCAGAGGTCAGATTGACAAAGCGATAGGACGCCTCGAGATCGGACAACGGATTCGCTGATCCCACACCGATTCGAACAGGACTGCCCACTAAAAGCCCTCTTAACCCAATTTGCTGCAATAGTAGACCCTCCGCACTCGGTGTTGAGACCGTCTGCCCCGTGGGAATCTCCCACGCCCGCCCCGTATTCATCACCAGCCCAACACTCTCGGAGGCATTCAGATCGGTAGCGAGGATGGTAAGATTCACGGGCAGGGATTGAGCAAAGTTGATATCGCTCTCCAGGATAAACAGCCGACGGTCCACATCCGCATAGGTTATTTCTCCGGAAGCAATGGGAAGTCCTGCCCTCGGATACCCTGCTTCTGTTACTGCTGTAACCGTCACATACGTGTCGGAAAGCGGAACCACGGCGGGCGTCATGGTCAGCGGACGGTAGGTATTCCCAAACCCCATGGGATAAACAAGGGCTGTAGTTTGCCCTGCAAACAACCGTTGTCGGACGGGAGCCTCAAAATGTGAGGGCACGTCCTGAGCATTCGAACGGAAAACGCTACCATCAAGCACAAACGCGCCATTACGACTGCTGACAACCCCACCCATCAGCTGCATGCCACCTGCAATCCGAATATCCACAGGCGATGCGGCACTGACGTTCAGCTCGCCAGGATACTCCTGATCAACCACGACCGAACTCAGCACCAGATTATCGGACACAGTCCACTGCTGACTTGTCCCCGTAAATCGAAGGGTCTGTGGGGCGAAATCGGGCGTTTCGAGGACAAGATCACTGGATACCACAAAGGATAGATTCGTGACGGTCCCCTCCACCAATGCGGGGCCGTTGGCAATAACCCGGATGTTTTCCGCAATCGTGCCAGAGGGCATACGAAGCGTGTCCTGAACGACTACTTCGGCCACCTG
>Ga0075480_10001769_pt1 | contig 13775 bp, 13 predicted proteins | sample DEB08_DNA_7_FD_81590 | JGI IMG/M metagenome (GOLD analysis project Ga0075480, IMG submission 81590) | Aqueous microbial communities from the Delaware River and Bay under freshwater to marine salinity gradient to study organic matter... | ecosystem: Environmental > Aquatic > Marine > Coastal ... | reverse complement strand
GAAATAGATTCAAAAGTAAAAGAGTTATCTACAGAAATAAATAAAACAACTCTTTGGGATGTTGAGTCGCCACTGCCAATAAGTTTCATAAAAATCGGTCAACACATAGTCTGTGGCATGAGTGAAAAAGTTACTTTAGTGGACAGTAAAAGCGGGAAAACAGTTTGGTCTCATAAAATAGAAGGCAAAGCATATGGCTTGGCTAGCTGGAATGGACACTTAATAATCAGTTCAGATAATGGCAATATATATTGCTTCGGACTCTAAGTTTTTATATACATCAATCATGAAAATAAAAAATCTTATCAGTAAAGAAATCAGTCACAGCAAGTTTTCCTTTATGTGTTGTGCAATCATTATTTGCATTTGCTTATGTAGTGTTCTGATAAGTTTAAGTCTCACGAAAAACTTCGATAAGGAAACAGTCGGCATTCTTAATAAGTTCGACGAGAAATCTTCAGAGAATTTAAAGTCGCTTGAAGATCAGATTCGTAAAGAAATGAAAGGTTTGGGCTTCAATATTTATATATTTCCGGAGGGCCAAGACCTTCAAGAGGTTTATTCCAAAGGTTACGCCTCTAAAACCATGCCCGAGAATTATGTCAATAAACTGGCCGATAATCCAACGCTAGCGAAGATAAATCACTTACTACCTAGTCTTACACAAAAGTTAGTCTGGCCTGAAACAAAAAGAACAATTGTTTTGGTTGGAATTAAAGGAGAAGTTCCAATTGCTCATAAAGTCGCTTCATCAAAGAAAAAGAAGCCGCCTCTCATTGATCCAGTAGTAAAAGGGAAAGCCGTAATTGGCTATGAACTGCAACAGTCTTTAAATCTTAAGAAAGGTCAAGAAATAACAATTCTAGGAAGAAAGTTTACAGTTGAAAAAAGCAATGAAGCACGTGGTAATGCAGATGATATAACAATTTGGATCAACCTCGAAGAGTGTCAGGAATTACTAGGAAAAGAGAAACAAATAAATGCCATTTTAGCCCTTCAATGTAATTGCGCTTCAATTGATAGATTGGGCGAAATTCGTCAGGAGGTTGAAGCTATTTTGCCAGGAACGGAAGTTATAGAAGTTAAGAGTACAGCACTAGCCAGGGCAGAAGCTAGAATGACTGCAAAACAGACAGCTGAAGATCAGATGGCAATTATCAAAGAACAAAGGTCGGAGTTAAAGCAAGGAATCGAAAAAAACTCATTATTGGTCAATGCTGCCTTTTCTCTTGTTGCTATCATCACGGTGCTTGTCTTTTCATTAATTAATGTTTTACACAGAACAGCTGAAATTGGAATTTATCACTCATTTGGATATAAGAATTCAGCTATCTTTAAGCTGATCATGGGGAGAGCATTTTTATTTGGTATACTTGGAAGCTTGTTAGCTGCTATTCTTGCTCCGTTGATTTATCCTCTAATTGGCAAAGGAAGTTTTTTAAGTGCTGTCACCACGGGGCAGTTAACGTTAGTATTAATTAGCGGTCCTATTATGGCTTGCTTTTCATGCTTATATTCATGTAAGAAAGCGGTTGATATAGATCCTGTTGAAGCTTTGAGGGACACCTTATGAAACTGAGCGTTCAAGGTATTGAAAAAGGCTATAACTCTAATGGGCCCTTAAAGGTACTAAAAGGAGTTTCCTTTAGCGCAGATGCTGGAGACTTTATTGCCTTGAAAGGTGAAAGTGGAAGTGGGAAATCAACCTTGCTGACAATTCTTGGTGGAATGCTAAAACCCGATGCCGGTGAAGTTATACTTGGAGAGCAAAGTTTATACTCTAAAAATCAAGCTTTCACAAATGAAATAAGAGCCACAAAAATAGGTTTTCTTTTCCAACAATTTCATCTTGTTCCTTACCTAAATGTCAAAGAGAATGTTTTAGCTCCAAGTATTGTCTCGGGTTTAGCAAATGCTGAAGAAAAAGCGATTGAGCTTATTAAAAAATTTGGCTTGGAAGATAGAGTAGAACACAAACCTGCAGAGTTAAGTACAGGTGAAATGCAACGCTGCGCTATGGCTCGAGCACTTATAAGTAATCCTACAATTCTTCTTGCAGATGAACCAACTGGTAACCTTGATGATAAAAACAGCGATGTTATACTGGGAGCTCTGTCAGACTTTGCCCAGAGTGGGGGAATAGTTATCATGGTAACCCATGACAGTCGAGCTGCAGAAAAAGCTAGCCGAATTTTAAAAATTTCAGAAGGTCAAGTTAATGAGTGAAGTAGACTATGGTCAAAAAAGCAAATGGCCTTTATTTGCATTCATTTCTTTAGTACTCATAGCAGGCTTACTTTTCTTGATGACCAAGATGAGTTCAAAAACTGCTGAGCTCAGTAAAGATGAGCTTGTCATTTATTGTGCTGCTGGAATTCGCTTACCAATTGTAGAGATAACAGAAAACTATACTAAAGAATATGGAGTTCCCATAAAAATTGAGTATGGCTCGAGTGGAGAACTAGAATCCAAACTTCTTCAAGATGCCAAGTATGGGAAAGAAAGAGCTCAATTATATATTCCTGCTGACGTTTCTTTTTCTAAAAGAACGATTGAAAAAGGCTTAACTTTCGAAAGTTTACCGATGGCGGGTTTTCATCTTGTTTTGGCAGTGAAAGCTGATGATGATGTAAAGATAGATTCAGTTAAAGATCTTTTGTCTCAAGGAATACCTTTCGCTATTTGCAATGAAAAAGCTGGAGCAGGCAAGAAAACCAAAGCTTTCCTGGATAAAGCAGGCCTGTGGGAAGAAGTCTCAGAGAAGAGAAAAGTCGTATGTACTAAAGTTACCGAATGCGCCAATTTAGTAAAGTCTTCAGATGATATCAAAGCCGGCTTTGTATGGAACACAACGGCTAAACAATTTGGATTAAGGATTATAGAACTTCCAGAGCTCAAAGGGGCATCTACATCAATTAATGTGAATATTACTAAGACATCAAAGGCAAGAGAGGCTTTGCACTTGGCCCGCTACCTTTCCTCACCAGAAAAGGGGTCTAAGTATTTTACAAAGTTTGGTTTCAATATTCGCTCAGGAGATGTTTGGGCCGATAAGCCAGAATTAGATCTTTATTGTGGCGGAATCAACAAAAAGGCCATCGATAAAACTCTAGCTGAATTTGAAGAAAGAGAAGGTGTCATTATAAATACTCAGTATGATGGCTGTGGTACTTTAGTTACTTCCATTTCAGCTCAAAAAGATAAACATTCTTTTCCAGATGGATTTTTGACTTGTGATAAAACTTACTATGATAAAGTTCAGTCTGATTTCATGGAAGGTCATGACATCTCTTCAACAGAAATTGTTATTTTGGTTCGAAAAGATAACCCTTTGAAAGTTACTTCACTCAAGGACCTGACCAAAGAAGGATTGAAAGTAGGTACCACAGACAGAAGAAAAAGTACGCTTGGGCATTTAAGTTGGAAGCTCTTTAAGGAATTTGGGACAGAAGAAAAAATGAACGAAAACGTTGTGGTAACGGCTCCTACTGCTCATAAGTTGATTACACAGTTTATGGCTCATAATAAGCTTGATGCTGTTCTAGTTTATCGAGCTAACTGTAGCCAAGTTCTTGACGAATATGAGTTAATATCCATTCCCCACAAACTTGCTACAGCCATTCAAAATATAGGCATAAGCAAAAAATCTAAGTATCCACTTATGATGTCTCGCTTAATCGAAAGCCTGAAATCTTTAAAGTCTAAAAACCGATACGATAAAATTGGTTTCAAGTGGGCCGTTAGCGAGTGAGCAAAAGTTCAGATAAACCTTTTCTTAGTGGCCTCTGGATTCTCAGTGGCTTCTACATTTTTATGATCGTCATGCTTGTAGTCGCAAGTGTAGTTTACCTATTTAAAGCTCCATATGGAAAAGCTGGAATCATCTCTAAGAAAGGAGGCATAGTTTCTCTGGATTGGCAGAAAGGTGGAGCAAATACAATTACGGTAACTGCTGAAGATGGTTCCAAAGAAGTCTTTAAAGTTCAACTTGAAGATGAACTCATTAGCAAAGATGGGAAAGAAGTTTTGCAGAAAAAAGATTCCATTATTGCAGAAGATGGAGAGAAAGTTCGTAAAGGGGGACGACTGACCATAAATGAGCTCAGTGGATGGGATGCTGTTTACTCGACGATGCATTCTCCTGAAATTCAATATTCTGCTCTAATCAGTCTTATCAGTTGTACAGTGTCAGCCTTGTTATCTTTATGGATTGCTATTCCTGCAGGTTATCTCTTATCGCGCTTTGAGTTTAAAGGTAAAAGATTTATCGATGGCATCTTGGACATTCCCATAGTCTTACCTCCATTGGTAGTTGGTATATGTCTATTAGCTTTATTTAACTTGCCTCCTTTTTCCTATTTTAGTAAGTGGGTTGTTTTTGAAGTACCTGCTATTATTCTTGCTCAGTTTATGGTCGCCTGTGCTTTTGCAGTTAGGACAATGCGCGTAGCATTTGATCGAATTCCAACCAGGTTTGAAAATGTGGCATTGACCCTCGGCTGTAACAGGTCGCAAGCTTTTTATAATGTAACTCTACCTCAGGCGAGGTATGGAATTATTACAGCTTTTACTTTAGCCTGGGCAAGATCTCTTGGAGAGTTTGGTCCGGTTTTAGTCTTTGCAGGTTCTACCTCATTTCGTACGGAAGTTTTACCTACATCAGTCTTCTTAGAGCTCCAGGCTGGTAGTTTGAAAGGAACTTTAGTTATTTCACTATTGATGATCTTTATCGCCACGATAGTTCTTATTCTGGCTCGTATTTTTGGGATGCGCTCGGACAAGGGGGAAATATGCTAAAAATTTCAGACCTTTGTATAGAGCAGGGGAGTTTTACATTAGACTCCATAAACCTCGAAATAGTCAATGGTGAATACTGTGTTTTAATGGGCGCTAGTGGTTGTGGTAAAACTACTATAATGGAATCGGTTTGTGGTTTAAGACTTATCAAGTCAGGTAAAATAGAGGTAGATGGTATAAATGTTTCTGATCTGGTACCTGCTGAAAGAAAGATCGCCTATGTACCTCAGGATGGTGCTCTTTTCCCAACAATGAATGTAGGTCAACAAATAGCTTTTCCTGCTTTGATGCAAAAGAAAGACTCTGCAACCATTAATGAATTGGTAAAGAACTTATCGGAAAGTTTAAATATATCTCACTTACTAGATAGAAGTCCAGACTTCTTAAGTGGTGGAGAAAAGCAACGTGTTGCCTTAGCGAGGGCTTTAGCTATGGATCCCAAAGTTCTCTGTTTTGATGAACCACTTTCAGCTTTAGATGAAGAACTCCATGAGGAAATTTGTACTCTGTTGAAGAACACCGTTAAGAACAGAAATTTACCATGTTTGCATATCACTCACAGTAGAAAAGAAGCTATCTCCATGGCGGATAAAGCTTATAAATTGTACAACGGTAAAATGGAAAGAATTGATTTAGAATCAGAGAGGAGTGTTTAAATGTCACTAAATATTCAACTCTGGGGTCAGCTTAAAAACCTCAGTGATAAAGAGTTTGTTTCAGTCAATGCCGATACTGTTGAAGATGCAGTAATTAAAATAGCTGAAGAATATAAAGAGCTAGCTCATCTCTTACTATCTGAAGGGAAACCAAGTCAATCAATTCTAGTTTTTATCAATCAAAATCAATATGTTTGGGGTAGTGAATCTCAGCTTAGTGAAAATGATTCAATAACTTTTATGTCGCCGATTGCTGGAGGATAATATGAAAGAACTTTCAGATGAAGAAAAAGATATTTATTCCTGGCAAACGACAGTTCCAGGTTTTGGCGAAGAGGGGCAAAAAGTTCTAAAAAACTCTTCAGTCCTCATTTCACGTTGTGGTGGTTTAGGCTCAGTTGTAGCTTATGAAATGGCGGCAGCGGGAATAGGGAAGTTAGTTTTAGCTCATGGTGGAAATGTAAAGCATAGTGACTTAAACCGTCAATTATTAATGACTCACGATTGGTTAGGAAAACCTCGTATAGAATCTGTTGAAAGAAGACTAAAAGAGCTAAACCCTCGTTTGGAAATTAAAGCCGTGGGGGAAAATATAAATGAGGGAAATGCGAAAGACTTGATTGAGGAGGTCGATTTGATTATTGACTGTGCTCCATTGTTTGAAGAGCGTTATCTCATGAACCGAGAAGCTATTCTCCAGAATAAACCTTTGGTAGAGTGTGCGATGTTTGAGCTGCAGGCTCAAATCACTTCTATAATACCAGGTGAGACTCCGTGCCTTTCTTGTATTTACCCCGAAACTCCCAAAGCTTGGAAACGCCGTTTTCCGGTATTTGGAGCAGTCTCTGGCACTGTTGGCTGTATGGCTGCTATGGAAGCTATTAAGATTTTGAGCGGCTTAGGCAGTCCATTGAAAAACCAACTAATGAGCTTTGATTTGCGCGATATGAGTTTCTTTAAAATGCCGATTTCTAAACGCCAAAACTGCCCAGTTTGTTCTTAAAAATATTAACAACATTTTTTAATACTTAGTTCGGAACATTTATTTATTACCGCAGTCTATCTTGCTGTAATAGGTATGTACATGTGTTGGTTTGACTTGAGTAGTCCTCAAGGTCTTCCTTTCTGCTTTAAAAACTCATCTGTTTTGAGCTATTCCTATTTTAGACAATCTCCACACCACACACGAGTCTCGGTCTATTTTAGGCCGAGGCTTTTTTTAATTCTTGATTTTAAATACGAAAAAAAATTCATGTAAAAAAATTCATGAAAAATATAGCTTGACTATTGTATCCTGTATCAACTGTGATTATCTTAAAGAAAAAACCATAGGAGGAAACATGAAAAGTAAAGTACCGGCAATCATTTTAGCTTTGGGAATTTCAGCTTCACCGGTTTTTGCTAAAAACTCAAATCGAAGAACTGTAGAAGATAACAAAGAGCCATCAAGGATCGAAGAAAATAAGAAGTCTCACAAAAGAGTTCAGAATTCCTACTTTCGTCAGAAAAAGATTGAGTTAGAAAAAGAATTTATTAAAGAAACTGATCTTGAAATTAACGATGTTCTTGCAGAGTCGTTAACTAATGACGGGGAAAGAGAAAAGAAGAAGCATGTTCATCGCGAGTTAATTCTAAAGGATGAAACCCCAGCCAATGGAATTGATATTAGCGCGGAGTTTTTAAAGATTAAGGGCAAAGCGTAATATGGATTAATAAGGCAGAGTTCTGAGCTCTGCCTAAAACTTAGTATGAACTCAGTTTTCCAGGTTTTGAAGGTGGGTTAGTAGTTATAACTTTATGTATTTTCTTCATTCTCTCGATAACCGTTTTAGTCATTTCAGTCTTATCCGCTACAGGTTCATACGGTAGCTTCCGAGCATCCCACAACACTCCTTTCTTAACGAAGTAACGGAAACTTCCATCAAAGATATTCTCTTCTCCTTTCCAGCCTTGGTGTGTCCATTCTCTTTTGGGACCATCTTTGCCATGAATTTGAGGCGCAAAACTACGTCCATCAGTTTTAATAGAATGTTCTGTTTTTGTTAAGTCACAAAATGTAGAAAATAAATCTACGACATCTACTAGCTCCTCATTTACTGAATTCTTTGGAATTGATGACGGCCCCCAGGCAAGGAATGGAACGTGAGAGCCAGCATCACAATGGATGGCTTTCCCTCCATTAACTGGACCTTTTATGGTATGTCTAGTGTGTTTGCCTTCGCCTTTTTGACCAGCTTTAGGATTCTTGAAGTCTTTGTCCCAAGTTCCGTTATCGCCCATGAAAAAGACATATGTATTTTCACGAATACCAAGCTTTTCGACTTTATCGAGAATTCTACCGACCAGCTTATCCATATATGAAATCATACCGCTAAGTGCTGGTTTTCTTTTAAGTTTTCGGTCGTCCGGAGTATCAATGACAGGCCAGTGAGGCAGTAGTTCGTTATGCAGAATAAAGAAAGGTTTGTTAGCCTTTGTTGCATATTCCATTTGCTCGATGACGTAGTCAGTAAGAACATCAGGACCAAACCTTTTTTCTAGGCCTTCCATGAGCTTACCATCCTTATTAAAGCATGGATTCCAGTGTCTTGGTCTTTTTTTTCCTTGCCTCCAAATTTGCCAAATGCACCATGAATCAAAGCCAGCATCTTTTATGTGATTTGGCCAAACCTCCATGGTTGCAAGTTGCCACTTTCCAGTGAGACTTGTGTGGTACCCATTTTTGCGAATTTGTTGAGCAAATGTAGGCATAGCCTGGAAGTTGACTTTCTTTTTGGTTCCCACATGAACAGGTAATACTCCAGTGTGTTTATGGCGAAAAGTATAAAGTCCAGTGTGCATACTGACGCGAGATGGTGTGCAAACAGGACTGGTATACATGCTTTGAAATCGCAAACCATCTTTGGCCATTCTATCTAATTGAGGAGTCTTAAAATCTAGTCCTCCATAACAATTGACAGCTTCATAACCTATATCATCTGCAAAGATAAAGATGATGTTTGGCTTTTTATCCTGAGCTAAAACAAAATAATTAAAAAATAATAAGAGAAAAAAGGATCTCTTCATAATGTTCCTTTAGTTAAAATTGCTAGGCTGGAACTCTCTTCTTCAACAATTGTATATATGAAGATCTAATTTTTCTTCCTTTTTAAATTTCAAAAAATTAAAATTATTTAAATTGATACCAATAAAAATTACCTTGTTTTGGCTTTTTTAGTCTTCATATAATTGTCCTAAGTATTTTCATTTAAGAGTATTAGGGGTTTTTGTGCAAGGTGCCATTCAGAAGGTTGCGCTATTGGAAGTTATTATCATGAAATATAAAACATGAATAAGCTATTGTGAAAATAAAAACATGATATATAAATCATGTATATAGAGTCGCTTTTTATTTTTCATTACATATAAATTTCTCAGGAGGATAACATGAATGTTCTTGCCGCTGGTAGTTTTGATCATAAGGATATGATCATTTTTTTCCTATCTCTCGCTTTACTTTTAGGTACAGCAAGGATCTTAGGAGAGATAGCAGAGAAGCTTAAACAGCCTGCTATTCTTGGTGAGTTATTAGCAGGAATAATTCTTGGCCCAAGTATTTTGGGTATGATTGCTCCTGAACTTAAGGAATCGCTCTTTCCTTCTGAGGGCCCAGTTTACATAGGTCTTCAGTTTATTTCATCTTTAGCAATAGCACTATTCCTATTATTAGCAGGTATGGAAATTGACCTACGTAGTGTTTGGAAACAGGGTAAAACTGCTATGTCAATTAGTTTGGGTGGTATGCTAATTCCATTTGGACTAGGTGCAGCGTTGGCTTTAGGCGCTCCCGGTTTATTAGGTGCAGCCGAAGTTGAAAATAAAACTGCCTTTGTTCTCTTCTTTGCCACAGCTTTATCGATTTCAGCTTTACCAGTGATAGCAAGAATATTGATGGACTTGAAGCTCATTAAATCCCATATGGGAGTGACTGTTCTGACTGCGGCCATAGTGAATGACTTATTGGGTTGGTTAATCTTTGCAATGGTTCTAGGTATGATTGGCGCTTCTGGAGCTCCACATGGAATAGCCTTTACACTTACCGCAACAGTTCTATTTGCCGGTTTCATGTTTACCATTGGTACGAAGATAATTGAGAAGATTTATCCTTGGATTCAGGCCAATTTGTCTTGGCCTGCAGGAGCTCTGAACTTCATTATAGTTGGTGGATTACTTTGTGCAGCATTCACTGAGTGGGTTGGTATACACGCCATTTTTGGTACTTTCATTTTTGGTGTAGCTGTTGGTCAATGCCCACACATACGTGAAAAAACCTTACATACTTTAGAGTCCTTTATTTCCTTTATTATCACACCGATCTTTTTCGCATCGATTGGACTAACAGTAAACTTTTTTGATAGCTTTGACCTTGGTATCGTAGTAGTGGTCCTACTAATAGGTACTCTAGGTAAAGTTGGTGGTAGCTGGGTTGCTGGTAAGTTTATTGGAATGAGCAACAAAGAAAGTATTGCCATTGGTTGGGCGATGAATGCCAGAGGTGTAATGGAAATCATCTTAGGTTTGATTGCATTCCAGGCCGGATTAATTGGAGAAAGCTTGTTCGTTGCTCTAGTTGTACTAGCTCTTTTAACGTCGATGACTAGTGGAGCAATGGTTCAAAAGATACTGAAACGTCGATCACCTGTTCAACTCGTATCTCTTTTGAAAAAGGACGCCATTATTTTGGATTCAAAATCTACTAGTAGAGATGAAATCATCTTAGAGTTAGCAGAAAAGGCAGCTTCTTTACATGGCTTAGAGAAAGATAAAGTTGTTCAACTCGTTAAGGAGCGTGAGGAGATGGACAGTACAGGACTTGAGAATTCAGTAGCTATACCTCACTGTCGTCTCCCAGGTTTAAAAGAAGCAAAGTTAGTTTTAGCTTTCAATAAGAACGGAGTGGACTTTCATTCACTAGATCAAAGCTTGGCAAAAGTTGTTTTCTTAATTGTTACCCCAGAAGACGATCCACAGAGTCAGTTAGAAATAATCTCTCAAGTAGCTGGAATCTTTAAGAATTCCGATGTGACTACGAAGTTCTTAAACTGCAAGACTGCTGACGAGATAAAAGCATATATCAAAAGTGAAGTTCATTAATTGATGAGGTTTTTAAAATGATTTTTTGTATTTAAAAACATGAAATTTGATTCATATAAAAAATGTCGTGAATGTTGTATCGTGCAAAGATTGTCTGTATATTATATTTAACTAGGAGGTGAAGTGTGAAATATGTTATTGGTGGTATGAAATACAGTCTGGCAAAAACCCGGACCTCCGTAAACTTTGCAATTTACTTGGCAAACATAAAGAAAAGAAAGGTTTTATTAGTAGATGCAGACCCTTCTGAATGTGCTACTGAGTATATACGTTGGAGAAACGAAAACTCAAATATAGATAACCTTTCATCCATTCAGGTAACAGGAGTATCCTTAAAGACAGAAGTCGCTAAGTTGGAAGACAAATTCGATGATATCGTCATAGATAGTGGAATAGGGGAAAACCTGGAACTTTCTTTACAGCTTGCTGATAAACTTATAGTTCCGTTCAGTGCTAAAGATCTTGGCTTATGGACAGTTTGGACTTTAACGAACATTGAAACAATGATTGAGAAAGTTTTGGATACTAATTCAGATATAAAAGCTTACTCATTTTTTGTTACCCAAAAAGATAATGTGGATGAGTATACTGATATAATTAAGACATTGGAGAAGAGTCAGTATCTAGAGTTCTTGAATTCAACTACACTAGCCAGAACAATGTTCGGAAGTGAAGATCCTTCACTTAGAACTTTAAAGGATATGAAAGAGATAAAATCAACCGTTAGTCCACAAGTTATTGAGATTTTTGATGATATAAGTTCTTAGTGTTTAATGATTGAGGATGGAGTGTTGGCTGATTTTCGTCAGCCAGTTAAATTCTCAAAATAGACCTAAATAAATATTTATTCGTAAATTAGGTTTATTAAATCTTGAACGCTTTTGTGTTCTTCAACAGGATGTTTAAGAGGCTTGTTAGCTTGAAGTTTATATACGTTACGACGTCCATCCTTAATTTTCTTAAGAAATTCACCCTCGACTAGCTCAGCTAAAATTCTTTGTACAGCCCTTTCTGTGATGCCAACTTCAGTGGCGAGGTCTCTGATTCGCATTGAGTTATCTTTAGCTAAACAAAGTAAAACATGTGAATGGTTTGTTAAAAAAGTCCAGTTCTTAACTTCTGGCATTTTAATGGTCCTCTAAAATTGTGCATATAATTATAATTTAACTCCCTTAACAAAGGCCATCAATACATGAATGTCAATTCGTGAATGAAAAAGTAAGCTTTTTTATGTATACTTAAAGAAATTTTCTAAAAAGCAGTACTGAGTTTGTATTTAAATTATTTCCATTTGTTAATACACTTTTATAAGAAGTTCTAAAAACTCGAGAGTATAAAGGGCAAAAAATAATGCGAATATTTAGATTAATTTATTGTAGCAGAGCTAAAAAGGTACTGAACTTTGATGACGTAAAAGATCTTGCCAAAGAATCAATGCAAAAGAACGAAGCTAAAGCTATTAGTGGAATCTTGCTTTATTCAAATAATCAATTTTTCCAATCTATTGAAGGTAGTCAAGAAGAAGTGAATGAGCTATATCTCAAAATCTCCCAAGATCAAAGACATGGATCTATTAAACTACTTTACTACGAACAAGTGAATGAAAGGTTATTTCCCTCTTGGAATATGGGTTTAGTACAAACAGAGCCTTCTCAAGACCTTATCAATAGATACTTTGAGCATTGTAAGTTTGTACCCAATTTACTTTCACCTAGTCAAGCAGAAAACTTTCTCTATGAGCTAAAAGAGATGTTCTTTTAGAAATTCATCTGCACTTGCTCTTATGTTATTTAATTCTTCTTCCGACTTTTTAGACAAGTTTCGATAAGGCATAAAAAGTCTATGGTTACTTGATAGCTTTTCTTTGTTTTTATCGAGAAAGTTCCAATACAGGTAATTGAATGGACAGGCAGTCTTACCGGTTTTTTCCTTAACTTTATAGCTACATCCTTTGCAGAAGTTAGACATCTTATTTATGTAATTACCGCTAGAAATATAAGGCTTTGTTGCCATCATACCGCCATCTGCAAACAAGGCCATTCCAAAGGTATTTGGAAGCTCAACCCATTCATAGGCATCGTCGTAAACTGCTAAGTACCATTCATGTACTTCTTTTGGAGTGATTTCCATTAGAAGTGCAAGGTTGCCAGTTATCATTAGCCTTTGAATATGGTGAGAATATGCTGTTTTTTCTGTTGACTCAACAACTTGTTTTACACAATTCATTTGGCAATTAGCTGTCCAGTAAAATTTGGGCAATGGTGATTCATGTTCAAAGAAATTTGATTCAAGATAATTTGGCATGTTTAACCAATAAATGCCTCGTATATATTCTCTCCAACCGATGATTTGCCGAATGAATCCTTCGATAGATGAAATAGGGCAGTGGTCTAACTTCTTTATTGCTGCCTCGCAGACTTCTCTAGGTGATAGAAGTCCACAGTTAATTAAATGAGAAATCCTACTATGAAATAGAAAACTCTGTTTTTCTAACATAGCGTCTTGGTATCTGCCGTAGTGTATTAGGCACTTTTCAGTGAAAAAGTCCAAACAGGTCAAAGCTTGTTCACGTGTTACAGCTTCTGAAAATGCCTCCAGAGAACCAAAGCGCTTTGGGAATTTGGCTTCAATTAAAGTCAGGACTTCCTGAGTAATATCATCTGCCTTGAATTCTGGCCGTTTAGGTATCTCTACCTTTCCGTCATAGGAGTGCCTGTTATCGTGATCGTAGTTCCACTTGCCTCCGAGTGGTTCACCCTTATCCATTAAATAATTGGTTTTCTTCCTCATCAGTCTGTAGAAGTTTTCTAACTTCAGACTTTTTTGACTTTGGGCAAATTCTTTAAACTCTTCCTTAGTGCTAAAAAACCTGTCATCTGGTAGCATTTCAAGATTACAAGATAAGCTTGCACATTCACTTTTCAGAAACTCCAAGAGTCGGTACTCCGCAGGCTCAGTCAGAATCACTTTTTCGTACTTATGGTCCTTAAGCAAAACTGCCAGATTTTTTACAAAGCATTGTTGGTTATCTTCATCATCCAGTTTGAAATAGCTGAGTGATATACCACGTTCACTTAAACTCATGGCAAAATGCCTCATGGCGGAAAACAAAAAAGCCATTTTCCGTTTGTGGTGTTTGACGTAATCGGTCTCGCTCGCAATCTCCATCATGACAACTAAGTCTTCTTT
>Ga0075480_10001766_pt1 | contig 13788 bp, 13 predicted proteins | sample DEB08_DNA_7_FD_81590 | JGI IMG/M metagenome (GOLD analysis project Ga0075480, IMG submission 81590) | Aqueous microbial communities from the Delaware River and Bay under freshwater to marine salinity gradient to study organic matter... | ecosystem: Environmental > Aquatic > Marine > Coastal ... | reverse complement strand
TGTTGCCTTCAAGCTCGCTGCCGTCGCCGCAGGAGTCGCCGACCCGGATCATATCCAGGTCATCAGGCGGCGATACGGTGCTGTCGGTATCCTTCAGCGTGTCGTCTACGGTCAGCGTGCACGTGTTGGTGCCCCATGTGACCACGGCGGTATGTTCGGTCCCGTCGCTGTAGTCCTCTGAGGTAGTCTCAACAAGGCAATCGGTCCCAGCGGCGCTGTCGGTGATGAAGGTCAGGTCGCCATCGGCTGCGATGCTCAGATATGCGCGCTCGTTGCATGCGTCGGTTTCGTCATCGATGGTCAGCACCGACAGCACCCCGTGGCCATCGGCATCTGGTACCGTGAATGTAACCGTGATCTGTCCGCCGTTGGCAAAGTCGGTTTCAGGGATGCCGAAAAACGCATCATCATCATCCATGGTGGCGCTTGCCCCTGCGGTCAGCAGCGGCGAGCCCGGGAACGCACCGGCGCTGATCTGGCAGCCCCAATAACTCACGTCTACAGTCGAACCGTCACCAGTGTAGACAACGTCGCCGTCGCCTTCTCCGGGCAGCACGTTGAGATTTTGCGATGCGTTTGTGAAGGTCGCCGAGAAAGACACCCTGCACATGCTGCCTATGGCCTCGGCGGTTGCGTTGGTTGGCGATCCGATGGTTGTCGATCCGACCGTGCAAGTCGATGCGTTGAAATACTGGGCCGTGTTAGGGCTGTTGGTAACCTGCAGCGCCGTCCAGGACTCTTCGCCCGGAGTGGCAAAGCAACTGACAGTGTGCAGGCCCGTGGCGGTCGTCATTGCCTGCGACGGATAGTGCGCGCCGCCGCTGGCTGCGCCAATAACGCCATCCGCAGTGGTGGTGCCAAGCGGGTCCGTTGTGCTGTCGTCGTCGATTGTGCAGCTGTTGAGCGTCCAGCCGGTTGTTAGGTCATCGTTGCGGATGACGTAGTTGGTGCGGCCATCTTCGATAAGCAGCCCGGCAGGCTCAACCCGGGGCGTATCGATGGCAACCAACTCCAGGCCGCTGCCGGTCTTGCGATAGGCTGCGGTGTCCCGGTCAAAGGTGGCGGACGTTTGCCCGGAATAGGCGAGCGAGCCTCCGGACGCCGATAGAGAAAACAAAGCAGGCGACCCAATGCGGACAACGCCAGCCCTTGGCGCCGTCATGCGCTCGCCACCAATGCGCCCATGGGTCATGCGCGGGCTCGGGAACGCCAGCACCGCCGCTATGATTGCAGCCCGAATCATTCTCTATTGAGCGGATTTCGAAGCGCGTACAACAATGGTCCCGGTGCCATCGCTGGTGTCGTCAAACTGGCAAATCACATAGCGCGCCCGGTTTTTGACCACGAAGCTGTGCAGCGTGTCGCTCGACACGTCGAATTGCAGAACCTGCGGAGCACAAGTCGACGGGTTGGCATCGGTACAATGGGCAATCCAGCCATAGTTTGTGCCATCGGCGGACTCTTTGCATTGCACGTCAACCTGGGTCGTTGTCCCGGCGGTCACGGCAAAAATAAGCGCCAGCTCAGACGTGGCAAACCCGCCTGTTTTGCCGGTGTCGATTGCGGCAGTGCTTAGCGTGTCAGCCAAGGCCCCGCCGTTGGTGGTACCGGACCCAGAACCGCCGGCCACTGCGGCGGCGCTGACGGGGAACATTGACGCCGCGCCGACCCCGGCGGGCGCAAGCAACAGGGCGAGCAAAACAAGGGCGGAAAGTCTACGCATGCAATTCTCCGTTTGGATTGACGCTAGAGTGGTGCCGGGCAGCGGTCAACCGAACGTCAGTAGGGGTCCGCAAGCATCGAACCCTCGAACCAAGTTTCGGACTCGCCGCCGAACGTGGGCGCGTTGGGGCTGTCGTCGTGGTTAACGTACACCTCCACATAGTCGCCCTTGCTAAGCGCGATAGTCATGGCGCCGAAGGCGGTCACGTCGCCGCTTACGGTTTGGCGATGGCAGACCTTTTCGACCGAGCCATTAAGCAAAAAGCCAGCCTCAAAGGCAGTGCTTGACGCCAGGCCATCCATCCCGACGGCAAACTTAAATTCATACTCGCCGGGCTCAAGACACGTGTACCGCCCAGGGTTGGTTGACCAGTCGTAACCGTAGACAGTGCCGCCGATAGTTGCGCCGCCAAGGTCAAATAGCTGCGTCGTGAACTCGACAACGCGATTGCCTCCGCTCGTTATCGTCTGCGCGCTGCTGCGGTAGGCTTTGAACACGGGGCGCTGCGGAAACATCACCATGCGGTCCAGGTAGGCCTCAAAAGATGCCGGCCCTGCGCCGTTGTACTTTCGACCAAAGCGCCAGCGGATGTAGCGCGCGTCTTCGTGATTGGATCCAGTATTGCCCTCTAGTGAGAATATTTGCGAGGACACTTGCTTCTTCCATTCGTGCGCAGTTGCGACCTGCACCTCGCCAAGGTTGACGGTGCTCCCAAGCTGTGACTTGTCCTTATCGTAAAGGTCATACGCCAGCCGACCGCGCGCGTCGTTGTCGCTGACGTTCGTTTCGCTACAGGTCCACCACCATGTCATTCGGTAAAGCTTGTTTTGCGCTATCGGTATGAAGTCCGAAACGATTTCTTGCACGCCGTCGGCTGAGCCTATGCTTCCGAAAAACTTGATTGAGCGCTTGCCTGTCTGCTGGTACGTGGCTGTTTCTTCGTAGATGTCCCCGCCGGAGCCCCATGTTGCATTGCTGACGGTGAAGGCGTCCGGCGGGCTATCTGCAACCGCCAGCGTGTTTTGCCCAAAGTCGCCGTTGGGGACCATGTTGAGCCGCAGGCCGTCAAGGTTTTCGTGGTAGGCGCCGACCTCTTGGACCGCCACGCTTACCTCCGTGCTCTGGGACGCGACGTTGCCTTGCGTGTCCACAATGCGCAGCTTAGAATAGTAGGTGGTGCCCGGGGTTAGTCCGCCGATTTTGAAGCGCGTTTCTTTGCCCTTAGCCTTGAGCGTCGATGCGTCGACCGTGAACGCCGCAGACGTACCTACATGACACTCAGTGTATGCCCAGTCGCCTATGGGCGGCGTCATGCTTAGCGGGTCATCATACTCCACTTCGATAAAGCCCAAGCCGGCCACGACTGCGGGGTTGCTCGCCGCCGCGTCTGTCTTTTCGTCGATAGCTGGCCCGCGCCCGCGCCCGCCTTCAAGGTCAAACCAGCGCTTGGCCCCGCCCTGGGGCTTGCCAACAAGCTGCAGGGTAGTTCGAATAGACCCAGCTGCAAAGCTAATACGGAAGCCCTCGACGGCCTGCTCTTGGTCGCTGTCGTAGTGCACCCCGTTGGCTGCGAACGTGTACAGGTCGCCCAACTGCGCCCAGATGAATGGGCCCACGTCGGCAGACTTCTGCAGCTGCGGCGTCGCCAGGTCGCTGATTAGGTGGTCGATCAGTTTGAACGCTTCCGCAATCGTGTCGATTTGGTCGCCAGCGCGCAGCGTTACTTCAAAATACCGCTCACCGTAGCTGGCTATGCTGCTGGGCGCCTTGCGGACAATGGCCACGCGCTCGCCCAGGTCGCTATCGTAATAACTTAGCTTGCCGCTGTTGCGAACGTCTGCAAGCGACTGCTTGACCATCGCCAGGTCGCGGTATTGGCTGGCGTCAAACGTGTACGCACTGGTAGGCGACCGCCCCGCACGGTAGCCACCGAGCGTACCGCCGCCATCGGCCGCGACGTTCGACATTGACTCAGTGAACGTTATCGAGTTGCCGGAAGTCCCGAACGCATCCCAGAAAATCAGCACACGCGCATCGCTGGCACCTTCGTCCACCTTGAGCGCATACAGGTTTGCCGAGTCCGAGCCAGCGTTTAGCATGTCGGCGCAGTTCTGGGCGGTGCCCCTGCGGCTAGAGCCGATGTTGAATTCGTCGACACCGGCGCCGCTTGTCTTGGCCGTGTAGGTTACGCCGTTGACGGCAAATGTTTCGTTGTTTGACGGCTGGCCCGTGAACGCCAGCGAGCCAACGGCCGCCAGGGTGCGGTCGCCCTCGTACAGCGTAAGTTCCCAATCGCTTGTATTGCTGTTGTAGATATACCGAATATCGTAACCGATTTGGTCAGCCAGCACGCGCAGCGCCGCCAGAACCGACATTTTGCTTTGATAGTAGCTGAGCATTTGCCAGTCTGGCGAGTCAGCGGACTGGAACGGCGTGCCGCCCGTGCCCGTCGGACTGTACAGCGTAACGCCAGTGCCGTTGTCGTTGAGAATGTCTTGCATGACAGTCTCTAGATCGTCTGCTGGCGACGATGGCGATGCCGACCCATACAGGCGCTGAGCTTGGATAAAGTTGTCCTGCAGCTCGCCAGCAAGATCCTGGCACTGGCACACCAGCACGTCGGAACCCCAATCAACATCTGTGATCCGGCCCTTGAACCTCGACACCCAATCGTCAGCCTGCGCAGGCTGACCAGCAGGAGCGACCGCCAGCTCTATCTCGATCGACTGACCAACGTCGACAAGCACACCGGACGCATTGATTTTGCTGCCAGCCATCAATGGCGACAGACTGAACCCCTCAATCTGCCGAGCAAGGCGCACCGACGCCGTGGCGACGGGCTGCGACTCGCTAAAGTTGATGTCACCGCCGACAAGAAAGTTGTAACCCTCTAGCGAGGTAACGTCTGTACCGTCGATAGTGACGCGCGCATGGCTGGAGCAGAACCCGCTTGAATAGATCTGCTGGTGACGACTTGAGAAGGTTCGCACCGGTCACCTCGCCGCCGCTTCGGTCAGAGTGAACGTGACAACCTGCATGTTGTTGCGCCATGTCCCGCCGTCCTGCCTTTGCACATAGGCAACGTCTGTCACCTGGCCAACGAACAAGGCCCCTAGAGTATCGTCCGGCATCAGGTCGCCATCCGCATAGACCTTCGGAAACTGAGGCAGCGCCTTGCCCATCGCGTAGATTGCTGCGGCCTGTGCGGCCGTCATTGCGTACGGCACAACCGCAAAGTCATCATAGGCCGCTTCATACTGGTGCTCATTGTCTTCGTAGTTGCCTATGTAGAGATAGTGGGTGCTGGCTGAGATTGACCACGCGGTGCCGCTGTCGTCGGAGTCGTCAAGCACGCCGTCAACGTACAGGCTCAGGTTGGCCTCGCCCGTCTCGGCGTTAGCGCGGTAAACCGCTGCGTAGTGATGCCAGCCCTCGTCAGCAAGCGTGTGGTCCACCTGGTAGGCCCCGGCCTTGATTCGCATGCTGCCCGCCGAAGGGCAGAATGCCCTAAATGCGTTTTCTGACGTGCCGACGCCATCGTAGATGCGCCAGACGTACCGGTTAGAACCAAGCGAGCCAACGGCTTTCATCCACCAGCTCACAGTCATATCAGAACTGGGGTGAAAGGGCATAATATATTCAAGGTCATCGTCGGCGGCGCGATTCGTCGATGTCCATCGCGTTGGAATGCTCAAGTTCTCGATTTGCAAGCCGTCCATGTAGAACACGCCAGACGAGGCCAGGCACAGCAGCTCAACATATGCAGTGGTGTCGGACGCATCCGCCGTCCCGGACAGTTGAATACGTGTCCATGTGTCCGCAGCGCACGCGACCGGCTCCGATGCGATTGTGCCACCAACGTCCCCGATGAGCGACGCACCTATGGTAATTGCTGACGTAGGCTTGACGTAGACAGAGCCGGAGTAGCTACCGCCACCGGTAACTGCGACCGTCGGCGTGTGAATGCCGTCAGAAAAAGCGCTGCAGGTGACAGCAATACAACTGGAGCCCTCCCACTTGTTGAATGCCGTTGTGTTGCGCGACGCCGTGCCCACAGCGGTGAAGCCGGTCACGCTGGAGCACTCGGCTTGGGCGGTCGTGAATAGATTCGTGGTTTGACCTTCGACCCGCAAAGCACCACCGCCAAACTTGCTTTCGCTGTGTCCCCACTGGTCAACCACCGGGTCGCCGTCAGCTGCGTCGCTGTTGCTGGTCAGGTAGCCGCTGCTGCTATCATTGACCCCAAGGCCCTTGTCGCTCCAAAGGTCTGCATCGAATGTCCAATGGTCGCCAAGGCCCATGACTGCGGAAACAACGGCTTCCGCGTCAATCTCAGACAGCGGGGTTGTCTGCATCGAATAGACGCGCTTGACGCCACGGCGCTCCATTTGATGCGACCCATCGAAGGCATCGCCACGCCTGCCGACCTCGGTTAGCGCCTTGGTCACGTCTGCGACCGGCACAGTCAAGCCGTTGATTCGTACGAACGCCATTGCCTAACTCCCCTTTGGATCCTGCTGCCAGCGCGAGCCAGAGCCACTGTTGCTGTTGCCGGTGTCATAGGCGCGCTGCTCGTTTAGTTCGGTCACCTTGCGCCATGTGTCATAGGCGTCGTGGCTGTTGATTGTGACGCTCATGCCCCCGCCGCCTGCGCCCATCGCAGCCAGCCCGCCGCCCATCGTTGGGTCCTGCGCACGAAAGCGACCCAGGGCCACCTTGATGCCGCGCGGCACGTTGGTTAGCGACTCAGTGACCTTGTCTGCGGACTCTGCCAGGGTCTCGAAAGCCCTGCTGATAATCGGCGCCTGCTCGGCAAAATCGCTGTGCGTGTCAGCGGCCTTGGCGCTATCTGCGGCAACCCTAGCCAGTGCATCGGCGGTTATTTCGGCGCCCTGAGCGAGGCGCCTGTTGCGCTCAGCGGCCACGTCGAATCCGCCGCCGAACATGATCTTGTCGAGGTTTTCAAAGAAGATCTTCAGGTCGAGCGCAGCCACGTCGAACGCGGCTTTGATGTCCTTGATAGCCTGGTCAAGCGAGCCCATGGCGTCGCCAAGTGCATTGAATATCGGGCTGACGATATCGAGCGCGCTGGCCAGGGCGCCGAACAGCTTCAGCACGCCGCCGAGAACCGCAAGCAGTGGCTCTAGCGCTTTCATGATTGGAACCGTGGTCGATGTCATAATCTCGCTTAGCGCGCCGAATGCATCGCTAAGGCCTTCGGCGAAGTAGCCCAGCCCATCCATCACGTCGGCAAGTGTTGCGTTTAGGCGCTCATTTGCCTCAACCAAAAAGTTGAGCAGCGGGGACAGCGCTTCAAATATCATGTCGAAGCCCTCCTCAACCTGACCCATGACGACCTGGAACGAGTCCAGCTTGCTTAGCAGGGTCAACAGAACGTTGATGATGGCGCCGATGGGGCCGCCCTGGGCAAACCCCTGGGCCCCGCTGCGAATCAACTCGCCCACGGTCCCCATCTGGCTCGCAAAGCCAAGCACCATGTCGCCGATGCCGCCCATCGACTCGCTGGCGGCGTCGGCAGACTCAGCAACCTTGTCGACCGATCCAGTCAACGTGCCGGAGCCACCGCCCCCACCTGCGCCAGCGAGCGCCGCAGCGGCCTGGATTGCTCCGCTGTCCAATAGCTTCTGCGCGTCGGTCGCCCCGACGACGGAGGCGAGCATGTTCTTGACCTGCAACGCCCCTTCTTTGCCAAGGTCAAATAGCTCGCCGCCAGCGCCAGCCGCAGCCTCGGCAAGCTTAGCCAACGCAGCCGCTGCGGCCGCCCCGCCCCGCCCAGCCGCCCCGCCTACCGCGCCAGCGATGTTGCTAGCGGCCCCGCCGATGGCTGCTGTGGGGGAGTCGGGCACCGACAACTGCGGCACGCTAAGCGCCTCGTTTCCGAGAAACCCGCGCACCTTGTTGATGCCTGCAAACACAGCCGCCAGCATATCGTTGAAGTTCTGGAGCCCGCCGCGTATCAACTCGTCGATGACTCGCCGAATCTCAACCCACGCACCCTTGATGCCGTCGACAAACGGATCTGTTTTTTCGGCCATCCAATCGATGACGCCGGCCCACTTATCGCCAATGTAGTCAGACGCGAACGTCACAACTTCGGTCATGCTTTTGAAGTCGCGACCGAAGGCCCTAGACATTGCGCCCAGCGCAATCATTGCTGTGCCTATCAGCGCACCGACGGCCAGCAGCGGGATTGACAGCGACGACATAACGAGCCCCGCCGCCTTGAACCCGGCGACGATCTTGGGCCCAACCGCGACAACGCCAGCCAAAGCGCCGACTAGGCCGGTGACTGCAGTTGCGCCAATGACGATGCGACCCACGAAGGCCTTGGTTTCAGGGGCCATGCTGGCAAGCGCCCCGTTTAGTGTGTCGACTGCAGCTCGGGCCGAAACGAGCATTTCACGCAAGGGCGACTCAACCAACATGCCAACGCCCTCGGCAGTGTCGCCGATGCTGTTGGTTAGCTGCGTCCAGGCTCCGCTAGCTGTAGATGCCGCAATCTGGGCAGCTCCCTTGAATCTACTCGAGAGTTCGCGGATGATGATGGCTGTGCGCTCTGACGTGCTGGCCATCTTGAAGGCCTTGGCCTCGGACTCCGACAGCTTGATGCCGAACTCGTTGAAACCCTCGATGTTGCCAGCGACGGCCTTGCCTACTGTCTTGGCTGCCGCGTTAAGGTCTATCCCGATGCCTGCGGCCAGGTCCTGGATATGGGGCAGCAGCTGCTCAACCTGCTTGCCTGTGGCGCCCATGCGCGCAACGAACGTGGCCGCGCTAAGGCTAGCTTCGTCGCCGAATAGCGTCAGGCCTTGCAGCGACGACGCCAGCCGTTCGATCGAGCCAATGTCGGCAGCCTTGCCTGTGGCTGCGAACGCGGATTGCAGTTGGCGCTGGGCTAGCAGTTGAACGCCAGCCGCCTCGGACACCTTGCCGATGCCCAGCGCCATGCCGGCGAAGGCGACGGAAGCGCCCACAGAGACTTTCTTTGCAGCCTTTTCTAGGGCCTCAATCTTGGCCCGGCTCGCATCGGTCTTGCGGTCAAACTGGCCAGTCGTGGCCTTGAATAGGACCTCTAGCGTATCGACGATGGCGCCCATGACTAATCCAGTGGCACTGGAGGCCTAGGCGGTTGCCCAGACCCGAACGGGGACGCGGCGACGGCACCAGCATAACCAGCGATGGCCTGGTAGGCCCTCAGTCGCTCGGTGTATGCCTCGATCGTCATCACTACCTCAAATTGCGTCGACTCCCAAAACTGCCCAACACTCAGGCCAGCGCGCAGCGCCAGCCCTAGGAGGCTGCGTCTACTGACTGGCTTTGCTCGCTCTGCTGCGAAGCCGTAGATTTTTTTTTGCCCTGGGTCGCCTCGATTGCGGCCGCCACCTCCTGGTAATGCTCGACCACGCCGCGCCCGTTTAGGCAGCAGGATAGCGCGTCATAAACGGCCATCCATGCGGTGTTGAGGTTCGCTGCCCCAGGCGCCAGTCCGTCGGCCACTTCGGCGACGGTCATAGGCGTGCCCATGCGGCTGATTCCCTCGGCAACCATCGTCAGCAGGGTGCGGATTCCGGGCGCATGACGCGCGGACACCGATTCGGCGATGGCACGAATGCGGGTCTTGTCCCCGCTCTTGAATGCCTCAAGCGCCCCCTGGCCTGTGATCATGCTTTGAAAGAACGCGCTAGAGTTGCTGGCGAACCACTCCGACATGTCGTCAATAGAAAGGTTCTGCTCCAGCTCAGCCAGGCTTAGCATAGTGAAGCGAAGGCGCTTGCCGCCCTCGCCGGTTGGGCCCCATGGGACTGCGACGCTAGAAACGCCGCGCAGTTGGTTGCTCATGTGTCACCTATCTGCCGACTATTGGTCGGCGTATGTAATCGCGCCAGTGGACACGATGGTTGCGGTCGCCTCAACAACGGTGCCGTTTTGGTTCGGTACGTTGTAGGCGGTAATGAGGCCCTGAAAGCGCGCCTCGCGCTCGCCGGTGTCCTCTTGAGTGCGCACGCGAAACCAATTGGCCGACTTAGCCTCGTGCGCCTGCTGCAGCTCCAGCTGGCCGGCGTCCGACTTGTCGTAGACAAACGAGATGGACAGGTTAACTTGGCTGTTGGCCAGCAACCCCTCCTTGCGCCCACCGCTGTCGTTGTTGGTTGATTCTGCAAAGTCGTGCGAATCGCCAAAGTCGATCGAGCGGACATTGCCAATGTCGGTGTAACCGCTGTCGGCGTTGCTGATAGCTACAGCGGCGTCTGTGCCAAGGTGTGCCATTGTCCGGCTCCTATGTCTGGGTTAGCGCCACAACCGCGATACTCAAAGCAGTATCGTCGGCGATGTCGATGTGTACTTTGCCGTCGGATTGAATGAAGGCCTCGCCGCCTCGCCCTGGGGCCGGCAAAACCGCGATGCATTCCTTATCTGCAGACGAACCGGCGGCAGCAGTCAGGTCTTTTGTGCCGGCCTCGTTGAACGTGCGCCGGTTGGCCACGGTGACAAGCTGCGCAACCTGCGAACCGCTGTGCTTGTTCTTGAGAATGACGGCAACCATTCCGCCAGGGTGCTGGAAGTCCATATTGTTGGACGCGTCCGCGGCGGTGTAGGTGATGTCGTCAAGCGCTTCGCCGTAGCCGGGCGCCGTCTGCACAGTGATAGATGTTCGTGGCATCAGTCAAGCTCCAATTCGGCGGCGACCTCCGGCGGCACCGGCGTCGGTGGCGCGGCGTCGTCAGAAAAATGGTCAGGCTCAGGCTCAGGCTCTGGTTCGGGTGGCATAATCGCCTGGTTGTCGTCGGTGGCGAAATAGGCCTCGCCGGCTTCGGTCCACCGCTGCGCCAAGTCATCGTCGACAAAGTAGAAGCTGTCGCCGGCGTAGCGCTCGGTCGTGTTGCCGCGCGCCACGATGGCGCTGCGCTTTAGGTAGACTCGTCTCATGCCGCCATCACTCCATTATCAACAGTGTAACCACGATCAGCCACTCGTGCGTGTTGTCCTCATTCTGCCTGACGTACAGCGGGCCTGCGCAGCTCGCTGACAGCCTGACGTAACCGGTGATGCTCGCGCCATGTAGCGCCGAGACAACGGACCGTGCTAGCGTCTGGCCGCCCTCAAAGTCGCCCGAACCACTGCGCACCGTCAACCGAACGCGCTTTGGAGCCAGCTCCGGGTTGCTGGGCCCCGCCAGTATTTCGGCCGGAGGCGATCCGCTGTCGAGACAAAACACGGCCTCCTTTGGCACGTAGGCGTCCGCCGGCCTGGCCTTGCCTGCGAACAAGTTGGCGCCTGTGGTCAGTGCCGCAACGTTGGTGTTGAGATAGTCTCTCACCGCTGTGTCAGGCGTCGCCATCGTAACCCTCGGGCGCTGTCTTGGGTATGTCGTCTGGGCCTAGCTTGCGCTTGCGGTAGTCGCTGACGCGGCGGGCCAGGCGCTGAGAAAACCCCATGCGCGCCTCGTCTACGGGCCGCTGCAGAAACTGGGCCTTGTCTGGGTGGTTTTCGTGGACCGGTAGCGCGTAGGTGACGCCGAAGCCCAGGCGCACCGCTGGGTCATCAGTGCCCTCGGGCGGCTTGACGTAGTGCGACTGGCGCAGGCGCCCGGTGTCAACCGGCGCGTTCTCGGTCGCCTTGGCGTCAACCGCCAGCGCTTCGGCATACAGTGCTCCCGCCAGCGCCTTGCGGTAGGCCTGCGGATTCATGCGCTCTTTGATTTTTTCGAGGCCCTTGACCTTCAAATCGATGCCGTCAGCCATTAGGTATACCCTCGGTATAGAGTGTACCCATCTTGCGGCGCGCTCATTTGCTCGACTTTGAGCACAAGGCGGCTGTTTTCGGCTGTGGTCGCAACCCCAGGGGGCCAGACCCTGGCGCGCTCGGGCACCGCTGTTTCGGTCAAAAACGTGTCGGAGTAGTCGAGCCCGCGCCCGGCCTCGCCTCGGTCCAGGTTGCCGGTGACGCGATTCCAGCGGCAACGGAAATTGGTTGCCGCACCATAGCTCAGATCGCTATAGTCGCCCAGCGACACGGGGGGCGCATAGTTGGCCGTGTCCACCATCAAATGAAGCGCACGGCCCATCACAATCGCCTGTAGCCCGCCAGAATCAGCCGCACCCGCGGCGACATTTGCGCCGCCGTGTAGGACGCCGACCAGCCAAGCATTGATTCGGACGCAATGCCTGGGTCGCGTTTTTTCGCGAGGTACATTTGGCGCACGATTTCAACCGCCGCCTCTTCAATGTCGTAGGGCAGCGCTCGGGCGTTTGCGCCGCTGCTGTCGTCGTCTTGTTTGGGCGTGTACCAGCCTCCATCGTAGGTGACCACGTGCAACCGGCGCTCCGTACCGGCAACAGGCGTGTTGCTGATATCGTTGGCCCGCATGGCATCCCATGCCCACCCGCCCTGGCGGTAGATTAGGCCACCGGCCGCATCTTCGCCCAGGGATTCATAGTCGGCCGCTGGAATGGTCGACCCATCGCGGACGATGCTGGTGATGCTGTTGATGGGCGCCCGGGCGACAATCAGGTGAGACCAGCCGAAGCCTGGTACCTGCTCGACAATGGCGGTGTCGCGCCAAAACGCGCGGCCACAGTAGCGCTCGACGAAGTCGGAGGCGACGTTTATCAGCCGCTCGATATAGGTATCTTCGCCGCTGATACCAAGGTCGCTGTTGACCGTGGCAACCGTGGTCAGTGCGTTGGTCGCCAGGGTCATGGGCTACGCTTTCTTTCTGCGCCTGCGGCGACGCCCCGACGGAGCCGACGGGGTGACGGCCGCCGGCTCCGAAGGTTGGGCGCCAGTGGGAGGTGCCGGCGCTTTGACGATATCAGCAAGGCGTTGCTCCACAAGCCACCGTGCCAGCTGCGGCTCAGGCCCTGCGACCTCGCCGCTGTTGTAGCACCGCCAGGCTGTGCGGAATCTAACCTTGACCGACGCCATGGCTACTGCGGATTGCGCGCGTAGCCGGACAGGGCAACGATGGTTGCAAAAAGCGCGGTGTCGGTGCCCGATGCCGATAGGTTCGGGGTGACATTGACGCGCATGTAACGCTTTTGGCTGCGCAGGTTGATCGAAAACTCGACAATTCCGGTTTCGTTGGTGCCGCCGCTGGAAGTCGCCTTGACGTCAGACGCTTCGAGCTCTACGGCATCATCCCAGTTGGAATTATCGTCCGAGTATTGCACCTCGTGCGCAAAGGCGATGGTTTCGGTGTCGGCCAGCGCAGCCAAGAACAGCGTTGCTACAAGGGCGCTGTCGGCAAGGCTGCCGTCGGTGGCCGACTTGCGGTCGACGGTCGCGCCGGTAACCTTGGTCGCGTCGCCGGTGCCGGCCGCAGTGATTAGGGACGGGGCGCCGCTGTTGACGGAGGCCGCGCCGTATTTGGCAGCCGCGAAGCCGCCCAGGTCGGTTGAGGGTACTTGCATGGTGTGCTCCTAGTTGGTTTGGTTCGTTCCACTCAGCGGGCCCCGCGGGGCCCCGCGCTAGCTCGGTCCTACAGACCCCAGGTGACCTTGTCTTTGCGCGCAGCCTTGGTGTCGTGACGAAGGCCGAAGTCATGCTTCATCTGAATCACGTACAGGGTTTGGTCGTTCTCGATGCAGCTCTGCTTGTTGCCGCTCGCGTCGGTGTACGTGGCTTCATCGCTGACCTTGATGGTCATGCCCTCGACCTCGCCCACAATGGCGTGGAACGCATCGAACAAGTAGAACTCGGTGCCCTGGGTCCCGGCCGCTGCGTCGGCAAGGTCGGTGGGGATGATGCCGGTGCTGACTGCGGTAAGCGGCACACCCATCAAGCGGCCCGTGTCGCGCAGATCTTTGAAGGCGTAATCCCCGGTCGTGGTGGTTTTGCCGTACAGGCCCCAGTAGGTGCGCAGTGCGCCAACAAACCGCGGCGCCACAACCTTGGCGTCGGAGGCCATGATCTTCGCCATCAGGTCGACGAGATCTTGGTTGATTTCGGCCAGGGTCTCGCCGCCTGCGGTGCCAGCGGTGTTGGCTGCATCGGCTGCGTTACCGGAGGCCATCAGATTGCGGAGGCCAACGGGCTGGTTCACA
>Ga0075480_10001763_pt1 | contig 13796 bp, 16 predicted proteins | sample DEB08_DNA_7_FD_81590 | JGI IMG/M metagenome (GOLD analysis project Ga0075480, IMG submission 81590) | Aqueous microbial communities from the Delaware River and Bay under freshwater to marine salinity gradient to study organic matter... | ecosystem: Environmental > Aquatic > Marine > Coastal ... | reverse complement strand
TTGTGCTTGTGCTTGTACAGTAACCTTATTTTTACATAATTCTTCCTTTAACTGTTGATTTTCTTTAATCAACTCTTGAAATTCAGGAATTTCTCTTAAAATAGATTCAATCATTTGCATTTTCTTTCTATTATTTTGCATAACTTCAAAATAAGGCAATAAATGTTTTTGAACAACATCATAGATATCATCATTAATGGTGTTAATAACATCGGTTAGGTCATTATTGTATGACATTCCACAGATAGAATACAGTTATTATTTTATAATAAAGTTCGTTTAATATGATTTAGAAAATACTTTAACTATTTATATTATAAAATAAATCATGAATACCGAAAAAAATCAAGAACAAATAGATATGATTATCCGCCAAACAGATTATAATCAAGAAACAGCTGAACAAAAACTTATTGAATTTAATAATGATATGATGGCTGTCATTAGAGATTATATGAATCCAAGTGGGGCTATAAAAGTAAATAATAATACTGAAAAAAAAGTATCAAAGAATCAGCTAATATACAAAGAAATTAGAGGTATGATGGATAATGCATCACGTGTATACGAAGACAACAAAGCTAAAAAAAAAGTGGAAGAAGAACAAGTACATGTATCACGAAAAGCATCTGATAGTTTGAATGTAATTCAAGAAGAAGCAGAAGCAGAAGCAGAAGAAGAAGAAGCGACAAATTAATAATAATAAATTAATAATAATAATACTTTTATTATTCAAATATTATTTTATATAATTCATCCATTCACCATAAATCGCTTTATTATCAATATATTTTATATAACATTTTTCTACCATTTCATTTTTTATATACATATCTTCTATAAAAAATGTATTATTTTCAAGAATCGTAAATTTAATTATTCTATCCTTAATGATATTGTGTATTATAAATCCAGTATTATTAATCATTTTATTACATTTATATTGATTATTTTTTATAAGTTGATTGAGAGAATAATATTTTTCTGATAAATTCATTTATTAAATATAATTATATATAATTTTATAAATTTTAATTATTAACACAATATAATTTAATAATTAAAAATTATATATATATACACATATCTATAATGTATTACAAAAATGGAACACTTGTTTTTGAAACACTATTAAAAGACCATTATTTTTTCCAATACGTTGATCATTATATTCAAAGCAAAATACTAAAGACAAGAACATTTGAATCTAAGCATATTCCATCATTATTGTTTATTATATCTAATTTACTAAAAAATGATAAAAAATATAATAAAATTATGAAGAATATAAAAAATAATAATGATTTTAATAATTTATACTATCATATAAGGGACTATATAAAAAATAAAATTTATGAAATTATTAATGTAAACGAACTTGTTTGTAAGTTTGATGTTAATGACTTTATAATAACATATGATTTTTGTTTAAAATTAATATTATTATAATACTTAAGATGACGCATTTAGATTAAATGTTTCATCTAATATTTCTGTTTTTGATTGTTTTACTTTACGTCTTAATTTAAATTTACTTGACGTTGAAATCATAACACCGCTAGACATCATATCGTCATTATCTTCATGTAGTTCAGGCAATATACGGGACAATGGTTTATCCACTACCAATAGTAATCGTTCATTCTTTAATAACTTACGGTATTCTTGTATAGAGAGATTTCCATAATATTTATTTAATGTATAAAATGGATCAGGAGCAGGTTTAATATTCTTTTCATAGTTGTAAATTTTACAATAAATATGATTTAAAAGGTGATATCTTTCAAATTTTGTTGATGTATCAATTGATTCTTTAAATAAAAAAGCACTTGCGCATTCCGGGCTACAAAAACATCCATAGCATTGATACGTATTATTTAATTCGTATTTTGGTATTAAAATCATTGGATTATCAAACTCACACGTACACCAAAAACATGCTGATTTTTTATCAGTAATTGTATTTGTATGTAGTTGAAATGTAAGCTCCTTTAACTTGTTCCATAAATTTTGTGTTTCGTCATTATCCTTAACTTTTAGTTCTTCAATATTTTTCAAATTAATAGTAGAATCTTCGGGTTTTTCTATTTGATTAACATTAATTGTATAAGACATTTGAGAAGGGATTTGTTTATTTATAGAATTAAATGTTCCATACTCAATTTCACTGTATACGAGATCACTTGTTTTTGAATTTTCAAACTGAAAATTATCTACTGTTTGAATAGTTGGTTCATAATCTATATTTGAAATAAATTTGTTAGTTTGTAAATCCTTTGTATTGCATTTTAAATGTAAAATAATATTTGGTGTATGATTATTTGTTAATGCAACTGTTGTATTATTTTGAATTATTTTACCGCCCTTTGGCTTTCTACCCCGTTTTTTTGGAACTTTTTGTTCTTGTACAACTGTATTTTCATTTACATCAGAAGTTACAGTAACGATATTTTCCACTTCTTCGGAATTAATCGGGGTTTTTTGAATTACATTATTTAATGAATCATTTTGTAATAACATTTTCTTTTTGCTAGTACGTGGTTTTCTGGGTTTTTTTTGTATTACCTCTGACATTTATCATTATTATATAACGTAATTTAAATTGTTTTATTAAATACTTAATATAAAAAATACTTAATATAAAAAATATATATCATCATTATTTTTTATCATTAAGACTATGATAACATTTTCTACAGACAGGTATATAACAGTCAGACCCCCCAATAACTTCTATGTCACTCTGATTACTTAATCGGTGACTAAATATTGCTGGTCTTTTTTTACAATTACTACAAAAGGAATGTAATAATACGACATTATCGCTTATGCTTTCTAAATCTAACCAGTTTCCGAATTTGTTCCGCATAAAATCACAGTTCAATCCACACACATATACGTTTTTATGATATTTTTCAACCGCAACCGTAACCCACTGAACAATGTCATCAAAGAATTGCCCCTCATTAATTAAAATTGCGTTTGATTCAAAAAATTTCTTACTATGTTCAAAATATATATCGTTCATTTGTGAACAATTATCATTTAATGGAACAATATCGTTTAATCGTATTGTTTTTATACAAGGAATCATCACTTTATCGTGTGATGAAAGTAATTGGTCTGAATAGCGATTGTCCTTTTCGTAATTAATAACCATTGTTGAAATATCACAAAATTTATATTTTTTATATATATCTAATAATCGTGTTGTTTTTCCAGAAAACATTGGACCTTTAATGATTTCCAAGTAGCCACAATCATTATAAATTTCCATGTTTCCTGACATTTAATTATAATATTCAGTTATATTTATATTTCAATTTTTATATAAATAGAACTACAGAATAGTAAATAAACACTATATATTATGAATAATAATACAGTTCATAATACGATACCTTGGGTGGAAAAATACAGACCAACTACAATTGACGATATTGTGTTGGACCCATTAAATAATGCTATTATATATCGTATGCTAGAAACTAATTATTTCCCAAATATATTACTTTATGGTCCACCAGGAACAGGGAAAACGACAACTATTATAAATCTAATAAATAGTTATCAAAAAAAACATAATGAGGAAAACAAAGGATTGATGATTCATTTAAATGCTTCTGATGAGAGAGGAATTGATATTATACGTAGTCAAATTTATCATTTTGTCAATTCTAATTCATTATTTTATAAGGGAACAAAATTTGTTATATTAGATGAAGTTGATTACATGACAAAGAATGCCCAACAAGCACTTAAATATTTGTTGCATGGTTTTAATAATAATGTTAGGTTTTGTTTAATTTGTAATTACATTAGCCGTATAGACGAGTCATTACAAAACGAATTTATGCGCATAAGGTTTAATCAATTACCTGAAAATAAAATTATTGAATTTTTAAATACGATTGTAAAAAAAGAAGAATTAAATATAAAGCCAGAAAAAATTAAATATATTCAAAAAATATTTAATTCTGATATTAGAAGTATGATAAATTATATACAAGCAAATCAATGCGATATTAAAAACAATAATATCATTAACAATAATATTTGGATAAAATTAACTACTATTTTGAGAAGTGATAATTATAATAGAGCTACTATATTTATTAATAAAATTATATCTAATTATAAATGTGATATAAAAACTCTAATAAAGGATTATTTTAATTATATTATTCAAAATGAAGAGGAAACCATTAGTTATTCGTTTTTGAAATTTACAGAATTTGTTACACATTTAAATGAAAATAATAATAATAATATTATTTCATATATTGTGCCAAAATTGCATATTTTATTAACTATATCAACATAATTATTTATATTGGTGTTTTATTGGACTATCGCCTAATCGCTTATTTAATCGTGTTTTCCATATACTTGGTGGAGAGCTTTGAGTAGGATCAAAACAGTTGCTTTTAATACTATACTGTTCGTTTTGTTTTTTTGGGATTTCAATAGGTTTTGATATATTTATTATAACATTCATTCTGAATAATATCTTTATATTTATATTTAATTAGAAAATAAATTGAATTAGAACCACTTAAAGAAACTCTAATCATTATACTAACTGGGAATGGATAATATTGAAGATGAATGGTCCTCATTTTGTATTGACCAAAATAACATTAACAATTCAAATATATTATCTTCTCCTCAATTAAATGAAACAGATAAAACCCCTAAAGAAACTAATAATGATAGTAATCAAAGTAGATGCACGCCTTTAAATATTTCAACAAAAACAAAAATTTCATATTTAAATTATCCAATTTCACTAAGTGATGTGTTTTGGAACATCCCTGTCATAGATTATTATCAACCAACCAATGGTGTCGTTAAAAAGCAAATGAAGTTTAATTCATCAACGCAAGAAGAAGCTGATAAAATTATTAAAAAAAAAGAAGAGTATAGACATATTGATGATTATATTATAAGTCAAGTTACCAATACGGATGGGAGAAATAAGTTCAAGGATATCCGAAAAATAAGTATTGGCATTTGCAAAAAAGACATTACTAGTTATCGCTGTAAAAAAAAAAGTGCATTTTACAATTGTTTTGTCATTATATTACGATTACTCCACAATGATAGTTATAAAGAGATTCATATAAAAGTATTTAATACCGGAAAATTAGAAATTCCGGGTATTCAAGATTCAACGATTTTAAATAAAACATTACAACTTCTCGTAGACATTTTAACACCTTTTATTGAAACTGAAAAAGACAAACCTCTTACATTCTTAGATGAAAAAACCGAAACCGTCATGATTAATTCTAATTTTAATTGTGGATATTATATTAATCGTGAAAAAATGTACAAGCTTCTTAAATATACATATCAGATTAATAGTAATTTTGATTCTTGTTCTTATCCTGGCATCCAATGTGAATTTTATTATAATGAACACAATGAGTTTGCTACGCAGACTGGTACCCAACCATTATGTGATAAAAAGTTAAAATCAGATAAAACTCCATATACACCGACTACTACCAAAGTGTCTTTTATGATATTCAGAACAGGTAGTGTTTTAATTGTTGGTAAATGTTCGGAGGAAGTATTATACAATATTTATGATTTCTTGTGTAATATTTTCACGAAGAATAAAGATGACATTAAAGCATATGATATTAATCATCCGATATCTGGTGCTATTGGAGAAATTAAACGCGAACAATCACGAAAGATTCGCAAGAAAACAATTTATGTGGATGCTTAATTTTTAGGATATATTATTTTATATAAAATTATTTGATAACTACTATGATACCAACCATTTAATATATTTTTTAATTGAATCATTATGTAATCGTAAATAATATTCAGGACTTGTTTTTTTTATATATACTTGTTCTATGTTTAAATCAATATGTTTATATTTTTTCACATAAACTTGAATATAATCATATATGTAATGTTCACACCGAAATAAATCTTTATCATATTCTGGAAAATGATTCATAAAAATAATTATATTTGATAATTGTTTAGTTAAGATATCTTCTTTTATAGTTAACGTTTCTACATTTGTGTCATAATCACTAAAATCTGTTAAAAAATCAAATACAAAATCCATTAATTTATCTGGAATAGTTGAATTATAACCATACATTGTGAGTATTTCAAAGAGGTCTCTATGAATTATCAATAAATATTCAAAGTTTTTTATTTTTTTTATTGTACTATCGTTGGTGACGGATGTATCATGGTTATAATTTACTTTTATATATGCTATTGTTTTTTTTAAAACAAACGCAGCTGCATTTACCGATGAAATATTTAAATCATACATACTATTTTCTTCCATTTGTTCTATGAATTCAGTATAATACATAATACCTTTTTTGGTATTTTCCGTCGCTTCATTTACGTCTAATTTTTCCCTCATTGTTATTTTAAAAATATGAGTCAGTGTTGAAAACCCATGTTGTAATAAATATATGTGATCACTTTCTTTCTTTTGAAATTTGTTACTAGAAGTGTAGTGTAATAAATAATCAGTCATAATATTTACATATTGTTTATATATATTCCATGAATTTTCCATATAAATTATATTATATTAAATTTTATTAAAAAGTAATTAATATGTTAAAAAGTAATTAATATGTTAAAAAGTATTTAAAGATTTTAAAACCGTTAATATATATAATGTCTGAAAAACCTACATTTTCTTCTCCAAGCAATCAATGCCTGCAACATATTGTGAAAATTGCCGTTGTGGACGATAAACCTATTATGCTTGATTACTGGGCTCCTTCGCAAGAGAATAAAGTGCTTATTGGTGTTCGTGAAAATGGGGAGAAGTTGCTTGTTAAGAGTGAAGATGAGTATACGTCCCCTATTGAAAAGATTTACAAGGTGGAAGGTGAATACATTATCGCTACCGAAAACTCGCTTTACGTTGTCAGTGCGTCTATTCAAACCAAGCGCATTTCGTAAATTAGATGAAATATATTATACCATAACTATTGTGAATTTTTATGATATAATCTTTAATAAACCTATTTAAAAATATGTATTGTATGGTGAATATTATAGTTATCGCAACCAAAATGGCAACAGAAACTAAAAAGACTAACGCAATTGGTATTGATTTGGGAACGACGTATTCGTGTGTAAGTGTTTTTCGTAATGGAAACTGTGAAATTATTGCTAATTCAGATGGTGAGCGAACCACTCCATCTTGGGTCGCATTTACATCTACTGAAAAGCTTGTTGGTCAATCAGCGAAATCACAAGCGGCCATGAATACTGGTAATACTGTTTATGACGCAAAGCGGTTGCTTGGTCGCAAATTTTCAGATCCTGTTATCCAAAATGATATGAAGCATTATTCATTCAAGGTTTCGGGTGATAAAGATGATAAACCTGTTATTACGCTGGAAGATGGAACAGTTTATTATCCTGAACAAATTTCAGCAATGATTTTGACTGAAATGAAAAGGACTGCTGAAAATTATCTTGGTCATGATGTTTCTAAGGCCGTTGTAACCGTCCCCGCCTATTTCAATGATTCTCAGCGCCAATCAACCAAAGATGCTTGCCGTATTGCTGGACTAGAACCACTACGCATTATCAACGAACCAACCGCAGCCGCTATCGCATATGGTCTTGATAAGCAAGTGGAAGAAAAGAATGCCGAAAAGAATGTCCTTATTTTTGATTTGGGTGGCGGCACCTTTGATGTGAGTTTGTTGACGATTGAAGATGGTATGTTTGAAGTAAAGTCAACGGCCGGCGACACGCATTTGGGTGGTGAAGATTTTGATTCGCGGATGCTATCCCACTTTATTGAAGAGTTTAAGCGTAAAGAAAAATGCGATATTCGCGGAAATCAGCGTTCAATCCGGCGTCTTAGAACAGCTTGCGAAAAGGCCAAGCGGACGCTCAGTTCATCTTCATCGGCAATGATTGAAATTGATGCTCTATACGACGGTAAGGATTTCTATTCCTCTATTACTAGAGCACGATTTGAGGAATTGTGTGGTGATCTATTTCGTGGTTGCTTGGATCCTGTTGAAAAGGTCTTGCGTGATGCAAAGATGGATAAAAGCGCTGTCCACGACGTTGTCTTGGTTGGTGGGTCTACGCGTATTCCCAAGATTCAGAAGTTGTTATCGGACTTTTTTAACGGTAAGGAACTGTGTAAATCCATTAACCAAGATGAAGCTGTTGCTTATGGTGCTGGTGTACAAGCCGCTATTTTATCCGGTGATCAGTCAGAAGCAATCAATGATATCTTGTTGGTGGATGTAACTCCATTGTCTATCGGTATTGAAACCGGTGGAAATGTCATGACAACAATGATTGGGCGCAATACTTCTATTCCTACTAAGAAAAGTCAAACATTCAGTACTTATATGGACAACCAGCCGGCTGCTACAATCCGTGTTTTTGAAGGCGAGCGGTCATTTACGAAGGATTGTAATCTCTTGGGCCAATTTGATCTCACTGGCATTCCGCCTGCCCCGCGCGGTGTTCCACAATTAGAGGTTACTTATGATATTGACGCCAACGGGATGCTGAAAGTGTCGGCTTGTGATAAATCCACTGGGAAACAAGAAAAGATTTCAATTACCAACGACAAGGGGCGATTGTCAAAGGAACAAGTTGAAGAAATGATTAAAGAAGCGGAGCGGTTGAAGGATGAGGACGAGAAAAATATGAAGCGTGTTGAAGCCAAGAATAAACTAGAATCGTATATTTATAACTGGCGCAATCAAACCGATAATAAAGAAGTTGCCGATAAAATTGGCGAATCTGGGATTGAAACCATCCGCCAGTGTGTGAAGGAAACGCAAGAATGGTTGGACGGTAACAGTTCCGCAACGACCGAGGAATTTGAAAGCAAGATGAAAGAATGCGAAACCACACTGAACCCGTTTGCTTCTCAAATGTATGCAGGTGCTGCTGGCAGTATGCCTGGAATGGCTAGTCAACCACAAGACGATGTTGAAGAGATTGATTAATCTAATAATCTAATAAATTTCATTATAAAAATATAATATAAACATTACGTGTGATTATATTATATATATACCATACTAATTAATAATGTTTGGTTTTGTATTAGTATTTATTCTTGTTGGTGGATTAGTATACTGTTATTATTACGATGAGTAGGTATATATTTTAGTATTTTAATCACTCATTGCATACTGCATTGTACTTTCGCGTGCGTTTGCATCGTGTTTTGCCTTATCTTTTATTAAAAGATCAGCTATTTCATACACAAGCGGGTCATTTGGGTTTGGATCATCCATCAAAGAACATATACTCAATAAAGCTTTACTAATTGTAAGTGCTGGACTCCAATTGTCTTTCAATATATCCAAGCAGATAGAACCATTTGAATTTATATTACAGTGATAAATTTTAGTAACAAATTTAATATGTGGCGAGCGAAAGGGGTAATCTTCTTGTAATGCAATACTCAACTTAAATACACCGCCTTCGTATGGACTACCTTGTGGTCCCAGTATGGTCGCATGCCAATTAAATATATCATTCGGATTAATTAATCCCGCCGAACAATTTTCAGGTGGAGTCAATTCTAATTCTTTTAATTCTCTCTTCAGTCGTTTTATTGTTGCCATTTTTCTTTTTAGTTAGTCTAATTAAACTATATAGCGTTATAACTTTATGTATTTTTTTAATATTTTGTTTTAATATTAAAAAATTGAATTATTCTCTATATTCTAGTGTTTATATTACAACTCTTACCAAACCAACTAACCCAATATGAATCCCGTTAAAAATTTCAAAATAATGAATCTGATGATTAATTACGCAAAGTTAAACCAATATGCACATCTTGCTCAGGTAAACATCGCTGATATAGCACCTGAACATCGTCTAGCGTACTCGGTCGCGATTAATAGTTTAAATTCAGGTCAATGCAATGAACCATATGAACGTTTACTTTCCGATATATTAGGTGTAGTGAACCTAGAACAAAAACACGGATGGGATGGTATTGACGCATTGGAAAATACTCAAGAAGTATACGAGTATAAACCTAGTTCTAATAAACTAGCACCCTCGGCTACAATCAACGACGACAGCCTAGCAAAAATTGAAAAATGCGAACAATTGGTTATTGATGGGAAGAAAGGATGGCTCATTCTGGCAGGCATTGATAGAGAAAAGTTTAATTTTAATGTTATTTACAAATTCCCTATTGAAATTTACACTGAAGATAGAAAGCAATATTTACAATCTACTATAGAAAAGAATAAAGAGAAGACAAAACAAACGCGTATCACCTACGGCATTAATGTAAAAAAATCAATTAAATTATGTGAAACGTTAGATGTACCTTATTATGTGTGGGAGAATAAAGAGTAAAATTTATTTACAATTACTATTTATTATAATTTCATAAAACAAAACGTCTCTTCTTCCGATTCTCTTTTTTCATTTGCTGCTGCTGTTGCTCCCGGTCGGGCCGAACCAGTCATTGACACGATTTTCACCAATTCCCATCCAGCATCTTGATGTATTTGTTTTGTCACATCCGCCAACGGATATTTTTTATCCGACCTGAAATTTTTCACACTCCAACAACTAACTCCGCCGTCTTTTAAATGCAAAAGACATTTTAATATGACTGGTTTCAACCAATGTTCAGTCCATTCTTCCCACGTCGGATAGACTGTTGTGGATTGGTCGCCTGCTGTATACAGCTCCAAATTAAAGTAGGGTGGGCTAGTTAAAATCATATCAAAATTTTCCATTACGGCTAATGCCTGCCGTGTCGTATCGGATTCAAACGGATGTTCTATTATTTTGCCACGCATACGAACACTGGTGGGTATTGCGGCGGCATCTTCCAATATGTTACGAAGACCTGTTGCTGTATTTGGATCCGGTTCACAGCCCACATAATAACAATCTTCCCCTGCCGACAAACAGCCTAGCATTCGTCCCCCCCACCCAGTACACGGATCTAATACCCGTTTTGCTTTGAAATATTGAATAATTGCCTTTGACGTTACAGTTCTATATTTGGTAACACTTCCTAATCCCGCCGTCATTGTTATCATGCGTCTAATTTCACTTTTATATGGCGTTGAATGCATTAATATGTTCGTGATTAATGCTTTTTCTAATGCTTCTTGGGTAAACAATCCTCTTACTGATTTCCCCTTATAATTCTTTACATCATAAAAATGCGGCATGTAATGATCTAGTATTTTATGTCCGGGACGTGACCGTGTATCAATTGGCATTATAGCACCGTCTTCAGTAAGGACTTCTTTTTTTAAAAGCGACAACCAATCTTTTGTACGTTCATTCGCCGTATACGTGTCCACTAAAATAGTATCGGGTTGTTTCATTAATTCGGTAGCAATCGTAGAGATTATACCTCGTATATGCGGTTCAGCTTCAGGCGTTAACAAACTTTTATGGATAGATGTTGTCGTTTCGTGTAACTCTTCATTCAATAATAATCTACGAAGCGCAAACCGTTTGTTTAAAATGGTGGTTAAATCTATCGTATTGTCGCTCATCATTGTTGGTAGGTGTGTATCTATGTTAATAATTATAGTGTCGTAATTTTATACCATATCAATTTTATAATTAATATGGTATCTTTGGATCTATAATTTAATTTATCTCTAACAAATATAGTTAGACTTACAACTTTAATTTATTTTTCTTCGTCTTCTTCAATTGCATTGTTTTTTCTACCTTTTTCTTTGTCATATTTTTACCGCTCATTTTGCCATTATGAATCGTAAATTCCGTCCACGGCTGTTCGGGTCGGTCAAGCAAATACGGTTCTTGTTCTTCCCACACAATATTGTGTTTAATGAATTCTTTTTTATCAAACGGCATTCCACACGAACTGCCCCAACGCGCCATAAAACTCATTTTCTTTGCTAAAGTTGTATCACAGACTTTACCATCTAAGGCTCCACGCGGTTGAAACGGTTTGGGGCGTCCCGGATCCGACATAAATGCCCGATCATCTAATTCATAGTGACTGCAACACGTTCTAGACGAAGGATTGATTTTATTCAAGTAGATATCATAGTGATCCGCCATTATTTCTTCGGCGATTTTAATATCTATCTTACCTTTATGCTGCTTCATTAATTGCGTCAATCGCACTTTACGGGCGCCTTGATGCCGACGGATGTCAAAATGTCCGACATTTGAGCACTCTAAATTGCGGATGCGCGGGTCATACGACCCATTAAACCCAATAAAATATCCATCCTTCTTCTTTTCCACATTCACATACTTTAATCCTAATTCAATACGCATAATTGTATTCGTATTCGTATCACCAATCAACCACGCATTTGCATAATCCCCACCATTGTTATGAACCAAATACTCTTTGATTTCGTCTAAGGTTTTTCCATACTGCATGGCCGTGCGGATGCGGCAGCAAATAGGATCTTTCAATTCAAACTGATTAAATCCGCCAATCGTGGTTTCAGTTCCCATAAAACCATAACTGGTGACGTAAAAATCAGTTTCACTGGAAATATTACCTGGCGCAGTTTGCATGAGAATACGGGCACCTTTGGTCGGTTTAATATCCAAAATGTATTTGAAATGTTGTCCCGTCATAAAGTTATCAAACGTATTGTGTCCACAGATGATTTTGCCATCTTTGGTATAACTACCGACAGCCATAAAACCAGAACAGTGGTCTGCGCCTGCTTTTTGTTTTGCTAATGCGCGAACTGCCTTTCCTCCACCTTCACCATGACCTGAAGAACCACCCGACTCTTCATTAAAAAAATCGCCATATTTTTCATTTAATTTGGGATAATCTTTGATTATTTTCGGTAAAATAATTAACAACGAATCAATACTCACAAAACAATTCCACATTATCATTTCATCTAATGAAATTTTGCAGCCGCCTGCATTTGCTCCTTTTGTAATAGCCACAATTTCTTCATACAGTTCAGGGTAATTGGTCTGTATAATCGGTCCCCAAATTTGTCCAACTACATCACTGAATACATCACGTTTGATTCCATAATCTTCATAAAAATTGAATTCTAACATTTTAAATATATCTTTCAACTCTTTCGCAACTAAATAACCGTGTGCATACCCGCGTTCACTCGGCGAACCTTTCACAGAGAGATAGGTCCATCCGTTTGTTTCATATCGTATTCCATTCTTCACCTTAATCATATATATAGTTTAATTAGAATAAAATATATATTTTTTATTATATAGTTACATCTTTTTAATCTGAAATTTATCGCCGATGTTTATATTATTTTTTTTACAGTATCCTGCGTTGACTTCTATGGCCATCGTATAAGCTTTTGCTGACTTTATCTTGGTCAACGATAATGGAGTTGTATTCTCTCTTATATCCACAATTGTATCCTCTTTAATAAACAGTATATCCAAGGGTATATATGTATTTTTCATCCAAAAATGGATTGATTTATAATGAGGCATTACAAAGAGCATTCCTTTATCTTGGTTTAATCGTTTTCTAAACATCAATCCTTTTTCTATTTTCGCTGGAGTATATGCAATATCCACATCTAGTAGTGTATTTGATTTATTAAATTTTATAGTTCCTTTCATATTATAGTGTGAGTGTATATATATTCTTAGAGAGATTTAAATGGAAATTATATAATATAAAAATCAAAAAAAACTACTTTTCGATTTGGTATTTGTTTTTCAGAAAAGGACATTTATAAATGTCCATTTTACGATTTCTGAAAAAAGTCTTGAGAATATGGTGAAAAAGTGACTTGTGACTGAAATGCTCTCATTTTGATTTT
>Ga0075480_10001759_pt1 | contig 13804 bp, 18 predicted proteins | sample DEB08_DNA_7_FD_81590 | JGI IMG/M metagenome (GOLD analysis project Ga0075480, IMG submission 81590) | Aqueous microbial communities from the Delaware River and Bay under freshwater to marine salinity gradient to study organic matter... | ecosystem: Environmental > Aquatic > Marine > Coastal ... | reverse complement strand
TGTGCTGGGTTCTATGGTGTTCGTTTTGAAGGTGGAACCTTCTTGAGCAATAACCCGAAACTGGCGACGATCTCAGAAAAATGTATAGATTTTATCGGACCGTACAAGACAGAGATGGAGGCAAACATAAATATTAGCACTAGGAAGAAAAAAATTAAACAAGGTATGGTAGAATAATATGTCTTACACTAACATTGAATATTTCAGTAAAATGATAAAAAATGCCAAGAATCTCAGACAGAACGAAGTGAGATTGTCTTTAGATCAGGCAGTACTGGTTCTAAGCGAAATAACAGAAATACTATCAACTAGAAGCCAGACAAGTGAACACAAATCCGTACCTGATGTCATTGATTTTGACGCAGGCGGGTTTAGATGAGACTAGTCAAACTTTTTCTTTTAATCTTATTTTTTAATTTCACATCGGTCTCTTTCGCTGATCATTATGATTCAGTAACAAGAGAAGATCGTGTTGACTTCATAAACAATAGCCTTGTTCTAGTTTCCAATGAGGTGCAACAACAGAAGAATGAAAAAAAACAAAACGATCATCCCTTCAACAAGTTTATAAATCCAGAGAAGCCGCTTGAACCAAAACCTGACCCTGGACAGTTTGGAATGGGCACTGGATTTTTTATAAATGAGAACACGATAGTTACCAATTACCACGTGATTGCGAACACCAAGCAATTGAAAGTCTATGCTTACAATTATCCTTTCCCGATAGAAGATGTTGAGATAGTTGGATTCAGTGAAGAGATAGATTTGGCAGTTTTACGAATTACTAAAAAGATCAAACACTTCCACCCAAACATTTTAAAATGGGGAATGGAGAAACCGTTACCAGGAGATGAGGTTTACGCACTGGGCCATGGACTGGGACAATATTGGTCTTTGACCAAAGGGATCATCAGCACCACGTATAGGAGTGGTAGGGAAAACACGATATTTGTCCATCACTACCAGACAGATGCTGTGATAAACCAAGGAAATTCCGGAGGACCTTTATTTGATGATAAAGGACACGTGATAGGGGTTAATACCTTGATCATTTCTCCATCTGGATACTATGCTGGTTATGGGTACGCTATACCTAGCCTGCTAGCCAAGAGAGTTGTAGACGAAATTATAGAAAAAGGCTATTTCAACAAACCCATGATTGGTATACAGATGTCTTTGTTAGAGGACAGAGATGTTTATGATACTGTAAAAGAATTAGGATATGACAGTGTGTTGATCGTAGAAAGTGTCGACCCATCTGGTACTGCCGGAAAGGCAGGTGTGCTCAAAGATGATGTGGTTTTAACATTCGACGGTCAAAAAGTTGTCAGTTCGCCAGATGTCATTGAGATATTATGGAAGAAATATCCAGACGATATTGTTGAAGTAACAGTTTTAAGAGATGGTAAATTAAAGAAATTAAGTTTGAAAATAGGACAAGCAAACTTGTCCCCACGATAAACTAATAACAAGAAAAAAGGAGATAAAAATGTCAGTGAAATTATATACTAAAAATGGTTGTGGTTATTGCACTATGGCTAAGAACTGGTTGAAAAACAAAGATATCAGTTTCGAAGAGATCAACATAGAAGAAAAGCCAGAAGCACGTGAATTTGTTATCAGCGAAGGTCATAGAACCATGCCTCAGATATACATCAACGAAAAAAGCATTGGTGGATACCAACAATTAGTCGAGTACGACGTATCTAAACTGTAATATTGATATAATAGCATAAATACTACTATGATAGATATTAAAAACACAGTAGATAATCATTTCAAAGTTCATCGCAATGCATCGCTACTTGATGTGTTGATTGAGTTTGATCAGTTTTTAGATGATTTAAATGTATATTCATACAAGAATTGGTTCGAAGGGGAGGTAGTGGACGGCCCGCACCTGTCAAGATATTGGTGTGAAGTCAGTCTGATGTATCCCTATGAACAAATGCCTGACCCAGAAGGAGGCAAGAGATTATTATCAAGAAATTGTAAAGTCTATTATAGAGAAGACCATTATATGGAACCTCGTAAAGTTGAGTCACCTGATGACTATGAACCAGGTACTAAGAAACCCAGAATTGACAAGATTCCGGTTTGGGTAGTAAAGATCAAAGTGCCTAAGAAATACGTTCTGGTGTACGATTCTAGAGAACATGACGAGGAAGAATTAGAAAAAGGATATCAACAAGGATTAGACGATGCGACTAGACAATCTGGAAACCAATCAGAAACAGACATCTAAACTAGATGAAGGACTAAGAGAAAACGATTTAGTAGATCTTATTTCGCCTTTAGTCAGCATAGATGATTTTGAACCAAAAAGCGGCAAGCCCGAAGACGTGGTTGTTGTCACTATCAGAGCGAGTGATGATGAACCAGCAGAGGACCTTGCCAGTTTTATTGAAAAAGGTACACATGATATCTTAGACACTGAAGTTTCGCCATCAATGGATGAGGACGGAAACTACTTGGTGTTCATCGAAATAAAAAGAGACGAAAACTTGATGTCAACAGTTAGAAATATTTTAAAAGACATCGACAAGTTAGTAGGAATAGATACTTGGCAATTCCAGTTCCACGGGAGCGATGGGATAGTTGAAGTATCAAGGGAGATTTTATAATGATTATAGATAAATTAAAAAGATTCGACTCCATGGAAGGAATCGGGATAATATTATTTTGTTTGTTAATTATAGTATTCGGACCGATTGCTAAACTCTTAGCATATGGTGGACTGGCATACGGCCTTTACAAAATTTATAAATCGATAAAGGATTAGTATGTGGTTTTGGATTATAAAAGCAATAGCAGGATCAATTATCGGTAATGCCACAGCCACTTGGTTCAAAGATACCAAAATGGGTGTTTGGTTTTACAACAAGGTAGACTCATTATATAACTGGGCGGCCGAGAGATACAATGTAAAAGTACTCACTGATGAGGAAAAGCAAATGGCCAAGTTTCCAGCATTAAGAGCCAGACTAGAAAAAATTGAACAAGAAATCACACAATTGAAAAAATAATATGTCAAAATATGCAGACCAGAATACACCTCGAAGGGAAAAGCCAGTAGAGGTAGAAAACAAGGAAGACAGGTACATCAAAGATCCTTTCGATCAGGAACTTTGTGTCAGACTGGCCGGCGTGGCATCTGCCTGTTACAAAAGTTCAAAATCTATTGTTCACGACCTGAGAGCTTTAGGAATGAACTACCACAACTACTCATTGATATCAAAAGATAATGCACAGGCTTACGTGATATGGAACAATGAAGAGGTCATTGTGGCCTGGAGAGGCACTGAACCTTCAGAATACAAAGATGTGCTCGCCGATCTGAAATTTAGAAAAGTTTCAGGTCTCGACGGACAGGTACATAGAGGATTCAAAGGCTATGTTGACAAGATATATGATGAAGTCCTGGCAAAGGTCAAAGAGATCACTGCTAAAAAATGGTACAAGGTCTATGTGACCGGACACAGTCTGGGAGGAGCATCTGCTCTTATCTGCACAAACAGATTTGAAGAACACTTTTTTGTCCAGGCCTGTTACACCTATGGATCACCTCGTCCGGGAGGTTGGAAATATGCCAACTCCTTTAAAACCAAAGTTTTCCGAATCAGGAACAACAACGATGTTGTCACTAAAGTGCCACCTTCTTGGTTTGGTTACAAGCACGTGGGTCAGTTGTGTTACATTGATAGACACGGAGTATTAAGAACAGGCAATGTGAAATGGTATGTGATCTGGAGAAATTGGATCAAAGGACAATTTGAAAGAATAGGAGATGGTCTGAGAGACCACTCTATAAGTGAGTATTATAATTTGCTGAAAAATGCAAAAAGGATCGATAAGAAGTAATGTTTGGATACATCAAAATTGTTTTAACGGCTTTGATCATTTCAGCAATCGCAGGAGCAGGTATCTACGTGATGAAGTTGCGAAGTGACAATGCTATATTGAAAGCAAATCAGATGCAGTTAGAACAGAACATCGAGTCACAGCAGAAATTATTAGAACAACAAAAAGTTGACTTTCAAGACATATTAGAAAGTAATAAGAAGTTAAATCAATTAGTACAGGCTTTTAAAAAAGATTTAGATGAATTGGACAAAAAATTTAACAAAGGAAATAGAGACATTGGTAAACTGGCCATAGAGAAAACTCAGGCAGTTGAACGTGCGGTAAACAATGGTTCTGATCAAGCCGCAAGATGTATAGAGTTGGCCAGTGGTGCAAAAAGGACAGAAGCAGAGATAAACGCCACTAAAAGATCAGAAGCAAACTTGTTATGCCCCAGTCTAGCCAATCCTAATTTTGTAGATTATGAATAAAGAAGAAGGATATAACGCAGGCAACTTCCAGGAGTACACTTACGAGTGTGAATGGATAGAGTGTGACTGGAAAATGGTATATGGTACTTTCAACCTAGTGACAGCGTTTTGGTATCCATGGATAAGGATCAACTATGAATAAAATTATCACAGCACTATTAATGATATTCTTATTGACAGGTTGTTCGGCAATGATCGGTGAGAAAAAAATCAAGGTATTTTCAGTTGAGGAACCTAGGGCAAAATTAAATTTACCAGATCCAGAAGCACTTGATCTTGAAAAGATACGTTGGATAATCATAACCAGTGAAAATGCTGATCAGGTGTTTGCCAAGTTGGAAGCAGAAGGCATAGATCCAGTGATATTTGGGTTGACAGACAAAGACTATGAGATGTTATCTAAAAATTTCGCACAGATAAGACAAAAGTTACAGGAAACCAATAGCCTACTCCAAGAATACAAAAAGTACTACGAAGATCAAGAAAAATCTAAGTAGTTGATTGACTTTTTACAAATCTGTGTTATATTAGTACTATATGCAGAATCCTTATAAAACTCTCGGTGTTTCTAAAGATGCGAGTCTGAAAGACATAAAGACTGCTTTTTTCAGATTGGCCAAAGAGCACCATCCTGACAAAGGAGGAAACCCAGAAGAGTTCAAAAAGATCAACGAAGCGTATGACATACTAAAGGATCAACAAAAAAGACAGCAGTATGATCTTGGTGGATTTGACCAACAAAATCCGGGTAACAACTCTTTTAGTTTTTCTTTTGGTGATGGTTTTGAAGGATTCGATGATGTGATCAAGGACTTCTTTGGTTCAGGTCCTATGAGGGGATTTGGAAATGTTCACAGGACACCTTTGAGAAACAAAGACGTTAAAATCACAGTTCAATCTACACTAGAAGACATTTATTTCCAAACACAAAAAGAGTTTAATATACAAACACCCAATGGTAGTAACAAAAATGTTAAATTGACAATACCAGTTGACGCTGATACAGGAACGATCATAAAGTTTAGAGGTCTTGGAGACAACTCTTATAGGGATCTGAATCCAGGTGATCTATTAGTAAACATCAAAATACAGGATCATGAGACTTACACAAGAAATGATTTTGATCTGTTCCAGAATTATAGAATCAACATCTTGGACATTATCACAGGTTGTGAGTTGGAAATTGATCATATCAGCGGTACAAAGATAAAAACAACAATCAAAGAAGGATCTCAACCCACACAGACCATGAGGTTCAAAGGCAAAGGTATGCCAAAAAGAAATGGAACGTATGGAGATCTTTATATACAAGTTAAACCATACACTCCTCCCAACTTAAATAAAAAGATAATTAAGTATATAAAGGAAAACAAAGATGACTAAATTAAAACTCGTTGAAAGCACAGCATCTGTATTGAGACAGACTTCCCAGCCTGTTTTGGAAAACGAGTTAGAAGAAATAGAAAAAATCAGTTGCGAAATGGCAGAGATCATGCTACAATCAAATGGTATCGGCCTTGCGGCACCGCAGGTAGGTATATCAAAAAGTTTTTTTATCTATGGAACAAAAGACAACATTAAAACAATTATCAATCCTGAGATTCTTACAGCAAGTGGGCCGTCTGTAGCAATGGTTGAAGGTTGTCTGAGTTTGCCAGGAGAACACTACGAGGTAACTAGGCCAGACACCGTCATGTTCAAATATTATGATTTAGAATGGCAACAACACGTAGAAGAAGCAAGTGGATTTTTTGGAAGAGTAATACAGCATGAGACAGATCACTTACAAGGAATATGCATAGACAAAATAGGAACGAAAAAGGATATTAAAATATAAATGCCAACTGATAGAATAGAAATGATATTAGACAGAGCAATGGATTTTGCTTCTGAAAGAAGTCATGAGTATGTTACTCTTGAACATTTGTTATTGAGTATATTACAGGAACAACCGATACAAAAAATCATTGAAAAATTAGATGTCAAGGTTGAAGACATACTATCTGAGTTGATACACCACATTGACAACAATATGAATCAATTGGTTCGAGATAGGACACAACCTAGGAAAACACAGAGCCTAGAGAGGGTTTTTAATAGAGCAGTGACCCAAGTGATTTTCAGTGGTAGGAAAAGTCTACTACCTCGAGACATACTAGTGAGCATAATGAGTGAAAAGGAAAGCCACGCCTGTTACTTCTTGCTGAAAAATGGACTAACCAGACAAAATTTAGTTCAGTTTATCACCAAAGACGCAATAGAGCAATTTCAAAAAGAGTCAACAATTCTTGGAAACAATGAAGCAGACGAGAAGTTTCATTTCACACAGTTCTGTAAAGATTTAAACGAACAAGCACGTCTGGGTGAAATTGATGACATCATTGGCAGAGAAACTGAGATAGATGACATTGCACACATTCTGTCGAGAAGAAAGAAAAACAATCTTATTATTTTAGGTGAACCGGGAGTCGGTAAGACTGCCATCGCTGAAGGACTTGCTAAAAAGATTGTTAAAAAAGACGTTCCAAAACCCTTGTTAGAGAAAACTGTTTACAGTTTGGATCTAGGAGCCATGGTCGCTGGCACGAAGTTTAGAGGAGATTTTGAAGAAAGAGCAAAAATGGTGCTTGATCATCTTTCCGAAAAAGATGACATTATTTTGTTCATTGACGAAGTACACATGATCACAGGTGCAGGCAGTGCCGGCCAGTCGAACATGGATATGGCCAACTTGTTGAAGCCTTTACTTGCCAGAGGTAAACTGTTGTGTATTGGTGCAACAACACCAGAAGAATTCAGAGAGAACATCGAGAAAGACAGGGCATTGATGCGTAGGTTCCAGAGATTTGATTTGAATCCACCTAACGTCGAGGACACGAAGAAAATACTAAAAGGACTGGCGCCAGTTTACGAGACCTTCCATAAGGTAAAATATGATCCTTATGTTTTAGACATGATTGTTGAGTTGGCGGAAAAACATATGCATGGCAAGTTTTTCCCAGATAAAGCAATTGACGTGATGGATGCCGCGGCAGTAAGGACCAAGCTCAAAGATGAACCAGTGGTAGAATTAGAAACTGCAATGGATGTTGTGAGACGTATGACACGTATTCCTTTAGAAATGATCAACATAAACAATTCCGACAAATATGCGAGCCTTCAAGGAAATATAAAAAGAAAAGTTTTCGGACAAGACACAGCGATTGAAAAGTTAGTTGACAGTATCTTGATAGCCAAGGCAGGGCTAAGACAAACAAACAAACCAATAGGTAGTTTCTTGTTTGTTGGACCAACAGGTGTAGGTAAGACAGAGACCTGTAGGCAGTTGGCCGATAGTTTGAGCATCAAGTTGAGAAAGTATGATATGAGTGAGTATCAAGAGAGGCATTCAGTGAGTAAATTGATCGGTGCACCACCAGGTTACGTGGGATACGCTGAAGGTAACGCAGGTTCAGGACAACTGATCAATGATGTTGAAGATACTCCGAACTGTGTGTTGCTGTTAGACGAAGTTGAAAAAGCGGCGCCAGAAGTATTACAAGTTTTATTACAAGTGATGGATGATGGTAGACTGACAAGTTCTACAGGCAAAACGGTAGACTTCAGCAAAGTAATTTTAGTTATGACTTCAAATCTTGGAGCGGCTGATGTAGAGAAACCACCGTTAGGCTTTGGTAAGACTGACAGGAAGGGCGAGGAAGAAGATTACATCAAAGGATTCTTCACACCAGAATTTAGAAACAGGTTAGACTCGATTGTCAAGTTTGACAAGTTAGATAAAAAATACGTTCTCAAGATTGTGGACAAAGTCATCAAAGAGAGCAATGAGATGCTCAAAGACAAGAAAGTCACGATTAAATTATCACCCAAAGCAAAACAATGGGTGCTTGACAAAGGATATGATCCAAACATGGGTGCGAGACCGATGCAACGTGTGTTTGATCAGAACATTAAGAAACCTCTATCAAAAGAAATACTATTTGGTAGATTAGTTCATGGAGGAACAGCGATAGTTGATGTTGATAACAACAATAATATAGAGATTAACTATGAACCTAAAAATTAAGCCAATAACTAAATTGTTTTACTACTATTACGATTACAAGATTGTAATGGATGCCAACAGTTTCAATGATATGCGTGAAGGGTTTGATTTTTTTGACAGTGAACACTCACAGATTAATACCATGAGGGTAAAGACAGTTTACAACAATGGTAAAGTAAATTTATATTTTAATGGCAAGGACTTGTTGAATTATTACACGAAGTACTACAAAGAATTAATTCAGAGCATATCAGGTCCGATAAATGACTATCATCACAGCCTCATATTAAAAAGTAACATTGAAATAAAGAAAACTCTGTATTATAAAAAATACCGTTACAAGGTCAAGTTTTCTAAGAATAACAAAAATTCTAGTTCATCAATAGGTGATACAAACCTAATAACCAAATTGAGAGACATGATACGTACTAATCCACAGGATTACCTTGGAACAAATTTATACGAACAAAGATTTTCCTATTATTTGACACCCGTGGTTTACGTCACAGACAAGCAATCATTGATGATGCTGGAATTAATTGCCAAAGAACACATATCACAAAGAATAAAAGTAATAACAATAAAGGAGATAGAAAGCAATGAAAGACCTGATGAAGAAACTAATTAGACGGAAACTTTTGACACTGGACACAGAAGTTCTGGTCAGACACAAGGTAAAAGATTTTGGAGAAAGTTATATGGACCAAGATGATTTTTATAATGTGATAGATATAAAAGAAAACAAACTAGTTGGATCTAGTGTGGTTGATGGATCGACATTATCTTTTGGATATGATCAAGTCATTACAGTTGACGGGATGACACCAAAGAGATTATGTGATGCATTTAAAATAAAATAGGGAGATTTTATGAAAACAATTGGAGTGATTGGAAACGGTAAGATAGGTAAGTCCGTAGCCAGTTTATTAAGGGCCGAGCAATTCAAAGTTGTGGTAGCCGATAATCAAGAGCACATGGATTGTGTGATGATAGATGCCACTGACAAACAGCAGTTGCTGAACTTTGCCAGAGACAAAGATGCCATTGTGAGTTGCGGACCTTATTTTGTCAACAAGACAATAGTTGAAGTTTGTAGTGAATTGAACATTGCTTACTTTGATCCTACAGAAGACACAGAGATAGCAGAACTTGTCTCTAAATCACATAACAAACAGACCATGATGACACAGTGTGGATTGGCTCCGGGTGCAATCAACATTATTGGTGCTCATTTGATAAGCCAATTTGATGAAGTTGACAAAGTCAAAATGAGGGTGGGTGCTTTACCAAAGTACACTAACAATTCTATGGGATATTACTTGACATGGAGCACCAGCGGTTTGATCAATGAATATGTCAATGACTGTGATATAATTAGCAATTATGAACACGTGATTGCACAACCTTTAGATGGTCTTGAAACCATAATGATTGATGGTGACAGATATGAAGCATTTAACACATCAGGGGGTGCTAGTAGTATGTGTAAGACTTATGCTGGCAAAGTTAGGCAGTTGAGCTATAAAACAATAAGATATCCAGGTCATCATGCTTCAATGAAGTTTCTTTTAGATGATTTGAATCTTAAACATAATAAAGAAAAGTTTATCGATCTGTTTGATCAAGAAGTGCCTTACACGACAGAAGATGTCATAGTGATAATGGCCAGCGTGACTGGAAAAAAAGATGGCAAACTGATTGAGAAAACTTATCACAAAAAAATTTACGGAAATAAAGGATTGAGTGCAATTCAGTTGTCGACAGCATATGGTATTTGTGCTAATATAATGCTGTGGGCATTAAATGAATTACCTACAGGGTACGTCAAACAAGAAGACATACCATACGAGAAATGGATAGAAACTAAATTCGGTAAATTGTATCAATGAGTTATGTAGACGCTTTTCTTGAAAGAGAAAAAGACAGAATCAACGTAGTCGAGAGACGTGAAGGCAAACGTTTCTATAAAACATATCCGACAAGATATGTTTTCTACTATCCCGACCCTGCAGGGAAATACAAAAGTATTCTGGGAGGGTCTTTGTCGAGATTTAGTACAAAGTCAGTCAAAGAGTTTGACAGGGAGAAAAAAATCTATGGTCATCAGAGATTGCATGAATCTGACATCAACCCTATTTTTAGATGTCTTGAAGAAAACTATCTAGATGTCAACTCACCTGATCTACACATTTGTTTTTTTGATATCGAGGTTGATTTTGATAAGGATCGAGGTTTCGCTCCACCCAGTGATCCTCATAGTGCCGTGACAGCAGTTTCGCTATATCTAAATTGGCTACCTGAAGAAAGAAGGTTGATAACTCTTTGTTTGAAACCAAAAGGACTAGATCAACAATCAGCAGAAGAAATAGCAAGTAAATTTGAGAACACCATTGTGTGTAAAGATGAGAGAGAATTGCTTGATCTGTTTTTGAAGTTTATAGATGATGCTGACATATTAAGTGGTTGGAACAGTGAAGGATTTGATATTCCGTATATTGTGAACAGGACGACTCAGGTTCTGAGTAGAAGTGACACTTCGAGATTTTGTTTGTGGGATAAATTTCCAAGAAAGAGAACCTACACCAAATTCGGTCATGAACAGGAAACATATGATTTGATCGGTCGTGTACACCTAGATTATTTGGAATTGTATAGAAAGTACACATATCATGAGATGCACAGTTACAGGCTCGATGCAATTGGTGATTATGAAATAGGTGAAAAGAAGATCCCATATGAAGGAACATTAGATCAGTTATATAATTCAGACTTTGAGAAGTTTATTGCCTACAACAGACAAGATACAGCACTGCTGGCCAAACTTGATGACAAACTAAAGTTCATTGACTTGGCGAACGAACTTGCACACGCCAACACAGTTTTGCTACCAACCACAATGGGTGCGGTTGCTGTGACAGAACAGGCCATCATCAATGAGTCACACAAAAGGGGAATGATAATACCTGATAGAAAAAGAACTAACGGCAACGGTGAAAACACACCGGCAGTGGGAGCCTATGTGGCATTTCCTAAGAAAGGTCTACACAGTTGGATCGGCAGTTTTGATATAAACAGTCTATACCCTAGTGTGATCAGGAGTTTGAATATGGGTCCTGACGCTATCATAGGACAGTTACGACTAGATCAGACCAAAGCATACATCGACAACAAGATCAACAAAGAAAAGAAATCAGCCGCAGATGCATGGGAAGGACTTTTTGGCACACTGGAGTACAAGGCTGTGATGGACAAGGACGTCGCCACAGAGATTGTTTGTGATTTTGAAGATGGCACAACAGAGTCAATGAGTGGTGCGGAATGGCACAAAATAATTTTTGAAATGGACAATCCATGGTGCCTGAGTGCTAATGGCACATTGTTTAGAACTGATATCAAAGCGATCATTCCGGGACTGCTCGAGAGTTGGTACGAAGAACGTAAAGTGATGCAAGGTAAACTTCGAGAATCTATTGCCGAGAACAACAAAGAACAGATTTCTTTCTGGGACAAAAGACAACTTGTTAAGAAGATCAACTTGAACAGTTTGTATGGTGCCATCTTGAACCCAGGTTGTAGGTTCTTTGACATTAGGATAGGACAAAGTGTGACGCTGTCAGGTAGAACTATCACTAGGCACATGGCATCACAAACAAATCAGATCGTTGCCGGTGAGTATGATCACGTTGGTAAATCAATCATATATGGTGACACTGATTCTGTTTATTTCAGTGCATATCCGATTGTGGAGGAAGATGTCAAGAACAAGAAGTTAGAATGGACCAAAGAAACTGTGGTCGACTTATATGATCGTATAGCAGACGAAGTCAACAAGAGTTTTCCAGATTTCATGACTAGATCATTTGGAGTGAGTAGAACACAAGGTGAGATAATCAAATCTGGTAGAGAGATTGTTGCTTCGAGTGGTCTGTTTATAACAAAGAAAAGATATGCGGCACTGATCTATGACCTTGAAGGAAATAGGCAAGACGTAAATGGTAAACCAGGAAAGATCAAAGCAATGGGTGTTGACTTGAAGAGATCTGACACTCCAGAGTTTGTACAGAAGTTCCTAGAGAAGTTATTAACAATGGTATTGTTAGGCACTCCAGAAGAACAATGTTTCCAGACGATAAATGAATTTAAGGAAGAATTCGGTGCTAGGCCTGGTTGGGAAAAAGGAACTCCCAAACGTGTCAATAACTTGACAAGATATGTTGACACTGTGAAGACATATCACAAAAAAACACAGCAATTAGAAAATCTTGGACAGCAGACAGAAGAAATTAAGAAGCCAATAATGCCAGGACACGTGAGAGCCAGTATGAACTGGAATGAACTAAGGAATGCCTACAGGGACAACTACAGCCTACCTATAATGGATGGGCAGAAAGTGATTGTCTGCAAGTTGAAACCCAACCCAATGGGTTACACCAGCATAGCCTATCCAATTGATGAACTGAATTTACCGGATTGGTTCAAAGAACTGCCATTCGATCACAAGGAAATGGAACAGACCATTATAGATCAGAAGATCAAGAATCTGATAGGTGTGTTGGGTTGGAAGCTCAAAGAAGAAACCCAGTCCAACAATGTGTTTGACAGTCTGTTTGCAACTGGTTAAAAAAGATTTGACAATCGCTTCTAATTATAGTAGTATTATTAAAATTAACAAGGAGAAAATATGAGGGATATACTTTTAGATATAGTAAAACACACTCACTCGTTAGGCTTTATCCAAGCGGTAAAGATTAATGGCAATGATGGATCAGAAACACTGATCGAAGCAATGGATGATGACAGATCTGTCGTACTCCAAGGTAAACTGCATAACCCAGTTCAAGATTTTAAAGGCACTATCGGTTTAGGAAAACTTGGTGTTTTAAGTGGTTATCTTAACTTTGATGGCTATTCAGATGCATCGGCAAAAATTAACGTAATCAGACGAACTCGTAATGATCAAGAAGTTCCAGAGGAATTAGAGTTCCATTCACCTAAAGGTTATAGTGCGAACTATAGATTCATGGTTTCACAGTTGATTGAGGAAAAACTCAAAACAGTGAGATTCAAAGGTGTCAATTGGGATTTGACGATACAGCCAACACAGCAGAACTTGAAAGACTTGAGTTACTTTGCTGGTGTGATGGGCAGTGTTGAATCCACTTTCATTGCGAAAACAGATGGAACAGATCTTAAATTTTATATTGGTGATGGATCAAATGACAGGGTAGAAATTCCATTCGCATCTAACGTGGGCACTGAACTCAAAAAAGGTTGGTCTTGGCCACTGGCACAGACTTTGAGTATTTTGAAGTTGAGTGATACATCACAAGCAAGTATCAGTTTCAGTGAACAAGGTGCGATGAAGATATCAATTGATTCTGGAATTGGGATTTATGACTATATCTTACCAGCGAGAACCAGCTCG
>Ga0075480_10001758_pt1 | contig 13808 bp, 15 predicted proteins | sample DEB08_DNA_7_FD_81590 | JGI IMG/M metagenome (GOLD analysis project Ga0075480, IMG submission 81590) | Aqueous microbial communities from the Delaware River and Bay under freshwater to marine salinity gradient to study organic matter... | ecosystem: Environmental > Aquatic > Marine > Coastal ... | reverse complement strand
GCCTGCCTCGATGAGGCGCTGAACAGGTGAGCCGTTGCTGACGCCGTCACGCAGGTCATGGTGTGCATCGAGGGTGATGAGTCCAGCGTTGGGCAAGATGTCTCCGCAGACGCCTTTCATCACCGAACAGGTGGCGGAGTTATCACCACCGAGCGCGGTCACGACACGTGCCTCTCCGGCTGCCGCTTCAGCGGCCGCACGCACTCTCGCCTCGCCCTCGGGACTGTCGGGCTCCGTCACATCGCCGTGGTCACGCACGCGGAGTTCCGCGATGTCGATGTCGTGCGCCCAGGAGTAGGTGGAGTAGCGGGCGAGTGCCTCGCGGATCGCGGCCGGGGTGGTGTCGGCGCGGGTGGGGCTCAGCGAGGTGAGGTGGGTGGGCACTCCGAGGATGGCGAGGTCGACCGACGGGTCCACCGGGCGATCGGAGCCCAGCTGACCGGCTAACCAGGCACTTGCTCGAGGCCATCTCGGATCATCGGTCACGGTGAGCATCCTTCCCTACCGGGCGTCGCCAAGCGCCAACTCCGCAACTGCATAAGGGCGAATAAGTGCTGAAATTTGCGGAGTTTGGTTATGTGGTGAGGGGGGTCAGGGCGGCGAGACGGGACTCGTTGTCGCCGCTCAGGGTGATCAGGGGGAGTCGGTGAGCGATGATGTCGGCGATCACCGCATCGGTGCGTGCCCGGATCTCGGCGCCGTCGCGCATCCCCGGATCGGGGGCACCCGCGAAATCGGCCGCGCACCACACGAGCAGGTCATAGCCGCGTGCATCCTCGATCCCGAGTTCGAGCAGGGTGTCGTCGTCGAAGTACACGATGCTGTAGACGGCGGTCATGAGCGGGAGTGGATCAGCCACGACCCACGGCACCTGCGCGTGTGCTGCTGCACGCGTCACCGTCATGACCGTCGCCTGTTGTGTGAGGAAGATGCCCTCCTGATCGGCGAGTGTCGGAACACGGCCGTAGTCACGAACGAAATCGCGGAGGTATTCCTCAGCGATGAACGCGTCGATCGTGTGTGCCAACTCCTCGGCAAGCGTGGTCTTCCCCGTGCTCTCGGCTCCGAGCAGACCGATGCGTCGTGGCGTTGCTACCGCGGGGGTGTCGTTCACGCTTTGGTGCGCACCGCGCCGACGAGTTCCTCCTCGCTGAACCCACCCTCGACCACGCCGTCCTTGGCGAAGCGGAAGAGTACGACGGAGAAGATGCCGCGCAGAGTCGATAGCAGCAGCGCGCCGATCGCGAAGACGATGACACCGATGACGATGAGAGGAACGCCAACAGCCCACCAGTTGATGGCGGTGAGGAAGACACCTCCGATGGTGAGCAGGATCGCCGGCAAAATCGTGGCGAGAGCGACGAGTCCTCCGATGCGCACGCCTCCGAAGATCTGCAAGCCCCACTTCGCCTTGAACAGTTTCGCTGACTCCTTGATCGCGGTGATCGGACCGACCTTCTCCAGCATGATGAACGGCACGACGAAGAAGGTGATGAGATTCCACATCGCGAGGATCCCTGAAGCGGCCATGTTCCGGACGACGGAGGCCGCACCGCTCTGGTTGTTCCCTCGAATGAGCGACACGATGATGCTGACCACGGTGAGGATGAACGCCCAGCCGATGAGCGGGAAGATTCGGGCTAGGGATGCCCCGATGCCGTGTCCGACGGAGGAATCGCCGCCCGACAACTCGGTGTCGGCTGCAGCGACGAGGCCGCCGCTGGTGATCGACACCACGATCTGAGTGGAGAAAACCCCGACGATGGCGAGGGCGATTGCCGGCGCGGCGTTGTCGTTCGCGAGGAACCACGCCGCTGGGGCCCAGAAGATCGCCAGCGGGATGAGGCTGCCGAGAAAACCCAGGACCGGGAAGGTCAGCAGATACCGGTTCTCCTTCACCACCGCCCAGGCCTTCGTGGTCAGAAGCTTGCTTTGTCCCCAGGATGAGCGTGCCATGGCGGACAGGATAGGAGAGTCGGCCTGCATGGTCGCCTTGCGTTGACCTGAGTCGACCGGAGTGTCGCCGCCCCCCTTGTTGGCTCAGCGAGGCGGGAGTACCGTAGTAGTTGACAGTTGCTCAATAACAGGTCCACCTCGAGCGGGACCACGTCAGCAGGGGAGAAGCGGCCATGGCGTCATCCGGAAACGAAGCATTCATCTACGAGGCGATTCGCACCCCGCGCGGGCGCGGCAAGGCCAATGGCTCGCTCCACGGAGTGAAACCGGTGAGCCTCGTCACCGGCCTGATCGACGAGATGCGCACCCGACACCCTGACCTGGACACCAACCAGGTGGACGATCTCATTCTCGGCTGCCTCACCCCGATCGGTGACCAGGGCGCGAATATCGCCAAGACCGCCGCGATCGCGTCCGGACTGCCCGACACCGTCGCCGGGATGCAGATCAACCGCTACTGCTCCTCCGGTCTCGAGGCGATCAACACCGCCGCCGCCAAGGTTCGCTCCGGCTGGGATCAGATGCTCTTCGCCGGCGGCGTCGAGTCGATGAGCCGCGTGCCGATGGGCAGCGATGGTGGCCCGTGGGCGATGGATCCGGAGACGGCCTACACCACCTACTTCGTGCCGCAGGGAATCAGCGCTGACCTCATCGCCACGACCGAGGGCTTCACCCGCGATGACGTCGATGCCTATGCCGCCCGTTCGCAGGAGAAGGCTGCTGCGGCATGGAGCGCGGGCCGCTTCGCCAAGTCGATCGTGCCCGTCAAGGACATCAACGGCGTGACGATCCTCGATCACGACGAGTTCATGCGCCCCGAGACCACCGTGGAGTCGCTCTCGAAGCTCAATCCGTCGTTCGCTGCCATGGGCGACATGGGTGGCTTCGATGCGGTGGCGCTGCAGAAGTTCCACTGGGTGGAGCGCATCGATCACGTCCACACCCCGGGCAACTCCTCCGGCATCGTCGATGGTGCTGCACTGACCCTCGTTGGTAGCGAGGCTGCGGGCGCCGCCGCGGGCTTGACGCCTCGCGCGCGCGTCGTTGCGACCGCGGTGACCGGTGCTGACCCCACGATCATGCTCACGGGCCCGACCCCGGCGACCCACAAAGTGCTGGCGTCTGCGGGCTTGAAGCCCGCGGACATCGATGTCTGGGAACTCAACGAGGCGTTCGCGTCCGTCGTCCTCAAGTGGATGAAGGATTTTGATCTCGACATCGAGCAGGTCAACGTCAACGGCGGTGCGATTGCGATGGGCCACCCGATCGGGGCCACGGGCGCCATGATCACGGGCACGGTCATGGACGAGCTGGAGCGCACGGGTGGCCGATACGGCCTCATCACGCTGTGCATCGGTGGCGGCATGGGCATCGCAACCATCATCGAGCGGGTCTGAGGAGAGGGATGACTGACAACATGTTCCACTGGGACAAGGACGCCGACAACGTCGTGACATTGACGATGGACGACCCGGGCGGCAGCGCCAACACGCTGAATGACACCTTCATCACTTCCCTCGAGGCCACGCTGGATCGACTCGACGCTGAGAAGGACGACATTGCCGGTGTCGTCCTCACGAGCGCGAAGAAGACCTTCTTCGCAGGAGCGGACCTCAACCAGATCATCCAGGCGACACCGGAGGATGCCGAGCGCCTCGAGGCGGAGATCGCCCGCGTCAAGGCTGCGTTCCGGCGCCTGGAGACACTGGGGATTCCCGTTGCCGCCGCCGTCAATGGGGCGGCTCTCGGCGGCGGACTCGAGATTGCGCTGTCCTGCCACCACCGGGTGGCCCTCGATGTTCGCGGCTCGGAAATCGGTTTGCCTGAGGTCACCCTCGGGCTACTGCCCGGTGCAGGTGGCGTCGTGCGCACCACGCGCATGTTCGGTCTTCAAAAGGCGCTGATGGAGGTCCTCCTTCAGGGCCAGCGCCGCAAGCCAGCAGCCGCTCAGGAGGTGGGCCTCGTCGACGAGGTCGTGGACTCGCCGGACGAGATGATGGCCCGTGCCAAGGCGTGGGTGAAGGAGCATCCCGAGGCTGTTCAGCCGTGGGACGCCCCGGGCTACAAGATGCCCGGAGGAACACCCAGCAACCCCAAGCTCGCGATGATGCTTCCTGCGTTCCCCGCCAACCTGCGCAAGCAGATCAAGGGTGCGCCCATGCCCGCGCCGCTCGCGATCATGGCCGCCTCGGTCGAGGGCGCCCAGGTCGACTTCGCGACAGCGGAAAAGATCGAGGCTCGCTACTTCGCCAGCCTGGCGACCGGCCAGGTCGCAAAGAACATGACACAGGCGTTCTTCTTCGATCTGCAGCACATCACGAAGGGTGGCGCGCGACCCGAGGGTTATCCGCAGTCAAGGCCCACGAAGGCACTCGTCATGGGTGCGGGAATGATGGGCGCGGGCATCGCCTACGTCTGCGCTCGCAATGGCATCGAGGTCGTCCTCGTCGACACCACGATGGAGGCCGCCGAGAAGGGCAAGGCTTACTCTCAAGCCATCCTCGACAAGGCTGTCTCTCGCGGCAAGATGAGTGAGGGCCAGCGCGATGAGGTGTTGGCTCGCATCACGCCGACCGACTCCCTGGACCAGGCCAAGGGCGCTGACTTCGTCATCGAGGCGGTGTTCGAAAGTCAGGAACTCAAGACCGAGGTCTTCGGTCGTATCGAGCAGGTTGTCGCCGATGATGCGCTTCTCGGCTCCAACACCTCAACTCTTCCGATCACCGGGCTTGCCAAGGCGGTCTCTCGCCCCGAGGACTTCATCGGCCTGCACTTCTTCTCGCCGGTCGACAAGATGCCGCTGCTGGAGATCGTCGTCGGTGAGCAGACCTCCGATGCGGCCATCGCCCGGGCGCTTGACTTTGCCGCGGTCATCAAGAAGACGCCGATCGTGGTCAACGATTCGCGCGGGTTCTTCACCAGCCGTGTCATCGGCACCTTCATGGGTGAAGCCGTCGCGATGCTCGCCGAAGGTGTTCCCGCGCCCAGCATCGAACAGGCCGGATTGCAGGCTGGCTATCCGACCGGTCCGCTCGCCCTGTTCGACGAGGTGAGCCTCACCCTCGGTCGGCGCATCCGCGAGGAGGGTCGGGTCGCGGCTGAGGCGGCCGGGCAGCCCTTCCCGGAGCATCCGTCCTATGCCGCCATTGATCGAATGGTGATCGACTTCGATCGTGGCGGTCGCGCGGCGGGTGCTGGCTTCTACGACTACGCCGAAGGCAAGCGCCTCAGCCTCTGGGACGGCCTGCCCGAGAATTTCGGTGGCGACAACCTCGACATGCCGTTCCTCGATATGCAGGAGCGCATGCTGTTCGCTGAGGCGATCGAGAGCGTCAAGTGCCTGGACGAGGGCGTGCTGCGCTCAGTGCCGGAGGCGAATATCGGCTCCATCTTCGGCATCGGCTTCCCGCCGTGGACCGGTGGTGTCCTGCAGTACATCAACGGCTATGTCTCCCCCGATGGAACCGTGAGCGGTCCTGCCGGTTTCGTGGCTCGTGCACGCGAACTGGCGGCGACATACGGCGATCGCTTCACTCCGCCTGCTTCCCTTGTGGCGCTCGCGGAATCAGGCGGCGACTATTCCTGAGGCATCGGTCGTCGCTCGCTCGCGGATGAGCAGCGACGACCGCCGTCGGCAACTCGTCGAGATCGGCTGGCAACTTCTCCAGACCCGGCCGATACACGAGCTTGCCCTCGACGAGGTCGCCGGGCAGGCGGGCATCTCGCGCACCCTGCTGTTCCACTACTTCCCGACGAAGGGCGACTACTACGCCGCCGTCGTCGAGGCGGCAGGGGAACGCATGCTCAAGCCGGTCCGAGTGGCGGCTGAGGCCACGCCGCGAGAGCGGGTCCGGACCCTTATCGAGGGATTTGTGCGGCTCGTCGAACGCAATCGCATCGGCTACACCTCTCTCGTCCGCGGGGCAGGTGGAGGTGACGTCCGGGTCGTCGAGGCCATGGCCCGGGTACGAGATGCGCTCGTGCCGAAGTGGCTCGAGGCCGCCGGACGACCCGAGGCGGGAGCCTTGGCCCAGTTGATCCTGCGTGGATGGCTGGTCGGTATGGAAGAAACGGTCCTGGCGTGGAACCCGCAGAGTGTTGACCGCTCCGAACTCGTCGAGCACCTCACGACGTCGCTGTTTGCCGAACTCGACCTCGCCGAACGTGAGGCGGGCGAACCGTGACCGTCGAAGACCCGGGCGTTCCACGGGTCATTCCATCGGTCATCGTCATCCGGCACGCGGAGAAGCCCGAACCCGGCCACGGCCATCATCCTGAGCAACACGGGGTGGATGCGCATGGAGCGCCAAGCGCGCGCGGGCTCACCCCGCGTGGTTGGAGTCGAGCGGGAGCGCTCGCGGTGCGCTTGCACCATGCGGACGAGGGGGATGACGGCTGGGTCCGGCCCGAGCGGGTGCATGCTGCGCCTGCGACTCACGCCCATCACAGCCACCGCTGCGTCGACACGGCCGGTCCGAGCGCGGCGAGGATCGGGGTCGAGGTGCTCGATCATCATGGTCGCGGCGAGGAGCCTGCCCTCGTGGCCGAAGTCCGGGCGGCAGGCCAGCCCACCCTCATCGTGTGGGATCACGGACACCTGCCTGACCTGTTGCGTGCCTTCGATCCGGTGAACCCCGAGGTGATTCTCGATCCGTGGCCGGACGAGCGTTTTGATCTCGTTGCTTTTGTGTATCCGGAGGGATCGCGCTATCGCCTGGTGATCGCACACCAGGATCTGCTGGCCGGCGACGCGCCTGTGTCGTAACACCCCATGGCCCGTTACGGCGAGTACGGTGAGGGGGCATGACGGAGGCTGATCTCCGCGAGATCTCCAGCGTTCCGGTCGCCGCGCGCGTCATCCGCGCCGTGCTGGCCCTCGGTTCCTTGATGTTCGTTGTCTCGGGCCTGCTGCTCATCATCGCCCCGGCCCTCATGGCCGAATGGCTCGGCCTGTCCACGATCGTCGACACCACCTGGACTCTGCAGATGCTCGGCGCAGCACTGCTCGGCCTGTCCGGGCAGATGTGGCTGGTGCGTCGGGCCCCCGATCATCCGGTGCTCGGCGCTGCGGTGGTGATGATCATCAGCGGCGGGTTGATGACCGTGCTCACCATCACCCTCCCGGGGGAGTGGACCCCGGTGCGTTGGGCCTATCTCGGCATCGGGGCGGCCTTCTGTCTGGCCTATGTGTTGATGCTCGTGGTGAGTCGCCGCCGCGGCTAGTCGTTGTCGTCGAAGATCGCGAGCAGGGTCGGCAGTTGCGCGGCGAAGGGATCGAACAGCGGAATCTGATCGAGTTCCTCGCGGGTCCACCAGGCCGCCTCGTCGTTCTCGGGTGAGAGTGTCGCGTCGTAGTCGGGGCTTTCCTCGACCCGCGCGCAGCAGGTGTGATAGCTCCACACGCCGGCTTCGAGGATCTCTTCGTGGATGCCGATGAGCCGCCAGCCGTCGGGGATGCGCCCGATCTCCTCGTCGAACTCTCGGAGGGCGGCGCTAACGGGATCCTCGCTGGAGTCGATCGCTCCGCCGGGGACCGACCAGGTGCCATGGCCGCGATGCACCCACGCGGCTCGACGGGCGAGCAGGAATCGTTCGGTTCCGCTCGGATCGGTGTGGGAGAGCATGAGTCCGGCGGCGCCAAACCTCCCCCACAGCACCTTCCCGCTGCTGAGGGTCACCCAGCCATCCCCGGAACCATCACCCGCGCCGGGGGTGGGCGCAGCGCTGGGGGAGGAGCTCACAGCGCCAGTCTGCCGCATTCGGGCGATGGGCACATCCGCTCTGTGAGGAGCATGGTCGATGACCACGAGGTGGGCACGGCTATGCGGTGATGATCTGGCGGAGTGCCTCACCCTGCTCGAGTCGATCCATGGCGATGTTGATCTGCTCGGGCAGATCGGCCATGGGGATGCGGTGGCTGATGATCGCCTCGAGGGGGAGGCGTCCCTCACGCCAGAGTTCGATGAATCGCGGGATGTCGCGGCGTGGCACGGAGGAACCGAGATAGCAGCCGCTCACGGTAAGGGCAAGGGCGACGAGACGCAGCGGTGAGATCGTCGTGGTCGCATCAGGATGCGCCAGCCCGGTCGCGGCGAGAACCCCGCCTGCGCGGAGCAGATCGATGCCGCTGGAGAGGGCCGCCGGGTGTCCGGATGCCTCCACGACCGAGTCGACCTTGACCCCCTCGGCTGCCGCTTCCTCCGGGGTGAGCGCACGATGGGCGCCGAGGGTGGTGGCGAGTTCGCGCTTCGCCGCGATCGGGTCGATGGCGATGACCTCGACATCGGGTTCGGTGAGAGCCGTCAGCATCGCGGCCATCCCGACGCCACCGAGGCCGAGCACGGCCAGGCTCGAACCCGGCTGTGGCTTCGCGATGTTCCACACGGCGCCACCGCCGGTGAGCACCGCGCACCCGAACAGGGCTGCAATATCCGCGGGAACATCGTTGTCGATGACGACCAGTGAGCGTTCGTCGACGACGGCATGATCGGCGAACGCGGAGACGCCGAGGTGATGCAGGATCTGCCCGTTGTCGTCGTGGAGGCGGATGTCACCGCTGAATAATTCGCCGGCGTTGTTGCGCATGCTGCCGACCTCGCAAGGCACACGCCCATTCGTGCGGCACGCCGCGCAGTTCTCACAGCGCGGCAGGAAGGTCATGATCACGCGGTCGCCGAGCTTCACGTCGGTGACGTCGGCCCCGACCTCAATCACGCGTCCAGCAGCCTCATGTCCGAGGAGCATCGGAACGGGCCGCACGCGGTCGCCGGTGACGACCGACAGATCGGAATGGCATATCCCGGCTGCCTCGATCTGGACGAGGCACTCGGTGGGTCCCGGTGGATCGAGGGTCACCTCGATCACATCGATGGGTCGGGAATCGGCGAAGGGCCGGGGTGCGGCGATGGTGTGGAGAACCGATCCGGTGATCTTCATGCCTGTCCTTTGCCGTCTCGGGAGGGGGAGAGTTCAGGAGGGAGAATCTATCCGCGGCAATGTCGCGACCGCAGTGCGCACCGCATCGGGCACGCTGGTGGGGCGCCGATGGTCGCGATCGACGTAAACGTGCACGAAGCGGCCGATAGCGCGCACGGCGTCATCGCCGGCGAGCAGGATCGCGAAGGTGTAGACGACGCTGGAATTCCCGAGCCGCTCGAGGGCGAGGCCGACCTCGATGTCGGCCGGGAAGTCGATCTCGGCGAGATATCGGCATCCGGTCTCGGCGACGATGCCGATCGAGGGCAGCTGGCGAAGGTCCTCCCCGATTGCTCCCATGAGCCAGCCGTTCACCGCGGAATCGACATAGGAGTAATACGCCACGTTGTTGACGTGCCCGTAGATGTCGACATCGGCCCAGCGGACCGTGACGGGATAGAACACCGCGAAGTCATCGCGATGCAGTGGCTCATCGCGTCGTGCTGCAGCCATCAGGAATGGTTCTGTCGATAGCGCGCGTAGGACTCGCGGATCTCCTGCTCCGCTTCTTCGCGCCCGACCCAACTGGCCCCCTCGACTGACTTGCCCGGTTCGAGGTCCTTGTAGACCTCGAAGAAGTGCTGGATCTCGAGACGATCGAATTCCGCAACGTGATAGATATCGCGCACGTGCTCGAGGCGCGGGTCGCCGACCGGAACGCAGAGGACCTTGTCGTCACCGCCGGCCTCATCGGTCATGCGGAACATGCCTACCGCTCGGCAGCGGATGACTACTCCCGGAAAAGTCGCCTCCTGGACCAGGACGAGGGCATCGAGGGGGTCACCATCGAGGCCGAGGGTGTCGTCCACGAAGCCGTAGTCATGGGGGTAGCGGGTCGCGGTGAACAGCATGCGGTCGAGGCGGATACGCCCCGTTTCGTGATCCATCTCATATTTATTTCGGCTGCCGGTCGGGATCTCGATCGTGACATCGAATTCCAGGGGTGTCACAACTCCTCCTCGGGGTAGGTCGTCACCTAGTGTTCCCTACGTACCCCCGCTGTGTGTGGGCCGCGGGTGAATCGACGTCATGAAGGGTCGGGAGTCGACGTGAGCAGGGCCGGCAGGACACGGGGGTGGATCGGGATCGCGGCAGTCGCCTGCCTCGGCGCGGCTCTCATCGCCTCTCCCTCGCTTGCCGGCGCCGAGACGCCCCCGGCTCCCTCCGGTGTAGCGGGCCCGGTCTTGGAGCCGGCCAGCCCGGAGGGTGCGCCGACGCCTGATCCGGCGGTGCTCGCAGAGTTGCTCGCCCCCTCCCTCGATGCTGCCCCGCTGGGGGGAGATCTCGGGGCGGTGGTGTTCGATCCGGCGACCGGTGTGCTGCTCTACAACGATGACGGTGACATCCCACGCACCCCTGGGTCGGTGGTGAAGATCCTCACCGCGGTATCGGTGCTGCAGGCGATCGGCCCGTCGACACGCATCGTGACAACAGCTCATTACGACCCGGCGACCTCGACCATCGTCCTCGTAGGGGCCGGTGATCCCTCGCTGTCGTCGATGTCAGCGGAGGGCTCCTCGCTCGCGGTGCTCGCAGATGGGGTGCTGGCAGCAGCCGATGGCCCGGGTGCGGGTGCCAGCGTGCAGTTGGCCTATGACACGTCACTGTTCTCCGGCCCAGTGCTCGGCAGTGGATGGTCCGCGGACTATCCGGTTACCGGGGTTGCCGCACCCGTGTCACCTCTCGTGGTCGACGATGCTCGCATTCCCGGGGGCGAGGCCCGCCAACCCGACCCGGCGCTCGCGGCCGCCACGGTGTTCGCCGATCTGCTAACACAGCGGGGGCTCTCGGTGGGCGCTCCGCAGCCCGGCCGTGTCGGTGCGGCGCGCCAGATTGCTGCGACCGAGTCCGTTCCCCTTTCCGCGTTGGTGCAGCGGATGCTCACCGATTCGAATAACGACTATGCCGAGATCCTCGGGCATCTCGCGGGTGCGAGCCGATTCGGCTCGGGCAGCTTCGAGACCGGAGCGCAGGCGGTGACGGCGACGCTGACCTCGATGGGCATCTCGACCACCGGCATCACCCTCTTCGATGGCAGTGGCCTGTCCGTCGACAACCGCGTGCCGGTTCGGGTGTTCGCGCAGGTGCTTGCCGCGATGACTCGCGCGAGCGCGTCGGGGGAACAGGGGGGATGGGGCTGGCCGGTGCTCGGCGGCCTACCGATCGCGGGAGTGACCGGCACGCTCGCGGACCGCTTTTACGGCGCCTCCAGCTACGCCGGAGCCGGATTCGTGCACGCAAAGACCGGCACCCTGACCGGGGTGTCCTCCCTCGCGGGCACGGTCGTCGACCGGGACGGTCGTCTGCTTGTCTTTGCCTTCACCTCGAATTCCGTCACCGACATCTATGACGCGCGAGCGCTGCTCGACAATGCAGCAACGGTGCTCGCCCTATGCGGCTGTCGCTGATCGATCCCGTCGCATACCCTCAACGATGTGACCGACGTCATCGATTGGCCCCTCGCGCTGGCCACGGGTCGACGGCTCGCACCTGCCGGTCCGGAGGCGACCGAGGTCCAGGCGAAGGCAGCGGTCGCTGACCTCCGCCGCGCCGCGCGCCGGGCGATCATGCCCGTGCGAGAGGTGACCGGACTAGTCGCCCCGACCGAGGAGCACCACGCGGTCGTCGTCGCCCGCGGGGAATGGATCCGGGCGAACATCGAGCAGATGCGCGTCGCCACCGAACCGTTGACGCAGATGCTTCGCGACAGGGCTCCCTCACCCCTGGTGCGTGAGGCCGGCGCGAGAACGACGGCAATTCAGATGGGCGCGATCATGGCCTGGCTGTCTTCGAAAGTCCTCGGCCAATACGAGGCCTTCGCCGTCCCGGGCGCGACTCCCGGTCGGCTCATGCTCGTCGCCCCGAACATCGTCGTCGCCGAACGTGCCCTGGACGTCCCCGCGCGGCATTTCCGGCTGTGGGTGTGTCTGCACGAGGAGACGCACCGCGTCCAATTCGGCGCGGTGCCATGGCTGTCCTCGTACTTCACCGGTGAAGTCCATGCGTATCTGCGCGGAACCGACACCGATTCCTTCTCCACAGTCCGACGGCTGCTGTCCGGGCTGCGCAATCGTGAAGCCGGACGAGGTGTCATCGACCTGCTCCACACACCCGAACAGCGCGAGATCCTCGATCGGCTCACGGCTTTGATGTCGCTGTTGGAGGGCCACGCCGACGTCGTCATGGACGAGGTGGGGCCGAAGATCGTCCCGACAGTCGCCACGATCCGCGAACGTTTCGATCAGCGGCGTTCCCACCATCGCGGGCTGGATGCGCTGCTGCGTAGATTGCTCGGTCTCGACGCCAAGCTGAGGCAATACACCGAGGGTGCGGCATTCGTCCGCGGCGTGATCGATCAGGTCGGAATGGAGGGCTTCAACGAAGTATGGACCTCCCCGGCTGCACTGCCGCGTCTGTCGGAGATCACCGATCCGCAGGCATGGGTGCGGCGAGTCCTGGGTTGAGAGGTGACTGCCGAGATGAATGTCGATCGCGCACGTCTGGCGGTGCGCCATGCGGTGCGCGGGGGATTGGCTGACCTGGATGCTGACGCGCTTGTGCTCGTGGGCTGTTCCGGTGGTGCTGACTCCCTCGCTCTCGCCCGCGCTGTGGCAGCGGAGCGTGGTCGAGTGGGGGCGATCATCATCGATCACTGCTTGCAGCCTGGATCGGCAGAAGTCGCGGCTGCGGCTGCCGCACACTGCCGGGATCTCGGTCTCGACCCGGTCGAGGTGATTGAGGTGTCGGCGGCGGCTGAGCCCGGGGCCGGTGGGCCGGAGGCTGTCGCGCGCGATGCCCGTCGGTCGGCCCTGCTCGAGGCTGCTCAGCGCCTCGGGGCGGAGGCGATCCTGCTCGCCCACACGCGTGACGACCAGGCGGAGACCGTGTTGCTTCGACTGGCTCGTGGTTCGGGGGCCCGATCGCTGTCGGCGATGGCGCCGATCGTCGGACTGTGGCGACGTCCCTTATTGGGCCTCGACCGGGCGACGGTGCAGGCCAGCGTGGCCGACCTGTCGACCTGGTCGGATCCGCACAATGCCGATCCCCGGTTCGCGCGGGTGCGGGTGCGCCGCGATGCGCTTCCGGCGCTAACCGAGGCATTGGGGCCCGGAGTTATCGACGGTCTCGCTCGTAGTGCCGAACTGCTCCGCGATGACGCCGATGCACTCGACGAGTTGGCCGGGGAACTCCTGCAGGAATGCCGGGTGACCGAACCCGATCGAGGTTCAGACCTGTCGCTCGATATCGGCTTGCTCGCGGCAGCTCCGCGCGCCGTTCGGACCCGGGTCCTCCGCCGCGCCGCGATCGAATCGGGGGCTATCGCTGCTGCGTTGACCCGGGATCACATCACGTCCGTCGAGGCTCTCATCAGCGATTGGCATGGGCAGGGGCCGGTGGATCTGCCGGGCGCCCTCCGTGCGAGCCGGCGATGTGGGAGGCTTCACCTTGACCGCAGCGAACCTCTCGGGAGTCACCCTCGTGCATAGCGATCACGTGAACGGCGATCTCGCCGCCGTGCTGTTGACCGATGACCAGATTCAGGCGCGACTTGCGGAGGTTGCCGCGCAGGTCGATAGCGACTATGCAGGCCGCGAACTCCTGCTCGTCGGGGTGTTGAAGGGCGCGGTCATCGTCATGGCTGACTTCATGCGGCACCTGAAGTCGCAGGTGTCCACCGACTGGATGGCTGTGTCGAGTTACGGCTCCGGCACGACCTCCTCGGGCGTCGTACGCATCCTGAAGGATCTCGATATCGACCTCGTCGGCCGTGATGTCCTCATCGTCGAGGACATCCTCGACACGGGCCTGACCCTGTCGTGGTTGATGAGCAACCTCCGGTCGCGAGGAACTGACTAGGAGGAGGTGAACACCATCCT
>Ga0075480_10001757_pt1 | contig 13808 bp, 15 predicted proteins | sample DEB08_DNA_7_FD_81590 | JGI IMG/M metagenome (GOLD analysis project Ga0075480, IMG submission 81590) | Aqueous microbial communities from the Delaware River and Bay under freshwater to marine salinity gradient to study organic matter... | ecosystem: Environmental > Aquatic > Marine > Coastal ... | reverse complement strand
TTAATATGCAGTTTAGGAAATTCTGCTCTGATCATTTTTAGGAGTTCACAATAGTATTCAAATGGAAGATCAGGATTATTTCCATTAACAATGTGAATCTCTGTCATTCCCGGCCGATACCGTTCTGTAATCCATCGCTTGGCAGTGTGAAGATCCATGGTATATGCCTGTGGCATTCCCGTTTTTAGTCTGGCAAAAGAACAGAATAGACAGTCTGATTTACATACATTTGTCGAGTTTAGATGGAGATTCCAATTGTAATACGTTCTATCTCCATGTAATTTTTCTCGAATTTCGTTTGCTAATTGGCCTAGCTGGAGAAGAGTTGCAGATGAGTAAAGCCATACTCCTTCTTCAGCATTCAGGGGCAATTGATCATTAAGTACTTTTCGACGTATTTCTGAAAATTGCATTTTATCTCGCAAAGATATTAGTTGATGGTTACTCGTGTTTTCATGTCCTTTCAACTTTCTTTTTCAAAATCTCGATCTTTTCTTGGATGTCAGAACCTGATTCACCAAGATCTTTTGCCCGCTGAAATGCAATAAGTGAATTTTTCCACTCCTTTTGAAGTTCATACGCAGACCCGAGAGATACATAGAGTTGCGGCGATGGTTGTAATTGTAGAGCTCTTTTAGCGCTACTGACTGCTTTTTGGGGTTGATTCGTAGCAAGATAAAGATTGACCAAATTTGACAGGTATTCAATATTTTCAGGTTCCTGCTCTATCGCTACTAAATACAGCTCAATAGCCTTGGTCAGATCGTTACCGAGGGAATAGACAGTCCCGAGGCGCGCAGGGACTTTAGGGAGTGAGTTGTCGAGTTCGAGCGCACGCTCGTATGCCGTCTTTGCTTTTTTTATCTCTTTTTGAGTGAAGTAGGCGTCTCCTAGTCTCGCGAACAGTCCCGCGTCGTTCTTTGCAAGATTTGAATGCTTCTCCAAGAGAGTAGTCGCTTCCCTCAGTTTGCCGACTTGGATAAGGACGCTGCCAAGGTTAAAGATAGCCGACAGATTCTGAGAATCCAGTGAGACCGCTTGGCGAAGAAGTTCTTCTGCTTCTTGAAAGTTCGCTTCTTGCGCTAGCGCAGCTCCACGCTCGTTCAGTTCAGCCGACTTTTGCGAGATGTGCGAACTGGGTACGTCAGTTTTGACGTCCTCGGTTTGTGGAGCAGCGAGAGCAAAATCTACTGGAGTGATGCCAAGCATGGTGATGACGAAAAAGACGGAGAGAACATTACAGAACACAGAAAAAGCAGGAGCGAAGATTGAGTGCTTCCATAGGCACGGCATGCGTACGTTGCTGAATTTCAGGGGTGTTCGTCTTAGAGGTTGGGCAGTCTCAAGAATTGCTATTGGGGAATACTGAATTTGAGGGGACAGAGCATGATTCGTTTTACGTTGGTGTCTGAGCATCGTTCCTCTCGTGCATAAAGTATTGTCGTTTGTAAAATCTATCTACGACGTGAATGTTCAGGTGGCTATAGACCTAATCTTTTCTTTCGATAAGTCCAGGGAAAGGGTAGCTTGCCGGATTTCAGAACTCAAGAGCAAACCAGTATGCAAAGACCTCAAACAAAAGTCTTTTGTCCATATGAATACTGTAACGGTGATGGTGTGGGAATGAAGACCTCGGGTGCAAACAGGGAAATAAGGATATAAACGAGGATGAGAAGGCCGTGAATTATTGACATCGTTGCTTAAGGTATATGGAATAGAGAAATTGCAATATATGTCATGGGAAATGAGCAAGTGAAAATACAAGTAGTTGGTCAGGACGTACAGGATATGTTTGGCTCGATAGCGACTCGATACGATGTTGCTAATTCTTGCTTGAGTCTTGGCATTCACAAATGGTGGAGAAAGAAACTCGCGAAGCAGTGGAGGCAGTTCCCTGTTGATGGGCCGGTTCTCGATCTTTGTAGTGGTACGGGCGATGTGCTCTTTGAGTTGGAAAAGAGCTTTCCAATGTGTATCGGAGCTGACTTCTGTCTTCCTATGTTAGAACAAGGGAAGAAGAGGCGGAGTAGGAGTTTATTCCTTCAGGCTGATGCCCAGTGCCTTCCTTTTTCAGACGAAACCTTTGCTCTTCTCACGGTCTCATTTGGAGTGAGGAATATAGAAAATTTGCAGCTTGGATTACAGGAAATGTATCGGGTGCTCAAGCCCGGGGGACATCTCCTTATCATGGAATTTGGTCAGCCTAAAAATAAAATATGGAATGCTCTTTTTTCCTTCTACAGTTTCCAAGTCATGCCCTTGTTAGGAGGCTTGCTGACTGGGAATAGGGCAGCCTATGAATATCTTCCGAGAACAAGTAGACATTTCCCCTGTGAGGCTGAGTTTGTTGCGGAGCTGGAAAGAGCGCACTTTCAACGTTGCTCATCACAGTCGCTTACAGGTGGCGTGGCCTACATTTACCATGGCCAGAAAGATGCCGTATCTTGTTGAACTTTCTCAGTATCGGTTTGTTTCAGGGGGTGTTTCCTCAAGCTGGGGGGACGATTTTTCGACAAATTTCCGTTAGGGAATCGTGGATATCATCGACTACCCACAAGAAGTGACTTTGCATTGCTGGCAGGTTACAATAGAACAAGCGGTAGAGATCCCGACAGAGCTCGGAATACAAAGGAGAGTAACGTGCAGGAAGCGCCTCAGAAGAACTGGATTGTGGGAATTACTGGCGCCAGCGGGATGCCATACGCCCTTACCTTGATTGATCATCTTGAGCAGTGTTGTGACGAGGTGCACGTAGTCTTTTCCGAAGCAGCTTTCAGGGTTCTGCATGAAGAGCAGAATGTAAAGTTAAAGTCATCTCGGCTCTCTGCTGAAACGCTGATTGGAAGACCCAGTGATCAGATCTTCTTTTATGACAATAAAGATATTGGTGCAGCAATCGCTTCAGGGTCCTTCTTGACGGAGGGCATGGTTATAGTTCCCTGTTCGATGGGGACCTTGGGAGCTGTGGCAAATGGGTTGTGTCAAAATCTGATTCATCGAGCAGCGGATGTAGTTCTGAAGGAAGGAAGGCGCTTGGTAATCGTTCCGAGGGAAACGCCTCTTTCCTCACTGCACTTGGAAAATATGTTGCGACTCTCCAAGATGCAAACCCGGATCGTTCCAGCGATGCCAGGGTTCTATCAGCGTCCGGAGTGTATCCAGGATCTCGTGGATATGATGGTGATGAAAATCCTCGATCAAATGGGTCTGCACCGAGAGCTCGTTCCTCGGTGGGGCCGAGATAAGGGTGATGACAAGGATTCTGGAGGTCGGCGTACGTTGAGCAGTAGTAAATCTTTGAATCTGGTCTCTTTACCATCAACTCATGACTGAAGCATTTTCCTCTGCCCTACCCGTGCGGCTAAAAGTATGGGGCAGTTTTGTAAAGTTCTCGCACACGGTGTTCGCTTTGCCGTTTGCTTTGGGGATGGGGGTGGTTTGTTCCAAGACAACGAATGTCTCCATCGGGCAAATCTTATGGATTGTATGGTGTGTAATAGCAGCTCGAACATCTGCAATGGCCTTTAATCGAATAGCAGATCAAAAATGGGATGCTCTTAATCCAAGAACCTCGAATCGAGAGCTGCCCTCAGGTGCGATCAAGAGAAATGAAGCTCTGCTGCTCTGGTTCTTAGCTGGCATCGGCTTTCTTTTTGGCTCTTGGCAGCTCGGAAGCCATTGTTTCATTCTTGCTCCGATCGTACTCGCCATTGTCTGCGGGTATTCATTGATTAAACGGTTTAGCAGATTCAGCCACTTTTTCTTAGGCTTCGCACTTGCATGTGCTCCTGGTGGTGTTTGGTTTGCTCTGATAGGGAGCCTGACATACGAGCCACTCGTTTTGATGGCAGCCGTGCTGTTTTGGGTGGCGGGATTTGATATTATTTATTCCTGTCAAGATGCACAGTTTGATCGTTCTGTCGGACTTTTTTCGATTCCTTCTGCGATGGGAATAGGATCCGCTCTCCGTATCGCTAGGATCGCTCATGTAATTTCTTGGGTCTTACTCATTATTTTCGGAATGGCAGCTGAATTGCACTCTCCATACTACATTTTGATGGGTGTGTTTGGAGTTTTTTTACTTCGGCAAAATATGATTATTCATGAAAAAACATTACATAGAGCGGATAATGTCTTTTTCACTCAGAATGGTCTCGCAAGCATCACTTTTTTAATCGCAACTCTTGTTGAGAGCCTGCTATCCTAGAACGTATATTGTACGCTAATACGTGAGTGCCGCTGAAGCCACTCGTTTACCTCGTTATCTCGTGGTGGCGGCATGCTACGCCGTCAACGGTGAAGTATTATGATAAAGAAAGCTTATCACGCTCTTTTGGAAAAAGATCTCCTGCTCGTAGGTGCGGGTCACGCTCATTGTTTGGCTCTTCGAATGTTGGGGATGAAGCCATTGCCGTCGGTCAGGGTTACGATTGTTTCAGATTCTTGCTATGCGCCCTACAGCGGAATGTTGCCATCTCTTATCGCGAGAAGGATTCCGTTCTCTGATGCTCATATTGATGTTCCACGGTTGGCTGACTGGGCAGGTGCTGTGTTTATACAAGGTGATGTTTCCAGAATTAATCCTGATAAAAAAGAAGTTGAGCTATCTTCTGGTAGAATATTACGTGGAGACATCATCAGCTTGAATGTTGGAGTTCATTCACCCGTATTTAATGCAGGGCACGATGCTGAGACGCTTTGTAGTGTTAAGCCCGTTCAGCAATTTATGCGCTGGCTTGCAGTAATGGAGGAAGAGAAGAAGGGGCAGATTTTCCAGTTAGCCATAATAGGAGGTGGAGTAGCTGCTATTGAGTTAGCTCTAGCATTGGATACGCGTTTTGAAGGGAAAGCTCAAATTATTTGCCTAGAGCGAAGTGATAGTTTTTTACGAGAGTTGCCGCAGCGTGCGCGGGCCAGCGTGTTGAATGTCTTACGTATGAGAGGTATTCAAACGAGGACTCACTTCGAGGTCAAACAGATTACAGATAGAATCATTACATCCACTGATGGCGAGAGTCTTTCCTGTTGTAAGGTTATTTCAGCAGCAGGAGCATCTCTGCCGGAATGGCTAGTCCGTAGTGGTTTAGCTATTTCCCCCCGCGGATTTCTTGATGTTGAAAATACGCTTCAAAGCGCGTCTCACCCAGATATATTCGCCTTGGGTGATATCGCGGACATAAGAGGTATGGAAAGACCCAAGTCGGGTGTTTTTGCAGTTCGCCAAGCAAGACCATTCGTACTGAACCTCAGAAGGAAGCTCAGGAAAAAATCTCTGAAGTCGATTTATCTTCAAAAAAGGTTTTTGAAAATTATTGGGACAGACAAAGAGGAAGCTCTCTTTGTGAGGGGAACGCTCTCTTTTATAGGGCGATGGCCACGAGTGTTAAAAGATATAATTGATGGTCGATTTATACGTCAATTCCATCGCTTACCGATTATGAACCGAGGGGTGTTCGGATCGGTTTTCAGTCGCAAGGGTTCAGAAGAGATGTATTGCAACGGTTGTGGCGGAAAAGTCGGAAGAGAGCAATTATGCATAAATCTTCAAGCACCGCTTTCAGACTCTTCTCGGATATCAGTGAAAGGGAATCAAGAGCTTGTTCAGAGTGTAGACTTTTTTACACCCTTTACCAAGGATCCTTACTCGAATGCACAATTCGCATTCCATCATGCTGCGGCAGACCTACTCGTAGAAAAGGTTAAACCTCAAAATGCGCATGCCCTGTTAATGCTTCCACGAGCGGTTGAAGATGTCGAGGAGAGATTGCTCGAGCAATTTATGTCCGGGAGTAGGTTGGCTGCCCAGCAGTACGGAAGTCTGATTGTGGGTGGGCATAGTGCTGTGGGAGACTCTGAGCTTACTGGTTTTGAGGTAAGTGCTATACGAGAGAAAGTCCCGCAAGCGCTTTGTGACGTGGATGCGTCCTTTGACATCATCATCAGTAGAAGAGTCGGTCTTGGTACGTTACTAGCAGGTTATGCAAGAGGCTTCGGATCGGGTTGTACTCTTGAGCTCATGAAGAAAGAGCTTTTGCAGAGTCAGTTGAAACTTCTCCCTATTCTTCAAGAAAAATCAGTCCTATTTGCTACGGACGTTACTGGTTTTGGCTTGCTGGGGCATTTACTCAACAAAATTGCCAAACTCCCAGTACATGTAACGCTGCTTCCCGATCATATTCCCCTCTATCCAGGGGTCCGAACACTTTGCCAAATTGGGATAAGAAGTTCGTTATATCAATCGAATTTGCAGAGTATCCTAAGCCAGCATACAACGCTTGAAGCAGTTCGTCGCTATCCTTGGCTAATTGATCCTCAAACAACAGGGCCAATTCTTTTTGGTATTGCGTCCGATAATACAAAGGCAACGCTTCATAAGATGAGAAAATCAGGTTTTCCATTTGCAAGAGTTATTGGTCAGATAGAGGATAGTCAGAATGGCTTTCGCCTATCCCTAGCACCTCATTTCTCAGTAAATGAATGCGTCTGAGCCAGCCCTTTAAGAAAATTGACAGTGATGGTTTCCTTTGGCAGAGCGCTTTATAAAACTCTTCCCTCTTTCTTAGAAAACGATTGAGGAGTGAATGTGGACAAGCATCCTTAATGAATTTGAGAGTTATCGGACCTACCCTTCCATCAGGCTCTATGCCGAGCACCTCTTGAAGTAATTGAATTGCTCTGCGAGGTCCCGTATGCACGGCTGTATCAAAAAGAGCGATGGCAATTTCCTTTGTAAAACGATGTGCATGGCTAGCGAGATAATAATCTTCGAAGTAGAGATTCTGAATTTCACACGGACGAATAGCGGTTACGGAGCGTATCGGACGTCCCCATTTTTTGTTCCAGGCATCGTAACTTTTCTGTGTTATCCCAAAAGCAGTCGCATTTCCTTCGGCATTTCCTGGGTCTCTGGGGTCGTAAGATATTCCCCCCTCCGACTTGAGAGTGAAGTGAAGAGCATCGAGAAATACTTGAAGAGCGTCTTGTTGGTCCCTTGAAGTGGGAGATAAACAACGAGGTAGACTCATATGCATGATCATTACCTATTCAAATCAAATATGGGTTTCTATCAGTTAATATTCGGCAATTTGAATAGAATGTTGTTTTATATGAGCCCGTGATGGGAACAGAAGAGGATGTTGGTAACTTGCTGATTTGTTGAAGGAACTTCATGGGGATCTTCAGGCATTCTAAATGATAGGAACCGACACACTCTCTCTTGTCATCAAACATTTCGAAAAAGGGGTCTGGTATTCAGTGAAAGCCACCGAGTTTCCTCTTTGTCGTGTGTTATTTGGAAGTGTCTGGAGAGCTCAGTGATGGAAGTGTTTGGTTGGATAGATAAGCTTCGGAAGTTGCAGCGCAGACCTCTAAGGACTTCGTCCGACACCCTGCCACGATGGGGAGGGGATAGCGAACGTTTGAGACAAGAGCAACTACGAAGAGTTTTACGCCTGCATGTCGCTGATTTGATTGCTACTCGTTCGAATGAACAGTGCTTACCGGAACTCCGGAACTCATTTTCCCTCTCTCAAGACACTGTTCGTCAGTCTGTCTCTCAATCAACACCCTACAAGAAGAAAAGAGAGGTGGCGAGCCATCCTGTTCTCAAAGCTGATGTGTGAGGCGCTTCTCTTTTTATGGTGATGAAGTAGGGATATCGAGGCTATCGAACCATGTATCGACATGCCAGTTTGTAGAAATCTGATTCGAGATCGACGGTTCTTCCTCTCACTGTTCCATTCGCGACAAACTGTTCAAGTGGAACGAAAAAAAGCTTCTCAAACTCTCTTGTGACCATGAAGGCACCCTCCTGAGAAGAAAGAGCCTGTATAGCTCCATACCCCAGAATACGTGCATATTCGATATCGGCTGCTATAGGTCTCGCACATCTTAGTTCATATCCGACGGTCTTATGCTTAATTTCAATTTCTGTGATTCCTTCAGACTCTAGCTGGTTTCGGATAAGCGGAAGAAGCACATCTCCTAGTTCAATCTCTGAGTAGGTAATTCGACCGAGTTCGTCTCGGAGATCTTCATCCAAAAGCTCTGAGCTTTCCGGTCTAAGACAATCAAGGAGTCCCTCCGCGAGAAGAATGACCCCATAATTTTTCCCAGCCATATTTTGTGCTTTTATGGTAGACACAATTCTCTTGGCAAATTCTGCTGGTTCGTGCGCACCGCGAGAATACTCTTCTGGAATAAGTGCAAGAGATGCGCCTGACGCTAAACCAATTCCCAAGGTCAGAAAGCCTGCTTGTCTTCCCATAGTTTCCACAAGATACCATCGCCTGCAGGTTTTTGCATCGACGATCAACGTGTCTACTATTTGGGTTCCGACGGTACGTGCTGTTTCGAATCCAAATGTTCTTTTTCCACCGGGAAGGGGAATATCATTATCAATAGTTTTTGGAACGTGCGCGATGCGCATAGTGGGCATCTTTTGATGAATAATGTGGCTAAGGGTGGCCGTGCCCTCCCCACCAATCATAACGAGCCCCTCGATATGAAGTTTTTTCAATATCTCAACAAACCTTTCTTCATTCTCTTTTTTAGAAAAGGGATTAAATCGAGAGGTGCCAAGTAGAGAGCCGCCTTGATTATATATTCTCGAAATGCCATCAACCTCCAGCGGCATGAAGGCATCAGCGCCATCTTTCAGACATCCCCGCAGGCCGCCATTAACGCCATATACCTGCATCCCTCTTCCATGAGCCTCTATCGTAGCGGCACCAATAACAGCATTAATACCAGGCGCGGGCCCGCCACTAACAATTATAGCGATATTTTTCATTGAATATGTTATCCTCATCTATTCCAGATAGAAGCTTACGAGCGATGAGATGGGACCGTCAAGACGGGGAGAGGGCTCTCCCTCACTACTCTCTCAGCAACACTTCCAATCAAGATTCGTGAAATACCCGTTCTCCCATGTGTTGCAATTACAATCAGGTCGAAATCATTTTTTGTCGCAAAATCAATTATCGTGTCATGAACGGTACTAACGCTATCAATAACGGAGTATTGCACTGCCAACTCCGGGAAAGAATCTTCTGTAAGCTGGTGAAGATCCCGCTCTATTTTTTCTTTGAGTTGTTCTACTACTTCTCTTTCAGGAAGAACTGGAAAATCAAGAGCAAACATAAGCGCGGCTTGAGCAGGGTCCTCTACAACTGCTAGAAGCTCGAGGGTAGCTCCAAATAGTGTCGCAATTTTTCCGGCTAGGGGAAATGCTTCCTTTGATTCTTCGGATAAATCAGTGGTAAGGAGTATCTTTTTCATGGCATCACCTTTTCAGTTTTCTGCAGAGTATAGCCAAGTTCAGCCCTTTTTTCGATGATCTCCTTCACCCGATGACAGGGAATTTCTTCAATTCACTTGAGCAGTTGCCTCGTTGTCCTGATAGCCTCATTATAAGGCGGGTGTTGGTTCCTGATTTAGGAGGTATTATGATTTTTTGGCGCCGAAAGTATCCTTTGCCCAAATTTCCAAGAACCGTAGTTTCTCAATTCCAGGAATTTTGTGAAGAACTTCCAGATGAAAGAGTAGAGGAGTTTCTTCCAGAGGTGGCAGAGTGCATCGAACATTTTCGGGAGTTATCCACTCAATTTCCAATTCTCAATATGCAACTGGTGGAGCGAATAGGAGAGGTCTGTGTAGAGTTGTTAAAGATTTACCCTCAGTGTTCACCGCGACATAAGAAGATGATCGTGGGGGCTATTCGATACTTCGCGAGTGTTGAAGATTCTCTCTCTGAGACTACCTATGCCTCTGGTCTTGATGATGATGTTCGAGTTTTAAATCATGTGATTGAAGACTTAAAGAGAGACGATTTGCTGATTACCTAGAGCCGGACAGAGATCGTGAGGGCTTCAGCTGGCCTTGAGGCTTTTAGATTTCTCTACGCCAATTTATGAAGATCATTTTTTAAAGGGCAATGCCCTCTTCCAGGTATACGTTTTTGCTCCCTGAAAGAGGGCCCTTTCCCTTAACTCAGCACACAGCTAGCTGTTTGCTTTTTCTTTTTCTAGCCAGCGATCAATAACTCGCTGAAATGCTGGTAGCGGTTGAGCGCCTTTCAGCAGTACCCCATTAATGAAAAAGCCAGGTGTCCCTGTAATGCCGTTTTGAGACGCGAGCTTCGTATCTTCCTCAATCTGCTTTTGTACCTTTTCTGACTTCATGTCAGTGATGAACTTGTCTACGTCCAGCCCAAGTTTTTCTGCAGTCGTCTTATAAAATGCCGAGTTCAGCCCCCTCTGATTTCCAAACAGAGCATCATGCATTTCCCAGAACTTTCCCTGTTCTCCAGCCGCTAAAGCCGCCGCTGCTGCTGGCTTTGCTTCTTTATGAAATGGAAGAGGTAAGTTCTTAAACACGACTTTGACTTTATTCGGATATTTTTTGAGAACTTCTTCTACTGTGTTATTCGCTCGCGAACAGTAGGGGCACTCAAAATCTGAAAATACTATAATTGTAATTGGAGCATCCTTCGGTCCTTTAACGGGGCTGCTTCCCACGGGTACTACCGTTGGATTCTTGAATTGTTGCTCCATTTGCTGCCGCGCTTTCATCTCTTGCTCCTTTCGAGCCTCAAGTTGGCGGTTTTTGAAATACTCTTCAATGGTGGAGCCGAGCGCCTTTTGACCAGCCTCCGTTTTGAGGTACGAGTCCATGAGATTCTGAAACTCCTCTGAAGAGACCTCGGCTGTTGCCCGAATTGGCAGAACAGAAATGACTGCCGCAATTAGAGCTGAAGAAAAAATATGCTTTTTACCGTTCATGAAGTATGGCTCCCGTATTTTGAATATAACCACTTAACAGAGTCTTCAAACAGTTGTTGTCGCACCAAATATTGCTATACCAACCAATTGTTACTGAATGATTCTCTTTGAATTACGTTTTTTCGAGAATTAAGCTCCGCCGAAATTGACATGTCAGAGAAATCCCTAGCTGCCCGGACCTTAAACTCAACGTCGGTTCTACACCCTTAATGACTTATTTTCTAGATAAAAAATTCAATGAGTAAAGCCGAAAATCCGATTATTGGCCTATACTGGCGATTAAAACTATTTGAGGACGATTCTGGGATACGGCGTATCAGCAGTTTGGACGTGAATCGCGTCTCACCGAGCTTTGGATCGAATGATTCTTGTCTGTCTTGTTATTTGCCATTTTGGCTATTTGGCGATACTGATCAGCAGGAATAATCTGTTGAGCAATATGCTTTGAGCTGGAGGAGTATATGTGGTCTTGTTGGATGAAAAGAGTATTTGTCTTTATTTTTATGTTAGGGAGCATAGTGATTATGACTGAAGCTGGACTGGTTGGTGAAGTAAGCGCAGAAGCAAATTCTTTATCGGTTTCTTTGAAGACATCAAAGGGAGATATCTCGATTACGTTGTTTCCCGATAAGGCGCCGGTGACGGTTGCAAATTTTGTCAATCTTGCTCGGCGTGGATACTACGATGGGCTGATCTTTCATCGAGTTATCGATAATTTTATGATTCAAGGTGGTGACCCGACGGGAACAGGAATGGGGGGACCTGGTTATAAGTTTAAAGATGAATTCGACTCTAGTCTTCGTCATGATGCGCCAGGAGTCCTGTCTATGGCGAATGCTGGGCCAGGGACGAATGGTAGTCAGTTTTTTATAACGCATGTCCCAACTCCGTGGCTTGACGGAAAACATTCTGTGTTCGGTAAAGTGACTGAAGGTCAGGAAGTGGTAGATAGAATCACGCAGGGAGACAAGATTGAATCAATAAAACTTTCAGGAGATGTGACCAGCCTGCTTCAATCTCAGGACGAGTACGTGGCTGAGTGGAGTAAAATTCTTGATGAGAAGTTTCCAGCAAAACAAGCTGCACAGTAGAGCCAGCAAATGAGAGATGAGCATGTCAGACCACTTCTGGCATGCTCACATGCTCGACGACATACTTTTTTGACCCAGTACTTTCTTGACCGCGCACTTATTGTAAGAAATCAACCAACGGATGCGCCTCGCATGGTCTCCTTGAAGGGAGCCTTCCGTGACATTTCGATCATTAGGGATTCTTGATACTTCTTCCACATGTTGAGCTGGACAAAGGACCCTTGGACACAATCCTTCTCTCTGGTTACGTACGTCACATCATCTAAAAAGGCCACCTCTATAGCGTTTCGCCTTTTCAGTGGTTCATCTGTAATTTGTTTGATGAGTGCAAAGTCAAATGCAAAAAACTCATATTGAGATACCCAGTCGCGCTTGCTGCCCCGCATGAGATGGCAGAATATTTCTATTTGTGCCTCGGTAAAAAAATAAAAACGCACTCGGGGAGTGCTCGAATGTTGAATCACCTTCAATGTCTTTTTGTTGAGCTCACCAACGTGAGCCCATAGAGTGTACTCGCCAGAGCTTTCCCTAGCATAGATTGTCGGATTTTTCTCTTCCAGGCAGTCATCAGAAAGTGTAGGTGAAAAATTCAAGCAGTGCGCAAAAGCCAGTACTCTCGTAATAGAGAGTTCTGGAGTCTCGTGAGGATGAATAGAGATCTGTGTGCGTACTGCTTGATAGCATCTCTGAGTTGTATCATTAACGAGAAGGTCAAACGTGTGGAGTTGTCTTGTGCTCATTTTCTACACTACTTAAAATCAAAACGAACGGGCACCCAATTTCGCGCTCCGCAACTTTCTTCAGGGCAGATAAAAGTTGGCTCATCAATGCGCGGGATGAGGTTGCGCTGAAACTCCCGTCTACATTCTCCACAAATAATGAGTACCTTCGTTGGAAAGACCTCAAAGAAAAATGGAACTATCGCATTCTTTAACCGCGCTCGTGATTGCCACTCGCGGAGTTTCTCAGGGGAGGGCCGTTTCATACCATACCATCTCATGTTTCATCCCTCTAAGATAGCAGAGCGAGATACTCTGGTCACGGGTCCCGTTCAGTGAGGAGCTCAAGTTGAAAGGAGATTTGTTCATCAAATTCGGCTAAATACCTGTCCGCTGACAGTGTCTTCTTCTTGTTTTCTGCTTTCTGAGAGAGAGTGAGTCTGCTAAAACAGGAGAAAGGTGTCGGCTGACGGTTGCATCCAACCAGCAAGGTCGAAACGAAGATTTCCTGGATACGAGTAACTGGTTCGTAGGGCTCAGAAATGAAAAATTTAGAATCTGTTGACGGTGTTGTCGTGTCTCCAAACGCAATTCAAGTCTTAAACACAAAGAAGAGAATTAATCTCGGGAGTGTATCCAGGCCCAAAAGTATGATTCGGGTTGTTGCGATACTCATTGTCTGCGTTGTGTTTGCGGGAGTGAGCAAGTGCCAAAAGGATTATGTGCTTTTTCAAACACCAAGCCCCAGTCCCAGTCCTACCGCCAGTCCCAGCCCTACTCCAACTGCTAGTGCGAGTCCTACTCCCACGCCCGATGACTCTACCACGGATGGTGAAACGGTCGAATCCCCTACGAGTACCTCGAATAGTTCTGCAATTTTCTCTTTTCGGTCGACAAATGGCTTTTGGGCTGGCCTGAAGTCTTTAGGTGATGGTCATGAGACGGAGGTGGGCGGAGAAGCCGGCGATGCGTTCGTTTCTACCGAACCCTCTGGAGCCATTCAAAAAATTAAAAGTCTCTCAGAGATTCGTCGGAACGGCTCTACGTCTGCCAGTAATTGGCTGGGTCGTCTTTATGATGATGAGGACGAAGTGTTGAGCGATCAGGATGGCGATGGCTATATAGATGCTCTTGAGCTTGATATGGGCACTGATGAGTTAGACCCAAAGAGCACTCCTAAGGTGGTTATAACAAATCTGAGGGCTAGAATGTCGGTG
>Ga0075480_10001756_pt1 | contig 13817 bp, 8 predicted proteins | sample DEB08_DNA_7_FD_81590 | JGI IMG/M metagenome (GOLD analysis project Ga0075480, IMG submission 81590) | Aqueous microbial communities from the Delaware River and Bay under freshwater to marine salinity gradient to study organic matter... | ecosystem: Environmental > Aquatic > Marine > Coastal ... | reverse complement strand
GAAAAGGCACGCAACAGAATTATAAATTAGTGTCGTTATCAGAGCTCACTCTTTTTGAAAACAAGTAGTAGCCTTTTTACCGAATAGTTCTAGGCTTTAATTCGCAACATCTTTGGATCGTACATCGGAGCGAGGGAAGCTTGAGCAGGATACTTCTTCCCAGCAATTTCTATCTTCCAATCGGTGTCGTGAATATATTCTTCAGTGACTGGTACCTTCGCCTCGACCATTCCAAGACCAACTGCTCCTCCAAGAGTATGTCCATAAGAAGCAGCGCGAATATATCCGCATGGGATATCATTGCTGTAAATAATTTCTCCATGAAACATCAGCGGTTCGCTGTCGAGCAGTAAGAATTGGAGTAGTTGATTTTTTAAGGGAATTTCTGCTTTTCTCTTGATACAGGCGTCTTTGCCAATAAAGTCACCGCTTTTTTTCAGTCTTACAGCAAAACTCAATCCTACATCATAGGGGGAATCCAAATTGTCGATGTCATGCCCGTAGTCTCGGTATGCCTTTTCCATGCGGAGGCTTGAGAGCGCCTTGAGGCCCGCATGTCGGAGTCCTAAAGGAGCGCCAACTTCGAGGATACGATCATACACGTAGGCGGCTTGTTCAGCAGGGATGTTGAGTTCATATCCAAGTTCACCAAGATACGTGATTCGAACACAGAGTGCTCGCGCCAGTCCGATATCTATTTCACGGGCAGTGCGGAACGGAAATGCTTCATTTGAAAGATCGGTGGTAGTAAGCATTTGAAGCAGCTCGCGCGACCTGGGTCCTTGAATATTGAGTTGTCCGTAAGCGCTTGTGACATCAGTGATAGTAGCATGAGCAGATCGAGGGGTATTTTTCCGTAGCCATGTCTCAACATGTCTGTGCATTGTATCAGTTGCAACTACAATGAACTGATTCTCTTTTACTTTGATAACCGTAACATCTCCTTCAAGCGTTCCCTGGTGATTAAGCCACTGGGTATACGTAATCAATCCTGCTTTCCCATTTACTTCATTGGCAGAAATGTAGTTCAAAGTCTCTCCCGCATCGTCCCCCTGCACTAAAAACTTAGACATGAAAGTCATGTCCATGGCGATCACACCTTCTCGGCAGGCTCTATGCTCCTCTTCCCATTGGGCGAACCAGTCGGGTCGTCCCCAAGTAAGAGTGGGCTCTGATGTAACGGGACCGCTAGGAGAGTACCAATCAGGAGATTCCCATCCACTGACGTCCTTAAAATAGGCTCCAGCCTTCGCGAGTCGATCGTGAAACGGAGAGCGCTTGATTCCTCTCGCAGTCTGAGGCGTTCGAGTCGGATAGTGACATTTATAGACCAGACCGAGAGACTCCAGGGCACGTTGACGCCTGTACTCCTGATTTGCTTGATATTTGTGAAATCTATCTACGTTGAGGGAGCAAGTAACATCAACATCTGGATGCCCATTGACGATCCAGTGCGCGACAACTCGTCCAAGTCCACCACCAGTGATGATTCCTACTGAGTTAAGTCCTGCTGCAACAAAGTAGTTCCCTACTTCTGGTGATTCTCCAACAATAGGTCCGAGGTCAGGAGTGAAGCTCTCTGGTCCACAGAAAAACTTTCGTATCCCAGTCTCGAGTGATACGGGAACTCGGCTCATTGCTTTCTCAAGAAACGGAGTCATCCGTTCCCAGTCGGGTGGAATGTCACCAAACGAGAAGTCATTTGGTATTTGGGAAAGATTCCATGAGGCGCATTCTGGCTCAAAGAGCCCGATCATAAGGCCACCCGTTTCCTCTCGATAGTAGCCGTGACACGAAGGGTCTTCCAAAATTGGAAGATCGCGGGGAATTCCTGGGATTTCATCGGTAATGAGGTAGTAGTGTTCCGCGGCTTGATTCGGAATAGTAACACCAGAGCGTTCTCCGAGCTGGCGCGCCCACATCCCAGTGCAGTTTACCACGAATTCAGCCGTGATATCGCCCTTGGCTGTCTTTACACCCGACACCACATCGTTGGAGATTAAGACTTCTTCTACGGGCGTATTTTGAAGGATAGTAACCCCCTTTTGTTTCGCTCCTTTTGCGAGTGCCATCGTTACATCAACAGGATTTATGCGACCTGATTCGCGAACATAAAATCCTGCAAGTACGTCTTTAACTTCAGCGTATGGAAAGAGTTTTTTGACTTCTGAAGCCGAAATTTCTTCTGCATCAATCCCGCAGTATCGATTAAAAGCAGCAACCCGACGAAACTCTTCAAGTCGATCGCGGTCAGAGGCTATCTCTATGAATCCCACTTCTTTATAACCAGTAGACTGACCAGTTTCTTTTTCCAGTCGTTGATAGAGCTCTCGAGAGTATCGACGCATACCAATAGAGGTCTCTGACATTGAGCCGAAGGTTGTCATGAGACCGGCGGCATGCCACGTGGTTCCTGAAGTCAGTTGGTCTCGCTCCAGGAGTATTACATCCTTCCAGCCCATCTCTGCCAGGTGATACGCTACCGAGCACCCAATGATGCCACCGCCGATGACTATAACGCGCGCTTGAGTCGGGAATGTGGTTTCGGGCATAAAGCTCTCGATAAAATGTTTTGTAGCAAATGGTAGTAAACAAAGTCACTTGCGTCACGATACTTTCCTTTTGAACCGTAGCGAAGCGCTAAAATAAAAGTTTTTTGCTTAAGAGTTCAGATTGAGCTTAACTGATCAGCACTGGTGTATGGGTGAAGACGCTCGCTCCTGAACGTCTTCGGGGATTCCGAAAAGACAATGTAATAATAGTATGTTAGGCAAGCCTGTCTTCGCTTGTTGTGACAGCTGCATATAAGGAAACACCTCACCATGATGAATCAACCAAGTTCTTCAAGTAATAGCGATTGTCCTCTCAGCCCAAGCGGTATTCGTGGAACATCACATCCCGGACTTCCAAGGAACAACAACGGAGTTGAGGTTGTAAGGAGCTCGGCGCTTCTTCTCTTTGATCAAAGAGTAAAAGCGTTCGATGCGGTACAGAGCGAGAAAAGGAGACTTTTTGGCGAGCAAGTCTCATCAGATATTTCTCAGGAGATTGATAAATACTCGGCCAGGATCTACGAGTTAAGCAATGAGAGCGGGGTTCCATACAAGAGAGGGAGTAGTGAGCTCAGTGAAGTCCTTGAGGTAATGCCACCTCGTTTTATCGCTCTTCTTACCCGATTTTCTCATGAACTCTCAATGCGGGTTGAAGGAGAGAAGATTGTACTCGCGGCTCTTGAGACGGTATGTATTGAACAAGCTGCTGAGCAAGATGCCTGGAATCAGATCGGAAAAAAAGTAAAACTTAATGAATCCATTAAAAGTGCTATTGAGTTAGAGGCTCAGAAGCTTATGAGCTTAAACCACATCGCACGAGAATTCGAAGGACGAAAGGCTCATCCAAGGCTGGAGTTTTAACGAAGAAATCGTTTTGCAATACAAGTATGTCGCCTCAGCTCTGTTGGGTAAGGCCCTCTATTCGGTAAGGTGACTTTTATACTGTCTCAGAGCGTAATACTACGAGAGACTCGCTATTCTATCAGCTATCGCCTCAATATTGTGGGCTTTGACTGCTGCAAAGTTAATGCGTTTCCCTACCATGTAAATCTGCGCATCTCTCTCAAGGCGGTCAGCGATACTATCGCTGATCGGCAAGAACGAAAACATTCCCTTCTGAGTGGCGATTTCCCCAGTGGAAAGGCCCCGTTTTTCAAGGGCCGATACCATGAGGTCTCTTCCGTTTTGAATCTGTGTTGCGATCTCTTTTTGCTCGCGTAGCCACTGGGCACGGGGCTCTGTCTGTAACAAGACCTCTGCCATGGCTCTGGCATGGAGTGCTGGGGGATTTGAGTAGGTTGTTCTGATTATAGACGCCAAGTTTTCTTTTATTCTGAGAGACTGTCCTGGTGATGAGCCTGTGTCAGGGGGGGTAATCACCAGAAGAGCCCCTAGCCGTTCTTCGTAGAGACCTGCAGTTTTTGAGAATGAAAAACAGAGGAGGGTAGGGACTCCCATTTCAACAAACTTCCGAACGCCATAAAGATCTTGATCTACAGAGTCGCCAAACCCTGCATAAGCTGAATCAAATAAAGCAACCAAACCTCGCTTTTTGTAAAGCTCTGCAGATTCATCCCATTGCTCTTTCGTCCGGTCACATCCCGTTGGATTGTGGCAGCACGCATCCTCTTTGATCACTGTTCCTCGGGAAAGCTCACTATGAGACTTCATCATCTCTGAAAAATCTAAAGTGTTTGTGCTCCAGTTCAGGTAAGGAAATGCGGGTGTCTCCAGACCTGCTGTATTAAACAGCTTGTGATGGTTGGCCCAGGTTGGATTACTAACATATATTTCCGAGACGCCGCCTTGTTTGAGGAGTTGCGCAGCAAGATTGAGAGCTCCTGTTCCGCCAAGAGATTGCACTGTTACCAGTCTTCCTTCCTGTCGTAGGGAGTGCGCTGTATTCTGACCAAGAACAAGATCTTCAACGCCTGCACAGAAATTCGGCTCTCCCGTAATTGGAAGATATCCCCCATTTTTAACTACGTTCAACCGTACACGAGCCCGGTCGACAGCTCGGGAGACACTCTCCATCTGAGGCGTTTGCCCCTTGTCATTAACAAACTTTCCTATCCCTAGGTTAATGGGCTCGAGTTCAAGCTTCCCTGAGTGGTAGCTTCGTTCTGCTGCTTTAAAGCGGGCGTTGAGGGCAAAAATTTTGTCTTCAGGTTGTTTTGAGAGCCTGAGAAAAGGCTTCTCATTTCGAAATGAAGGTAGTGAGCCCGATAGTGGATGGTAATGCTGATTCTCTCTTTTTTCTCCGAACATAAGCTAATCTCCCCCAAAAGATAAACAGCGTTATACTATGAAGTGGGGCTTAGCTCAAAATGTTCTGCTAACTAGCTGATTATACCCACAGTGAAGCTCTTTTAATAGCCATTTACTGGGGGAGAGGGGATTGGTTTTCCCTGCTTTTCACACTTAAAACTGCTTGCAATCTATAACGAAGCGGTATTTTACATCGCTTTTAAGAATGCGTTCATAGGCCGTGTTGATCTGTGACGGTTCGATGAGCTCAATGTCTGAGGTAATACCGTGCTTTCCGCAATGATTAAGCATCTCTTGAGTCTCAGGAACCCCTCCAATAAGAGAGCCCATGAGTTTTCGTCGCCCAAAAATGAGAGGAAATGGAGGCAGGTCCAAAGGTTTTTCGGAGGCACCTACAAGAGCGAGTGTGCCCTCTCGCTTGAGTAAGCTAAGAGCTTGTCCTATATCATGCCGAGCTGAGACGGTGTCGAGTATGACATCAAAGTATCCAAGCCGGTCTGAGACTGCTGCTTCATCAGATGTAAGCACAAAATGGGCGGCGCCAAGCCGTTCTGCATCTGTACTTTTTTCTGGTGTCCTTGAAAGTACGGTCACTTCTGCGCCGAAGGAGGCGGCTAGCTTTACGCCCATGTGTCCGAGTCCACCAAGACCAAGAATGCCGACACGATAACCATCTCTTACGCCCAGAAACTTCAAAGGAGAATAAGTGGTAATCCCAGCACAAAGAAGAGGAGCGGTGCCAGCAAGCTCTAAGTTTTCTGGTATCGAGAAAACAAACCGCTCGTCTACCACGATATGATTAGAGTACCCTCCCTTCGTATAATCTCCGTCTGGAAGTGGAGAATTGTACGTTCCAACGAATCCTTTCTCACAGTATTGTTCTAACCCATCATTACACGAATGACAGGAGCAACAGGAGCCGACCATGCATCCGACTCCCACGGTCTGTCCCTCAGAAAAGTGAGTAATATTTTTGCCAATCGAGCGAACAACCCCAATGATTTCGTGTCCTGGTACGCAAGGATAAAAAGCAGGGCCCCATTCGCTTCGAGCGGTATGGATATCGGAATGGCAAATTCCGCAGTAGAGAATATCAATTGCGACATCGTTGGCGTCTGGATTACGACGCGTAAAGGAAAAAGGCTCAAAGCGTCCTTCTGCTGAGTGATTAGCGTATCCTCTGGTATTCATCGTTGTTTTCCTTAATGAACATGTTTTCTGGAGCAGCATGGCCTCTTGAGAGGGAGAGTTCTCGATCTCGGAGCCCAAGTTCTTCAGGTAAGGTAGCGCGTCTTTGAGGGCTCCGCCATGATATTTCCGAGAGGATGTTGAACCCGTTCTATGAGGTGTCTTTAAGTAGTACCTGGGACAGGTTGTGATTGTAGCTCACTTCTTTATCTGATATTCCTCTGGGTGTTGAGTCTTCTGTAGAAATAGAGGACTTTGCCTAGGGCAATTGTGATCACAAAAAGGAGGCGCTTTGACCCCAGATCAGTTACGACAGTCATTTTTGAAGTTCATGGAGAGGCAAGGTTCAGTCATTGTTCCGTCCTCAAGTCTCCTCCCAGAAAACGATCCAACTACTCTATTTACCGGAAGTGGCATGCAGCCAATGATTCCCTATCTCCTCGGCGAGCCTCACCCGAGTGGAACTGATATTGTGAATGTTCAGAAATGTCTCAGAACTGGTGATATTGATGAGACAGGAGATAGCTCTCACTTAACTTTCTTCGAGATGACTGGAAGATGGGAATTTGGCGCGGATCCAAGCCAGTACAAGCGAACTCAGATCGAAGCTATTTGGAAGTGGCAGGTTGGAGAGCTAGGTCTTGCAGCCGACCGACTCTATATAACGGTCTATCAGGGCAACAAGGATTTTGGAATCGCAAGAGATGATGAAGCGATTGATATCTGGCGAGATCTTTTTCTTGATGCGGGCATAGAGCCGACCGTCGAAGATGAGCCGTGGAAATATGGTGCTTCTCGAGGCGGAAGAATTTTTGTTTATAACGAAAAAGAAAATTGGTGGAGCAGGTCAGGAGTTCCGGCAAATATGCCTATAGGAGAGCCAGGTGGTCCTGATAGTGAAATGTTTTTCGATTTTGATCCTGACGGGGCTCCAAATGACCACCCCGCTGATTCTGATCGACGGTTCTTGGAAATCGGTAATAACGTGTTCATGTCATATCAGAAGACAGATCAGGGATTCATTCCATTAGAGAAGCCAAATATCGATTACGGTGGGGGGCTAGAGCGACTAGCAGCAGCTGTGAATGGGGATCCGGATACGTATCTGACGACGTTCTTTAAGAATCCCCTTCAAGAGCTCTCGAACATTACAGGAAGAGCGTACGAAAACAATGAACGAGCATTCCGTATAATTCTTGATCATACTCGAGCGGCAACCTTTCTCATAGGTGATGGGGCACCGCCAGCGAATAGTGATGCTGGCTACATTACGCGACGGCTCGTAAGGCGTGCTATTCGAGTTGCCCGGTCTCTTGGTATTGAGGACCCATTTTTGTCGAAACTGGCGACTATTTATATTGAAGAGGCCTCTGCCTATCCGCAGCTTGCTCAATCTTCCGCAAATATTCTTTCGGTCATTGAAAAGGAAGAAGAACAGTTTCAGAAGACGCTTCACACGGGCGAGCGTGAGATGAAAAAACATCTCGAGCAAAAGGGGCAGGTAAGCGGCAAGGATGCGTTTTACTTTTATGAAACCTTTGGATTCCCTCGAGAGCTTACCGAGGAGTTTCTTACAGAGCACGAGGCAGTACTTGTTGATCCAGAAGGTTTTGAGGAAGCAGCGAAGGCACACGCAGAGAAAAGTCGGACTGCTGCCGAAGGGAAGTTTAAGGGAGGACTTGCTGATCACAGCGAGAAGACAACAGCGCTTCACAGTACATGCCACCTGATGCTTGCTGGCTTACGACTGGTTCTTGGCGATCATGTCCACCAGAAGGGGAGCAATATCACGGCGGAACGAATCCGATTTGACTTTAGCCATCCCGATAAGATGACTCCAGAGGAGGTCAAAGCGGTTGAGGATTACGTGAATGAGGCGATTGATTCTCAAGCAAAAGTAACCATGCTTACGATGCCGAAGGAAGAAGCGCAGAGTAGCGGGGTAGAAGGAAGCTTTTGGGAGAAGTATCCAGAGACGGTGAAAGTCTATGTATTTGAGGATGGCTCTCAAAAACTCTGGAGTAAGGAGCTCTGTGGTGGGCCTCATGTAGAGAGTACGAATGACATCAGCGAATATGGTCGCTTCAAAATCAAAAAGGAACAGAGCAGTTCTGCTGGAGTGCGTAGAGTCAAGGCAGTTCTAAACTGAGTGTCTTGAACTCCGTTAGCTGAGCAGATTAATCGGTGTAGATTACTAGGTGTAAGGCCTGATAATAAAGGACTATGCGCGCCCACCGCTGCTGGTCGGGCGATCCGAGTTTTCCTCTCGCGAGCCACCCTCGCTAGGCTTTGGACGCTGAGGCATATCATACTTACAACAGTCTACGGGACATACATCATGCCACGCGCCTAGTTCTCCAAGGGCAAGCCTTTCCTCAGTCCCAGATATTCTCTCCACAATCAACTCTCGGATCATTGAGATGAAATCTGGATGGGTTCCCACGGTATTTGCTCGCAGAAATGTCATGCCAAGTTCTTCGGCTTCTTCAGTGCACTCAACATCCAAATCTTGCATGACCTCCATGTGGTCTGTGACAAACCCAATCGGCATAAGCACCACGACATCCCGTTCTTGTGCTGCCAGATCCCTCAACACATCAAGTACATCTGGCTCAAGCCACGGTTGAGACGGTGGGCCACTTCGGCTTTGGAAACATAATGTGTAATCATCTCTGCCAAGCTCTTTTGTTATGAGGCGGCACGCTTCATTGAGCTGAAGTTCATAGGCAGCATTTTTGCTCATTCCAAGAGGTATACTATGTGCTGTGAATACCAGTTCAGCGCGTTCCCGCTTATCAGGAGAAAGAAGCTCGAGGGCCTCAGCGACTTGAGCAGTAGCGGCTGTAATGAACCGCGGGTGATTAAATCCCATCCGTACTTTTTCAACGATGGGGGCGTCGTCCCCCACTTGCTCTTGTGCGCAGATGATATTCTCACGATATTGTCGACATCCTGAATAGCAGCTAAACATAGAGGTAAAGAAAGCAAGTGCACGCTTTTTGCCATCACGCTTCATTTCATCCAGCGCCTCGTGCAGGTAGGGCTTCCAGTTGCGGTTGCCCCAATAAATCGGGAGGTGTATCCCGTGTGCTTTCAGCTCCTCTGTCAGTTTCGCAATAATCTCTCTATTCTGCTCATTGATCGGACTCTTCCCGCCGAAGTCATAGTAGTGTTCGGCAACTTCAAGGAGCCGCTCACGTGGCACTGGCTTGCCACGAACCACATTCTCAAGGAAAGGCATTACTTCTTCAGGAGCCTCAGGGCCACCAAAAGAGACAAACAGTAATGAGTCGTACTCAGGAAGTGCTTCAGCCATTTTTCCTCCATCTATTTCCATTCGAGCTTACTTCTTTGAGTGAAAAAGTGGTAGTTTCCTTACAGATTTTGTAAACAATCAGGGCAAAGTATCCAGAGAAGATGCTGGAAAGAGACGGAGACTCCCTAAAATGAAATACATACTTGGCTCAAGAGGAAGTGCTTTGGCTCTTGCTCAGGTAGAGCTGTTCAGTAATGCCTTTCTCGCCGCCCATTCAGAGGATGAGCTTGAGCTCTTGGTAGTGAAAACTACGGGCGATAAAAAGCAGGAGACACCGGAGGCCGCGATTTCAGATAAGCGAGAGTGGATTCATGAACTTGAACTCGGTGTGGTTGAGGGAACCCTTGATATCGCTCTCCACAGTGGTAAGGACGTGCCATGCGATATTCATGAGGAGACGGTTCTCGTTCCAGTTCTTTCACGTGAGAATCCGAACGATCTCTTCATCGGTAAGTTCTGTTCCGATAGAGGTCGAAGAGTGTTGTTCTCGGAGCTAGAAGAGGGTGCTGTCGTTGGGACTGCTAGTCTTCGGAGACAAGCGCAGGTCAAACGGTTGCGAGGAGATCTTCGACTGATAGATGTTCGAGGAAATGTACAAACGAGGGTGAAAAAACTTGATGATGGAAACATGGAGTTAGGCGGGATTATTCTTGCGGCAGCCGGCGTACATCGAATGGGCTCAGAATTGGTAGTGAAGGGAGAAGTCTTCTCAGCAGATCAAATGCTACCAGCAGTAAATCAAGGAATGTTGTGTGTTCAAGTACGACGCGATCGTTTAGCACTGATTGATCAGCTAGGGACACTTGCTCCTGAGCGAGATACTGCTTGTTTTTTCGCTGAAAGAGCAGTTGCAAAAATATTGGAAGGAGACTGTCATTCAGCGGTTTCTATATTTGCTTCTGCCGTGGAACAAAATAACGAGGTATCGCTTCGAGCAGAGGTTTATGACCAGAGTTCTTTACGAACACTTCGAGCTTCAGGAAGCGGAGTGCTTCAGGAAGCAGAGGAGATCGGCAGGAGGGTTGGTGAACAGCTCCTCTCACAAGGTGCTACAGAGCTCTTACGACCCGAGTAGTTGGCGATTGCGAGGATAGTGAGCATTTGAGGAATATGAAACCTCAATCTGTTGATAACCGATTTAACCATTTGGGAAACAAAGAGATTCTATCCTCAGGTGCTTGGTAGAGTGAGATTTTCTCTCTCTTCGTATTGCATCCCATCGTTTTGCTTGGTATCTCAAACAACGCATTGGCATATGCTTCTTGGTGTGGGATGAATGGTTTCTCTTCTTCGCACGAAAGAAAAAAGTAAATGAATGAGAATCTGAGAAATAGCCAGAGGGTTACGATAATGAAACGCGAATGGAGTACGTACGGCATAAATTGGATGTTGGTGGTTCTTATCTTATTCGCTGTGTCTGGTGTTTCTGAGGTTGCCGCGCAAGATCAGCAAAATGGGTTTGGTCAAATCACTCGAAGAATAACCGTAGTTGGTTCAAAGGAAGTTGAGGATACAATCCCAGGTTCGATTTATTTTATGGAAGCAGAAGAGATGGAAGAGTCTCTTGGTGGCATTGACGATGCGCACCGTGTACTCCGTAGGGTTCCAGGTGTCAATGTTCAGGAAGAAGATGGATTAGGGCTGAGACCCAACATTGGTTTTCGAGGTGTTTCATCTGAGAGGAGTTCCCGCATCACCGTAATGGAAGATGGAGTGTTGAATGCACCAGCGCCGTACTCTGCGCCTTCAGCATATTTCTTTCCACCGATAGGTCGTATGGAGTCAATCGAGGTGCTGAAGGGAGCAAGTATCATTAAGTATGGCCCATATACCACTGGAGGAAGTCTTAATATGCTTTCCACGGGTATCCCTGAGAACTTTCGATTCTTTGGGCGGACCGAATTTGGGGAGAATGATGGAAGAAAGATTCATACTTCTATTGGCAATAGCGTTTCGAGAGGGGGAGTTCTTTTTGAGACCTATCAGCAGACAAATGATGGATTCAAAGTACTGGATAATGGGGGAGATACGGGCTTTGAGTTAGAAGACTATATCGGCAAATTTCGACTGAACTCAGCACCCGAAGCGGAGTTGTTCCAGACGCTTGAATTAAAGGCAAATTACTATAGTCAGGACTCGAACGAGACTTACGTTGGGCTCACTGATGATGATTTTACCCTTACCCCCTACCGCCGGTATGCTGGAACACAGCTCGACAACATTCAAGTTGATCGGCGTGCTTTTACTCTGACTCATTTTGTTGAGTTTGGTAGTGGGTTGGATCTGACTACAGTCGGTTATTATAACACGACTTCGAGGAATTGGTTTAAGCTCGAGAAGTCAGGTGGAGTATCAAGCACGAATATTTTTTCTAATCCCCTACTTTACTCTCAGGAGCTTTCTTGGATTCGTGGGGATGCGGACAGTCCCATCGATGCTCTTTCATTAAGAAACAATGCACGTGATTACGAAGCATACGGGGTGCAGTCGACGCTCGGATTAGACGTCTCTACGGGTGCTCTTCACCATGAGATTGAGTTCTCAATCCGCTATCACGAAGATGAAGAGGATAGATTCCAAGATGAAGATCTCTACCAGATAACGAACGGCACCCTCCTGCAGACGACAGATGGCGCACCAGGCAGTAATGCGAACCGTATTGGAAGTGCTGAGGCGCTCGCGCTCTCGGCAACCGATCGCATCACGTATAACGACTTTACCTTCACGCCAGGAATCCGATATGAGCGGATTGACTTTCTCCGTGAGGATTACGGAACAAGTGATCCTTCCCGCAGTGGTGCTAACGTAAAGAAGAACTCCAATTCCGTGGATCAGATCATCCCTGGTATCGGAGCTCATTATCAAGTGACCGATACTGTTGGTGCGTTTGTCGGAGTGCACCGTGGATTTTCTCCCCCTGGGCCTACGAGTAGTAGTGAAGTAGAGGCAGAAAAGAGTGTGAATTATGAGTGGGGAGGCAATTATATTGATGGCGATTTCCGTTCTGAGCTGGTGCTCTTTTATAACGACTACGACAACCTGCTTGGAGCGGATACAGCATCATCCGGCGGTCAGGGGACAGGGGATCTCTACAATGGAGGAGCAGCAGAAGTCTTTGGTGTTGAAGCGAGTCTGAAATATGACTTCGGAAAAACATTAGACTTTACCACGTATCAAGTTCCATTTTTTCTCGCGTATACCTATACGGATGCATCTTTTCAGTCTGATTTTGATAGTGAGTTCTTTGGGCTCGTTAATAGTGGAGATCCAATTCCGTATATTGCAGAAAATCAACTCTCCTTTGGATTAGCGCTTTCAGCCCCAGAGCATTCGATTGGTATTGAGGCGCATTATCAAAGTGAGATGCCAACGATTGCCGGGCAGGCTGGGCTTACGAGCCAAGATGAAACCGATAGTTTTTTTGTCGTTGATCTGAAGGGAGAGATAGTGCTCTCAGAGCAGGTGAAGCTCTTTGCCTCGGTCTACAACCTCTTTGATGAGAGGTATGTCGTCGCTAGACGCCCTGCGGGTGCACGGCCAGGTGCACCACAGCTCTTCTTCGCTGGTGTTGAGGTTGAGCTACGTTGATCTCGTACGGCAAGATTTCCCTTTGTGTTCTGCTACGATAATACATCGAAAATATTACTTTTATTCAATGGAGATTCCTATTCTTCACCAAATGGTAACATCTTCTGTGTTTGTCTCATAACGAGATTAAGGTATGTGGGAATACAAGTGAGTCTGTGCTTCAGAAGAGGGCAGACAGTTTTTTGAGGTTGCCACATGTACTTTTCTAAAACTCGCCGTGCTTTGTTTTCCACTTTAAGCATCTGTCTTCTTTCTATAACACCTGCACATTGACTCAGTCCTTTTATGGAGCTCTCTTCCAGTAGTAGTAATAGTGATCTCTCGGAGGCAACATCTGCCAGTGATTCAGAGGTATGCTGTGCACCACCTAGTGAAAAGTGCAGCTTCTGCGATGAGAACCCAGAAGCATGCAAAGATAAGAAAACACTCATGTTAATTGTACCAGGCATGGGAAATAGCGAACAGTCAAGTAGCGGGGAGTTTGTCTTAAGAGACGGTGCGCCCGAAAAGGATCTAATAGAAAAATTAGAGGGCAATCCATGTCTGAAAGTAGAAGCGTTGCCATTTAATGAAGACCAATCAGAAGCAAGAGTGCATGAAGAGCTTACCAAGAAGCTGAATAAAGTACTTAAGGAGTCAGGTTTAAGCTCTGACTCGGCCGGCTCAAAGACTAATGGAGTAGTCACCGTTGGATATAGCCAAGGAGGAATAGCGGCACTTCCCTTGGTAGAGCAGCTAGAGGCTCTTCAAGCATCAAGTGGGCTGAACATGCAATTTCATACTTTCGGAACTCCTTTTAATCTTAATTACGGAACAGTACGCCCATGGTTAGCAAGTGCAGTGGGACAGATCGGACAGTATACCGCCTCTGTCGTAGCCAGTGGCAAGTATTACAAACCGAATCT
>Ga0075480_10001755_pt1 | contig 13822 bp, 18 predicted proteins | sample DEB08_DNA_7_FD_81590 | JGI IMG/M metagenome (GOLD analysis project Ga0075480, IMG submission 81590) | Aqueous microbial communities from the Delaware River and Bay under freshwater to marine salinity gradient to study organic matter... | ecosystem: Environmental > Aquatic > Marine > Coastal ... | reverse complement strand
TCCTACGACGAGTTCTGCAAAGCCGGCGTCGATTGGAACGACAAGTTGGCCGCCCTCGGCGCGACCGTCGTTCGCGACATTCAACTCTGCGACGTCGATTATGCTCCTCCGTGGAAGCTTTGGGTCGTCGATGCCTTGTCCCGCATTGCCTGCGTGGACGCATCGGGCACCTTCCATGAAACCCTCGTCGAGGAAATGCTGGCCTACGGAACCAGCAGCGACGACGACGGCATCGTCGACGGGGACTTCGCTCCAGCGAGCGTCGTGGCCGATGAGATGTCGATCACGCTCCGTCTTTTCCGCTACGACCCCGTGGGCGCTTCCTCAGGATTTGACTCCGTGGCCTGCGCCCTGCCCGGTCACGCCACCCTGCAAAACCTCCTCGAGGCCGTTCAAGGCGACCTCGATGGAAGCCTTGCCTTCCGCCGTGGCGATGGAAACGGAACACCCACCACCGCGCTCCGTGCCAACGGGCGCGTCGTGCTGGCTGACGTGGCTCGACTCGACAGCCTCGTGAGCGAGGGCGGGACCCTGCTCCTGGAGCCCCTGCCTGGCCTTCCTGTGGTCCGCGACCTTGTCGTGGACACCTCGCGTCTTGAGCGTCAGCGGGCCGAAGCCAAGCCGTGGATGCGAGCCGACCCCCGAGCGGGTGAGCGCCTGTCCAACGGCTCCACCATGGGCACCATGGCGGCCGGGGAGGCCACCGACCTTCACCGCCGCTTTGACGCCGTCTCCGACCTCGCCGCTCACGGCATGTCCGACAGCACCCCTCACGACGGCGCCTACCTTGGACCCGGCCTTCTCACCCGCTTGTGGCAGCGTGCGAGCGACCCACGTTGCGGTGCCGACCAGCGCCGCGACCTGATGAAGGTCCTCCAACAGGAAGGCGGCATGTGGTCCGAGACCGACCTCTCCTCCATTCGTCGCCAAGGCGACGACGGCCGTATCGTTGCCGAAGCGATGTTGGACGCCCGAGGGCGCCTCCTCCACGAGTTCCGCTTCGCAGGACGCTCCGGGCGTCACGTCAAGTGGTTCTCCCGCACCGTCAAGTGGTCAGGGAACCTCAACGAAACCATCCTTGCAGCGCAAACGATGGGTCCGCTTGGCGCGCTGATGAACCTGCCCGCGACCGTTCGCATGGCCACCGGTTTCACACGGACCGGCGGTCCCCTTGCGCGGGACCTTCAGGGCTTCCTTGCTCCCGGCAAGATGCCCAAATTGGTGAATTCTATTGTCGACGACCACCACGAGGTCAAGGCAATCTTCGACGCGTTGGACCGTCGCTTCTGAGGTGAGATCATGCCAGCACTGCGGTACGCATACTTCCCCGGCTGCGTTGCCAAGGGCTCCGCCCGTGAGGTCGAAGACGCCATGCGCGCCGTGGTCAAGGCCCTCGACATCGAACTGGTTGAGATGCCAGGCGCCGCCTGCTGCGGTGCCGGGGTGATGAAGCAGGCCAACCACAAATTGCAGTTGACCCTCAACGCCCGCACCTTTGCACAAGCGGAGGCCATGGGACTCGACGTGCTCACCCCTTGTGCCACGTGCCAAGGGAACATGTACGAAGATCTGGCGCTGCTGCTCAGTGACGAGAAATTGCGTGCAGAAATCAACGACGTGCTTGAGCGAACATGCGGTATGCGCTTCGAAGGCGAGCTTCGCATGCGCCACCTCTTGCAGGTCGTGGTGGAGGACGTCGGGCTTGACGTTCTTCGCGACCGCGTCGTCAACCCGATTGACTTCCCAGTGGCCGGGTACTACGGCGTGCCCATGCTCCAAGACGGTGCTTCCGGTGACGACGATCCGATGAACCCCCGCTACTTCGACGACCTCCTCGCCGCGATGGGGTCGACCTCCGTGACCTACGACGGCGCCACCAGGTCCGTTGGTTTCCCCGGTTTGCTCGGACGTGAGCGCACCGCCATGCTCCAAACCGCCGAGGTGCTTTCAGAAGCCAAGCAAGAAGGGGCCCTCGTGATGGCCACCGCGTGCCCGCTGAGCCACTTCAACCTCGACGTCTACCAAGTGAAGGCCAAGAAGGTCTCCGGAAGAGACACCTCCCTTCCCGTGGTCCATCTTCCTGAGTTGATGGCCTTCTCGCTCGGCCTCCTTACCGAGCGGTATGCCCAACTCCGCACCCGAGCGCTCGTCATGGGCGCCTGATCAGCCGTGAAGCGCACGGTGAACTTCTGCGGCTCGACCCGGTCCAATCCCCGAGGCTTCGGCCAATTCCTCAACGCTGGCGTTCGCCACCGCAGCAATGGATTCGAATGCCTCGGCCAAGGCTTGTGCCGTGACGGGCCCAACGCCATCGATCGCCTCCAACAATGCGGACCGCCGTCGTTGTGAAGCGTTGCTCCATTGTTGGCGCATTCCACTTTGTTCGTCCTCGTCCTCAAGGGCTGCTTGAGCCGCCAGCAATGCCCGGTGGGCCTCATCGGCCGGTTTACCGGCCTGGGCGCTCTCCAGAGCATCAAGCCATGCGAGTTCACGGCGGGCGGCAAGGGCGAGGAAAGCAGCGGATTCGTCCGCGTCTCGGACACAGACGACCGACAAGCCGAGGTCAAACGCCATCCACGCCAACGCGCCATGCACGGCGTTTGGGTGGGTGCTACCCTCCAAACCGTGGCCTGTTTCCAGCAACAATCCTGCCCGTGGACCTGCGGCGGCAAGGCGCCGCACTTGGCTCAACAGCCTGCCGTCGCGCACCGACGCGTGCAAGTCCTTGGCGGTTTTTCGCTCCAGAAGCAGGCGTGGGCCAATCCTGACGTCCCCGGTCACCAAGTGCCTGAACACAGGTCGAATCCCGCGTGCGCGAAGGCCGGCTGCCAAGGTGGAGGAGGCCTCGCGCCGGTCAAGGACGATCTCCATGTGCCCCTGTGCGTCCAGTCCATGCGCGTGTGTTCTCCCGTCCAGCACGACGGAATGTTCGTTTGTTCTGGCGCTTGGGCGATCAGCGCTCGCCACGTGTTGAGGCGGCGTTTCCCAACCGAAGAGCGAGGCCTGCTCAGGGTGACGGCGCGCTTCTGGACGCACCTTGCCGGGCTGCTGCGGAGGTGGCGTGACGGCGACGACGGCTTCTTTGGGCGGTGCAGGTTCCGGAACGGGCCTCAAACGGGCCCGTTCTTCTCGGACGAAGGCCGAGGCCGGCACGATGCTGTCCTCGGTGTTGACCTGAAACGCTGCGAGGGGATCTTCCTCGTTGGTGTACTCGTGCAAGCGACGCGTGCGGCCCAACCTCCGCAGATGGTCCATCATCCGCCGTTCCCGTGCTGCAGACGCACGCAGCATGTGGGCGTCGCGCGTGCCTTCGGCGACCAACATGACCACCTCACCGTCGGCGTGGCGCCCGGTTCGCCCGCGCCGTTGGATGGCCCTCACCGCACTGGCCACAGGCTCGTAGAACACCACGAGGTCGGCTGCAGGGATGTCGAGGCCTTCCTCACCGACGGAGGTTGCGATGAGGACGTTGGCTTCTCCACGTCGGAAGGCGTCGATTTGCGCGACCTGTTCTTTCTGCGTCATTCCGCGGCGGTCCCCCGTTTTGGATTGGCCGACGAAGGGGATGGGGGTGAGGTGTTCGCTCAGGGACAAGCGCTCGACAAGACGGTCCACCGTGTCGCGGTACTCAGTGAAGACCAGCGTTTTGGTGTCGGCCTTCTCGCGGTGTCGCGCTTCCAGAAGGCGCTCCACCGCGTGGGGCTTCGGATGCAATTCTTCGGTGACGTCCAAGCTCTCTCGCAGTTGTCGAACGGCGGGCCTGTCCAACAGTCTGGAGACTTTTTTCCGCTCCTCGCCGCTTTTGGATGCCTGACGTTCGAGGAAGGATTTGGCGACGCCCATGCCTTGGCATCGAAGCAAATCCAGCAGAAGATGAAGTCGGCGGAGGTCGGACACGGCTCTGGCTGCTTCGTACCCACGGCGATCACGCCGGGCAATGGAGGCCGAAGCCTTCCGCTGGGCGTCGTCGAGCATCGCCGCCGTGAGGTGGCCGGTGTCCGCGAGGTAGCCCTGGCGCCTCAGGCGGTCGGCCACCGACCGTTCTTCTTCGGCGAGCGGGGCGATGAGGTGCAGCAAGGTCTCTGGGAGGGTCAAATGTTCGCTCGCCACGGAGAGGTCCACGGCGTAAGGCGCAAGTCCGGAATCGTCTCGAGCGTGGACGCTCCATCGCTCAATGCCCAGCCTGCGTTCAACCTCAAGGATGGCTTCACGGCCCGCGCCCGGGCTTGCCGTGGCGGCCAGAAGGGTAGCGTTTGGCGCCGTCGTGCGTACCAGGTCGGCGACTTGGGCGTAGGCGTGTTGGCCGCGGGCGTGGTGGGCTTCGTCCACGACGACCAACGTGAGCGCGCTCAGGTCAATGGCGCCTGAGGTGGCATCGTTTCGGACGACTTGCGCCGTGGCCAGAATGACCGTGCCTTGGTCCCAAAGGGCAGGCCGTTTGGCCGGTGGGGTTTGGCCGGTGAACATCACCACGTCCTCTTCAGGGACAACAAGGTGGGTGAGAAGCATGCGTTGATGTTGGGCGAGGAGGGCGACCGTTGGGGCGAGGAGCAGGACCTTTCCGTTTTGCGTGAGGTGGTGGGCAATCACCATCCATTCCACGGCCGACTTGCCGAAACCTGTCGGCATGACCACCATGGTGGCACCCGCAAGGGCTGACGCCACGGCCTCCAATTGGTAGCCCCGTGCCTCGACGCCCTCCGTCAACCGAGGATGGATGACGGAAGGCATGATGCACCACCCACGTCGAAGGGAGATAAAGGTCGTCGGCCTCAACCTTGGGGGCGATAAATCGCCGCAACGATTGAAGGCTGGCGTAGCCAAGACGTGCACGGCGGCCTACGTTTCGCATACCGAACCGCTCATATAGGGAAGGGCGGTCGGCGGAATGCTCCAAGGTGGGCAGCCAGACACATCGGGCCATCCCTCGAGGATCCCGGCGGTCGGGTCTCGCACTCGTCGAGACCCGAACACGTGTCACGGCCGCCCGACACCGGACGGGCCCTCGTACGCCCTTCGGGGCCTCTACGTTGCACCATACACCAGGAGGACCACCCCATGGCCAAGCGAAACCACCCACGCCGCGGTAGCATGGCGTTTAGCCCGCGAAAGCGCTCCCCGCGCCACTTCGCCCACGTGAACGCATGGCCGGAGAGCGACGCCTCCGAAGTTCGCGTTCAAGGCTTCGCAGGATGGAAAGCGGGCATGACCCACGTGCTGTCCCGCGACCTCAACCCTCGTTCCACCACCGCCGGACAGGAAGTCCGTGTTCCGGTGACCGTGGTCGAAGTGCCCAAGATGCGCATCCTTGGCGTTCGCGGCTACACCATGACTCCCTACGGCAAGCAAGCCGCGGGCGAAGCATGGCTCTCCAGCGGTGAGATCAAGGACGCATTCCCAGAAGTCTTCGAGCGCATTTCCACCAGGAAGGTGCACGACACCGATGCTCACTTCAAGACCCTCGAGGAAGCTGACCTCTGTGAAGTCCGTTTGATCGTGGCCACCCAACCCGGCACCGTTTCTGGAACGCCCAGCAAGGTCCCCGAAGTCATGGAAATCGGTTTGACGGGCGGCAGCCCCTCCGACCGCCTCGCTTACGCCAAGGAGCACATGGGCGAAGAATACGGCTTTGCTGACTGCTACGACGAAGGATCCCTCACCGACGTGGTCGCCGTGACCAAGGGGTACGGATGGCAGGGTGTCATCCGCCGATTTGGTGGAAAACTCCAATCTCACAAGAACTCGAAGAAGCGCCGCCAGCACGGTAACATGGGTGACTTCGGTACCGGATACGTCCGAAAGACCATCCGTCAAGGCGGTCAGACCGGGTACCACCAGCGCACCGAATACAACAAGCGCATTCTCCGCATCTCCAACCCGGACGAGCACCCCATCACGCCAGCCGGCGGTTTCCTTCACTACGGCAACGTGGGTTCGGATTACGTTCTGGTCAAGGGCAGCCTGCCCGGTCCCGCAAAGCGACTCATTCGCTTCCGTGACCCCAGCCGTTCCGACAACATGCAGGTGCACGACTACGAAATCACCTACGTGAGCACCGCTTCAAAGCAGGGGGCCTGAAGATGAAGGTCAAGGTCATGGACATCACGGCAACCGTCACCCAGGGCGAAGTCGAAGCCGGCCGCCTCCACTCCGACATCGAAGTGGACGCCAGCGAAGGCAAGTCGATCACCCTCCCAACGAACTTCGAAACCTCCGTTCGTACGGATCTCATCAAGCTCGCTGTGGCGTCCTCGCGCGCCAACCGCCGCCAAGCCTACGGGTCCCGTGCCCACGAAGGCAAGCGCCGCCCGATGGCAGGCATGAAGCACTCCGTCGAATGGTGGGGCAAGGGCCGTGGTGTGTCCCGTATCATGCGCCGCACCGGCTCTCGCCGTGGTGCTCAGAACCCTCACACGCTCGGCGGTCGCCGTGCGCACGGCCCGAAGGTCGAGCGCGACTGGTCCCGCAAGCTCAACCAGAAGGAGCGCCGTCTTGCCCGTGACGCAGCGCTGGCCGCGACCACCGATGTCGCGACGGTCGTCGCCCGTGGGCACCGTCTTGGTGACGGTGTGGATTCGCTCCCCATCGTCCTTGGTTCCTACACCGAGATCGTTGACGGCGACAGCACCTCCTACGACATCGAATCCTTCAACCACGGCCATGCAACACGCAAGGCCAAGGCGATGTTCGAGGCCCTCGGCCTCGGAGAGGACTTGCGTCGAGCCCGAGAAGGCCGCAAGATCCGCCCCGGAAAGGGTACCATGCGTGGTCGCGTCCACAAGACGCCCAAGTCGGTGCTCCTCGTTGTCTCCCGCAAGGAAGGTCTCGCGCACGCGGTGCGCAACCTCCCCGGCGTTGACGTCGTGGCGGTCAAGGACCTCTGCGCGGAAGACCTCGCCCCCGGTGGGGCGGTCGGCCGTCTGACGGTGTTCACCAAGAGCGCCGTGGAGGCCATGAACTGAGGTGAGATCATGGATGCATACGACGTCATCATCATGCCCTGGCTGACCGAGAAGTCGATGGAAGCTCGCTCCATGGAGCAGCGCCTCGAATTCATCGTCGACAAGCGGGCCACCAAAACCCAGATCGCTCGCGCGGTCGAGACCATCTTCGAAGTTGAGGTCGCGAAAGTCAACACGCGAATCACCAAGCACGGCAAGCACGCCTCGGTGCGCTTGGCGGAAGGATACGACGCGGAAGACGCCGCAATGCGCCTGGGTGCGTTCTGAAATTGGAGGGATGAAACATGGGTAAGCGAATTCGTGCACAGCGCAAGGGGTCCTCCCCTCGCTACAAGGTGTCCAGCCACCGGTTCCCCGGGAAGAACTTCATGCCACGTGAAAACGACGTGGTCGGAGAGGTCATCGAACTCATCCACAGCCCGGTTCACACCGCTCCGCTGGCCAAAATCAAGCTCCCTGACGGCGACACCACCATGGTCGTCGCCACGGAAGGCGTGGCCGTTGGCTCCAGCATTGCCATCGGCAACAACGTGTCCCTGAAGCCCGGAAACATCACCGCACTGGCCAACATCCCTGAAGGGACGGCCGTGAACAACGTCGAACTTCGCCCAGGCGATGGCGGCAAGGTTGCACGCTCCGGCGGCAACTCGGCCATCGTCGAGGGTGCCGTCGGCGACAAGATCCGTGTCCGACTTCCCTCGGGCTCGCTCAAGATGCTCCCCGGCACCTGCCGAGCCACCATTGGCGTGCTCGCAGGCCACGGCCGAAGCGACATGCCACTGCGCACCGCCGGTGCAGCGTACTACAAGGCCAAGGCCCGTGGAAAGTTGTACCCGCACGTCAGCGGTGTCGCCATGAACCCCGTGGACCACCCACACGGTGGTGGAAACCACCAGGCCGTTCACGGTCCCAACTCCGTCGCCCGCGGCACCTCACCTGGTGCCAAGGTCGGTCTGATCGCCCCACGCCGCACGGGTCGAGGTCGCGGCAAGTCGAAGCAAGGTGAGTGAGCATGGCGAAGAAGAAGAAGTCATTCATGACGCCCAAGGCGTCCCGCCGCAAGGCGCGCAAGCGTCTCGCAACGACGACCTCACGTGCGAAGAAGGAGTTCACGTACCGTGGATATTCCGTCGCCGACCTCAAGGACATGCCACTCTGGCCCTCCGAAGAATCGGAGAGCATGTCGGTCATCGAGCTCCTCCCCGCTCGAGCCCGCCGCACCATTGCCCGTGGCCTTTCCGAAGAGAACGAGCGTCTCCTCGACCGCATCCGCCGTACCAGCGGCCGCACCGTGCGCACGCACCGTCGTGACATGGTCATCCTCCCCGAGTTCGTCGGCAAGCGCATCGCCGTGCACAACGGCCAAGCCTTCGTCGAGATCGAGGTCCGACCCGAGATGATCGGGCACTACCTCGGTGAATTCGCCCTGACCCGCCGTAGCGTCGCTCACAGCGGCCCTGGTGTGGGTGCAACCCGGTCGTCGAAGCACGTGCCGCTGAAGTGAGGTGAGATGAATGGGCAAGAATGCACGAACCATGAACCGACGCGACAAGCGTCGTCAACTCCCTCAGAAGGGCTTCACCCAGCCTTTGCAGGGCAACCGTCTTTCGGTTGCACGCGCCACCAACGTGGACGTTCACGTCAAGGCCTGCTTCGAAATCTGCCGCACCGTTCGCGGCATGACCGCCGGTGCTGCCGTCCGCAAGCTCGAGAAGGTCCTTCTCATCGATTCGGACCGCCCCGACATTCGGGCCAAGGCTGAGGCCATCCCATACCGCTTGGGTTCCGGCAACAAGAAGCGCAAGCGATCCGGCCCCTCGATGGTCGGTCACCGCAAAGGTGGAATGGGTCCCGGTCGTTACCCCGTCAAGGCATCCCGTGTGGTCATCAAGCTCCTCAACAGCGCGATGGACAACGCCCGCCACCAGCACGAGGACATCGACGCTGAGGACATGATTATCACCCACATCGCCGCCCACCGTGGCCTCATCAAGCGTGGCTTCATGCCCCGTGCCCGTGGCCGAGCGACCCCCAAGAATCACTACCAGGTGAACCTCGAGGTCTTCCTCGAGGCGCCTGACTCCTACGACGCGGAGGACGACGAGTTCTGAGGTGAACATGATGAGCAAGGAAAACAGCATCCGCCGCATTGTCAACCGGAACGTCGACCGTCTCCTGGTCAAGGAGTTCCTGATGAAGAACACGAAGAAGGCCGGCTTTGGTGGCCTCGACATCGTTCGTACCCCCGCGGGCACCAAGGTCACCGTGACCGCGGAGCGCGTGGGCATGGTCATCGGTCGCCGTGGCAAGATCATCAACGAACTTCAGCGCCGCCTGAACGACGAGTTCACCCTCCCCTCCCCGAAGCTCGACGTGGTCGAGGTCGAAACGCCAGCCCTCAACGCGCAGGTCATGGCCGAGAAGATCGCTTCAGCCATGGAGCGCGGCTGGTACTACCGCCGCGCAGGCCACTCCGCCGCGCAGAACATCATGGACGCCGGCGCCCGTGGTGTCATCATCACCCTTGCAGGGAAGTTGACCGGGTCGCGTAACCGCACCCAGAAGTTCATTCTTGGTCACGTGAAGTACTGCGGTGAAACCGCAGAACGCTACATGGACAAGGGTTACTCGGTGTGCGTGAAGAAACTCGGCACCATCGGCGTCACCGTCGAAATCATGCGACCTGGTACGCGCTTGCCCCACGAAATCAGCATCTTCAGCGACGAAGAGCTGGCCAACCGGGCGGCCGCAGCAGCCGAAGCCCCAGCCGAGGAGGTGAAGGAGTGACCTACGTCAGCAACCGTGACATCGCTTCGATGAGCCTCGAAGCTCTCCAATCCCGCCTGCTCGAACTGCAGGAGGAGATGCTCCAACTCAACGCCGAGAAGGCGCTTGGTGGCACCCCCGCCAACATGGGGGCCTACAAGGCCACGAGCCGCAGCATCGCGCGCATCAAGACCCACCTCGCCCAGCGGGCCAACTGAATTCAAGGAGACAACATCACATGGCCGCCATCTGCAGCGTTTGTGGGCTCCCCAACGAGCTCTGCATCTGCCAAGAGATCGCCAAGGAACAACAACGCGCAATTCTAAGCACGGACAAGCGGAGGTACGGCAAGATTGTGACAAAGGTGGAAGGGCTCGATGACGGCGCCATTGACATCAACAAACTCGCAAAGTTGCTCAAGAACAAGTGTGCTGCTGGCGGTACGGTGAAGGGACGCACGATTGAACTCCAAGGGGACCACAAGAAGAAGGCGGCTCAGGTGCTTCGAAACAACGGATACAATGTGGAGGTGCGATGATCATGGACGTTCGTAATCTCCCCTGGATCGGCGCCGGTTTGACCGTCGTTGACGCCGCTGACCCGACGCTGGTCGGTCGACAAGGGCTCGTCGTGGACGAGACCCGCCATACCCTCCATCTCCTCGAGGGCAATCGCGCCCTCACGCTCGGCAAGGCCGGGCTTTCCTTTTCCATCGACGGTTTCTCGACCGTCATCGACGGCTCGCTGATGCGGCAGCGACCCGAAGACAGGACCAACCGCAACTACCCGAAGGTGTGAACATGCGAGACATTGGAATCGACGTGAAGGCCCCCACTGACGAGTGGGACGGGGACGAGAACTGTCCCTTCTACGGCAGCCTCCGCTTGCGCGGCCAGGTGCTCGAGGGCACCATCGCCAGCGTTGGCATGCAGAACACGATCACCTTGCAGCGTGACAACGTGCGCTACATGCAGAAGTATGAGCGATACGAGAAGCGAACCAGCAAGATGAGCGCTCACCTGCCTGCCTGCATCGGCAAGGTCGAGGTCGGTGACACGGTCAAGGTCATGGAATGCCGCCCGCTTTCCAAGTCGGTCGCCTTCTGTGTGGTCGAAGTTACCTCCGGTGGTGAGGCCTGATGAAGGGCATCGCCGGCCGTCAGACCCGTGGACTGCCCACGGCTGCACGCCTCCACGTCGCCGACAACACCGGCGCAAAGGTCGTCCAGATCATCAACGTCCTGAAGCTCGGTGGCACCATGCGCCGATACCCCTCTGCGGGTGTCGGGCACCTTGCAAAGGTCTCCGTCAAGAAGGGGACCCCGCAAACCCGCCGCCAAATGTTCAACGCCGTCATCGTGCGGCAACGCCGTCCCTTCCGTCGTGCCGATGGAAGTTGGGTGCAGTTCGAAGACAACGCCTGCGTCATCGTCAACGAGCGTGGCGACGTCCAAGGTTCCGACATCAAGGGTCCCGTGGCTCGCGAAGCCGCAGAGCGCTGGCCCAGGATCGCCGCCACGGCGAAGCAAATTGTGTGAGGTGAGATGATGGTGAAGAGCAGCAAGCCCGGCAAGCAGCGCAAGGCCCAGGCCAACGCGCCCCAGCACATCAAGCGACGAAACGTTGCGGCACGCCTCATGTTGGCGAACCCCGACGAGCGCCTCGCTCACCTTCGTACCACCACGGTTCGCGTTGGCGACACCGTTCGCGTGGTCCGTGGCGACATGGCACACGGTGGCAAGCGCCACGGTGGCAAGCGCCACGACGGGGCGACCGAAGGGGTCGTCCTGACCGTCGACTCCAACACGGGTCGCCTCACCATCGAAGGCGTCACCGTTGCCAAGTCCGACAACCGTGAGGAAGCCGTCCCCGTGCACGCCTCGAACGTCGTCATCACCCGTCTGGACGAATCAGACAAGCTGCGTATGCAGAAACTCACGGAGAACAGGAGTTGAACATCATGGCCAGCCCAAACCACCTGAAGCGCCTCGTCATGCCCCGCAGCTGGCCTCTTCCTCGGAAGACCAGCGTCTGGGTGTCCAAGCCCAAGCCCGGAGCCCACTCCCTCGAGCGCGGCATGCCGCTCAACATGATCATCCGCGACGTCCTCGGTCTCGCGACCTCCAACCGTGAGGTTCGCGCCATCCTCAACCAAGGCATCGTCAAGGTCGACGGCCGCGTGTGCCGTGAGACCCGCCGAAGCGTCGGCCTCATGGACGTCCTCACCTTGGGCGAAGACAACTACCGCTGCATTCTCGACCACAAGGGTCGCCTCCGCTACCGCCCCATCCCCGCGTCAGACGCCGCGTGGAAGGTTTGCCGTGTGGAAGGGAAGAACACCATCAAGGGCGGTAAGACTCAGGTCAACCTCCACGACGGCCGCAACTTCCTCGTCGACGATGCAAATCAATACGCCACCCACGATGCGGTGCGGATCTCCCTTCCGGACCAAGAGGTCCTGGAGCACATCGTCTTCGCCGAGGGCACCCGATGCTACCTCATCGGCGGTGTCCACGTGGGCAGTTTCGCCGACGTGAAGGAATACATCGTCAAGCGCTCGAGCATGCCCAACGAGGTTCAATTCGACGACTTCGGCACCACCGTCGGCAACGTGTTTGCTGTCGGATCCGCCGACCTGCCGACCACGGAGGTGGCCGCGTGAGCGAGTCCGTCAACCCCATGATGCAACCACGCATCACCAAAATCTCCGTCAACATCGGTGTGGGAGAAGGTGGCGAACGCCTCCTCAACGCCGAGAAGGTGCTGGAACTCGTGACCGGTGTCCGCCCCCAGCGCACCCTCGGTCGCATCCAGAACCGCGACCTCAAGGTGCGCCAAGGCGCTCCCATCGGTTGCAAGGTGACCATGCGGGACCAGGAGCGCATCATGACCTTCCTCAAGGAAGCCTTCTGGGTCCGTGACAACACCATTCCATCGTGGAACTTTGACCGCTCTGGCAACCTTTCCTTCGGCATCCGTGACTACACGGATTTCCCCGAGCAGAAGTACGATCCCGAGATCGGCATCTTCGGCATGGACATCACCGTGGTGCTCGAGCGCCCCGGCCATCGCGTCTCTCGACGCCGTCGCCACAAGGCGAAGGTCGGACAACAGCACCGCGTCACTCCGGACCAGTCCCGTGCTTGGTTCAAGGAGACGTTCGGTCTGGAAATCATGGAGGAGTGAAGAAAATGGCACGAGATCATGGAGAACGCATTGGCCGTACGAACGGCTGCCGACGCTGCGGCCGCCGCCGCGGTCTGATTCGCCGACACGGGCTGCGCCTTTGCCGCCAGTGTTTCCGAGACGTGGGGCCTGAGATTGGCTTCAGGAAGTTGAACTGAGGAGGGGGATGTAAGATGCAATTCGATCCGCTGAACGACGCACTGGTCAAGATTCACAACGCTGAACAGGCCGGTAAAATGACCGTTGCCCTTTCCCCAGCTTCCAAGCTGTTGGGCAACGTCCTTTCCATCATGCAGAAAGCCGGCTATGTCGGTGAGTACGAGCGCGAAGAGGACGGACGTGGTGGACACTACGCCGTCCAACTTCGTGGAGCCATCAACCGCTGTGGCACCGTCAAGCCGCGCCACAGCGTGCGCCGCCAAGAGTACGAGCAGTGGGAGTCCCGCTACCTGCCCGCGCAGGACTTCGGACTTCTGATCCTCTCGACCAGCTCTGGTGTGATGAACCACTACGACGCCAAGGACGCCCGCATCGGTGGGAAACTCCTGGCCTATGTGTACTGAGGTGAGACCATGGTGAAGATTGACCGAATCGAACACGCCATTGACCTGCCCGAGGGCGTCAGCGCTGCCATCGCCGATGGTGTGCTGACCGTCAAGGGTCCCAAGGGTGAAGTCTCCCGTGCGTTCCAAAGCAGCCGCGTGCAGCTCCTGCAGGACGGTGCTGGCCTCTTGGTCCGCATCGATCTCGCACGTCGCAAGGAAAAGGCACTCGCCGGTACTTGGAATGCCCACATCAAGAACATGGTGAAGGGCGTCACCGACGGCTTCACCTACACCTTGCGGTGCTTCTACTCTCACTTCCCCATGACCATGAAGGTTGAAGGATCTGAGTTCGTGGTGAACAATT
>Ga0075480_10001753_pt1 | contig 13828 bp, 15 predicted proteins | sample DEB08_DNA_7_FD_81590 | JGI IMG/M metagenome (GOLD analysis project Ga0075480, IMG submission 81590) | Aqueous microbial communities from the Delaware River and Bay under freshwater to marine salinity gradient to study organic matter... | ecosystem: Environmental > Aquatic > Marine > Coastal ... | reverse complement strand
GCGACGGCGACACCGGGCCGAACACCGGCGGCATGGGGGCGTTCTCCCCGGTGCCCGGCTTCGCGCTCGGCGACGCCCGCGTCGACGCCCTGCGCGACACGCACGTGCTGCCGGTGCTGCGCGAGATGGCGCGGCGCGGCACGCCGTTCCGCGGGTTGCTCTACGTCGGGCTCGTCGACACGATCGACGGGCCGCAGGTGCTCGAGTTCAACGTCCGCCTCGGCGACCCCGAGGCGCAGGTCGTGCTGCCGCGGCTGACGTCCTCGCCCTCGGCCCTGCTCCGCGCCGCCGCCGTCGGATCGCCGGCGCGCGGCGACGGCGTCGCGTCGGTGTCCGTCGCCTTCGACGCCGGGGCCGCCGTCACGGTCGTGCTGGCCTCGGCGGGCTACCCGGCGTCGTCGACGTCCGGCGTCGCGATCGAGGGCGTCGACGCGGCCGCCGCGACCGGGGCGCACGTGTTCCACGCCGGCAGCGCGTTCGACGACGCGGGTCGGCTGGTCACCGCCGGCGGCCGGGTGCTGGCGGTCACCGGGACGGGGCGTGACGTCGCCGCCGCCCGCGCCGCGGCGTACGGTGCCGCGGACCTCATCCGCTTCGAGGGGCAGCAGCGTCGGGGCGACATCGCCGCGTCGGTCGGCTGACCGGGTCGCCGCCACCGGAGGACCGCGCATGGACGCCGCGACGTGGGACGACCGCTACCGCGACCGCGGACTGGTCTGGGGCGCCGGGCCGAACGCGCTCGTCGCGGCCGAGACCGCCGACCTGCCGCCCGGCCGGATGCTCGACCTCGCCGGTGGCGAGGGACGCAACGCCATCCACCTCGCCGAGCAGGGCTGGGACGCCGAGGTCGTCGAGTTCTCCGAGGTCGCGCTCGAGAAGGCGCGGGGACTGGCGGCGTCGCGCGGCGTGACGATCGCCACGACGCTCGCGGACGTCACCGCGGCGCCCGACCTCGCGTCCGCGGACCTGGTGCTGATCTGCTACCTGCAGGTCCCGGCCGCGCCGTACGCGGCGGCCGTGCGCCACGCGGCGACGCGGGTCGCACCGGGCGGGACGCTGCTGGTCGTCGTCCACGACCGGGACAACCTCGAGCGGGGCGTCGGCGGGCCGCCGGACCCGGCGATGCTGCCGACGGTCGCGGACACGCGCGCGGCGCTCGACGGTTCGGGGCTGGAGGTCGTCCGCGCCGAGCAGGTGCTGCGGCGGGTGGAGACGCCCGACGGGCCGCGGGACGCGGTCGACCACGTGGTGCGTGCGGTCCGGCCGGGCTGAGGATCGGCCACGTCGGCGGAGCCCCGATCAGGCCCCGTCCGGCTCGAGTCCGACCCAGCGCGCCCCGTCGGCGGTGACCTCGCGCTTGAACACCGGGACACGCTTCTTCACGCGCTCGAGGCCGTCGCGGCAGGCGGCGAACGCCTCGTCGCGGTGCGCCGCGGCCGCGGCGATCAGGATGGTGTGCGCGCCGACCGGCAGCGGGCCGACCGCGTGGACCAGGACGAGCCCGCGGACCTCCGGGTGGTCGGCGCGCAGCTCGGCCGCGATGACGTCCAGCTCGCGGGCGGCCATCTCCTCGTACGCCGAGTACTCGAGGCGCACGACCCCCTCGAGGTCCTCCGCATGGTCGCGCACCAGCCCCTGGAACGACACGATGGCGCCGACCCGCGGATCGCCGAGGGCCGCCAGCTCGGCCGCGACGTCGATCGGACCGTGGACCAGGCCCGTCCGCGTCACCACCGCGCCCGCCCCGACGTCGTCCGAGCCCCCGGCGACGGGCGGCAGGACGGCGACCTCCTCGCCACCACGCAGCACCAGGTCGGCGTCGGCGACCTCGAGGTCGACCGCGACCGCGCAGCGGGGCAGCAGCGTCGCGACGTCGGGGAACGCGTGCGCGAGCGCGTCGCGGAGCTCGCCGACGGTCGCCCCGTCGGGGACCTCGACGGGCAGCACGGTGAGTCCGGCGCGGTCCGCCACGCCGCCGAACGCCCGGACCTCGACGCGCACGCGACCTCCTCGGCGCGGCGACGCTACCGGCGGCGGGGCCTCGGTACGGTGGCGACGCCACGACGCTGCCGGCCGCGCCCCGCGCCCGTCGCGTGCATCACGAGGAGGACCGCGGTGCAAGACGCCGAGCTGCTGCTGCCCTGCAACGTCGTGCTCCGCGGCACGGCGGAGGGGACCGAGGTCAGCGTCGCCGACCCCGGCGCGCTGGTGGAGATGGCCGGCGAGGACCTCGACGGGGTCGCCGGCGAGGCGCGGGAGCGGCTGTCGCGGGTGGTGGCGCGCCTGCGGGGCTGAGCCCCCGCGCGCCGACCGGACCGACCCTCAGCGGGTCTCGCGGAACACGACGTGCCGGCGCAGGACCGGGTCGTACTTCTTCAGCTCGAGGCGGCCGGTGGTGTTGCGCCGGTTCTTCCGCGTCGTGTAGCTGGCGCCGGTGCCCTCCGTCGAGCGGAGCGTGATGACGGGGCGGATGTCGTCCTTCTTGGCCATCAGGCGAGCTCCCCACGGGCGCGGAGGTCCTTGACCACGGCCTCGATGCCGCGCCGATCCACGGTCTTGATGCCCTTCGCCGAGAGCGTCAGCGTCACGAACCGCTTCTCGCTGGGGACCCAGTACCGCTTCGTCTGGATGTTGATGTCGAAGCGCCGCTTCGTCCGCACGTGCGAGTGCGAGATGTTGTTGCCCGAGCGGCCGACCGCGCCGGTCAGCATGCAGCGACGTGCCATGACGGATCCCATCGGGAGGGGGTGGGGCGGTGCGTCCGGGGGCCGCTCGGAGGTCCTCACGGGCCACCTCGGATGCGGGGCGGAGGATAGCCCCGTCCGTGAGACCCCCGCCACCCGGGCCCGGCCGGGTCCGGGGACCGTCCGGACGGGCCGGCGGCCCGGATCGGGGTCGCCGTCCCCCCGGCGAGGCCGTATCCTCCCGCCCCCACCCCGCAGGACCCGGAGCCGTCGATGCGCGCCGACATCCATCCCGAGTACCGCCCGGTCGTGTTCCGGGACCGTTCGGTCGACTTCGCGTTCCTGACGCGCTCGACCGCGGACGTCCCCGAGACGATCGAGTGGGAGGACGGGAACACCTACCCCGTCGTCGACATCGAGGTCTCGGCGGCCTCGCACCCGTTCTACACGGGGAAGGCGCACGTCATCGACGCCGCGGGCCGCATCGAGAAGTTCCGCCGCAAGTACGGCCAGCGCTGAGCCGCGCGGTCCGGTGCCCGAACTGCAGCGGGACCTCCGCGGACGGGCGCTGCGGGACCTCCGCGTCTCGGTCACCGACCGGTGCAACCTCCGCTGCACGTACTGCATGCCGCGCGAGGTCTTCGGCCCGGACTACGCGTTCCTCGAGCGCGACGAGCTGCTGACCTTCGAGGAGATCGCCCGCCTCGTCCGGGTGATGGTCCCCCTCGGTGTCGAGAAGGTCCGGCTGACCGGCGGTGAGCCGCTGCTCCGGCGCGACCTCCCCGACCTGGTCGCGATGCTGGCCGGGATCGACGGGGTTACCGACCTCGCGCTGACGACGAACGCCGTCCTGCTGCCGCGGCACGCCGCGGCGCTGGCCGCCGCCGGACTCCACCGGGTCACGGTCAGCCTGGACGCGCTCGACGACGCCATGCACCGCGCGGTCGCCGACACGGACGTCCCGGTGGCCGCGGTCCTCGCGGGGATCGACGCCGCGGTCGCCGCCGGGCTCGGAGCGGTGAAGGTCAACGCGGTGCTGCAGCGGGGGGTGAACGACGGCGAGGTCGAGGCGCTGGCGGCGTTCGGCCGGGACCGCGGCGTCACCGTCCGGTTCATCGAGTTCATGGACGTCGGCACGACGAACCGGTGGCGGCGGGACCGCGTCGTGCCGGCCGCCGAGGTCATCGACCGCATCGGCGCCCGCTGGCCGGTCGAACCGGTCGAGCCGACCCGCCCGGGCGAGGTCGCCGAGCGGTGGCGGTACGTCGACGGTGCGGGCGAGGTCGGCGTGATCGCCTCGGTGACGCGGCCGTTCTGCGGCACCTGCACGCGGGCCCGGCTCTCGGCGGTCGGCGAGCTGTTCACCTGCCTCTTCGCGGCGTCCGGCACGGACCTGCGCGGCCCGCTCCGGGACGGCGCGGACGACGCGGCCCTGGCCGCCGCGGTCGGGGGCGTCTGGGCGCGCCGCGACGACCGCGCCTCCGAGCTGCGCGCGGAGGACGGTCTCTCCGGCCCCCGCGTCGAGATGTCCTACATCGGCGGCTGACCCGGCGGCCGCCGGGCCCCGGCCGGCCCTCACCGGCCGGACCCTCGCCGGGCGCCCGCGCGACGAACGCGCGCGACTGTGCGCTGGAGACGCGCGGTGGACCGACAGGCGGCCGACGCCCCGTAGGGTCCGCACCCCCTGCCCGTGGGAGGGGCGGGGACCGCAGCAGCCTCCGGGCGCGCGGACGCACGGGACGCACCCTCGGGTGCCGGGTGGTCGGGAGCCCACCCTCCGTCCCTGGGTCCCCGGGTCCGACGGTGCGGGCGTTCGCCCCCGTCGGACCCGGGGGCCACGTGCGTCGGGGGTCGTCAGGGGCAGGTGTCCGGGGGCTGCTGCATCCCCTGGGCGCCGTGTCACCGGTGCTCGGTGTCGCCCTCCAGCAGGTCCGCCGCGTGGCCGAGCAGGTCGAGGATCGCGGTGAGGCTCTCCGTCGCCCCCTTCGGCGAGCCGGGCAGGTCGACGATCAGCGTCCGACCGCGCACGCCGCAGACGCCCCGGGCGAGGTCCGCCCGTGGGGTGATCGCACGGCCGGCCGCCCGCATCGCCTCGGCCAGGCCCGGCACCGGCCGCTCGATCACGTCCGCGGTCGCCTCGGGCGTGACGTCCCGCGGTCCCAGGCCCGTGCCGCCGGTCGCGACGACGACCCGGCGGCCCTCGTCGTCGGCGAGCCGGCGCAGCACGGACGCGATCGCCGCGCGGTCGTCGGCCACGAGGGCCCGGTCCACGGTGAAGCCGGCTCCCTCGAGCAGCGCCGCGACGGCCGGCCCGGCGGCGTCCTCGCGCGTCCCCGCCGAGACGCCGTCGCTGACCGTCACGACCGTCGCCGTCCGCTCCGCCGCCATGCGCCGCCCTCCGGTCCGCGGTCGGGAGCGTAGGTCCGGCGACCCGGTCGGCCCCGGCGGACCGGCTGGCGCCGCGCGTCCCGGTCGGCGATGCTCGGCCCGACCCGGCCGACGGGGACCGCCCCGGCCGACGCGGAGGACGACGTGACCGTGCCCGTGCCCGTCGCCGCGGGGAAGGTCCGCGACCTGTACACGGTCGGGGACGACGAGCTGCTGCTCGTCGCCAGCGACCGCATCTCGACCTACGACGTCGTGCACCCGACGCCGATCCCGGACAAGGGCCGCATCCTCACCTCGGTCAGCGCGTTCTGGTTCGACCGCCTCGCCCCCATCGCGCCGCATCACCTCCTCGCGGCGGACGACCGCGCCCTGGCGGGGCTGGACCTCGCGGCGGCGGGGCTGGACGCCGCGCACCTCGCGGGGCGGACGGCGCGGTGCCGCCGGGCCGAGGTCGTCCCGTTCGAGTGCGTCGTCCGCGGGCACCTCGCCGGGTCCGGCTGGGCCGACTACCGCCGCACCGGCGCCGTCTGCGGCATCGCGCTGCCGTCGGGGCTGCGCGAGGCCGAGGAGCTCCCGACCCCGCTGTTCACGCCGGCGACGAAGGCGGCCCGGGGCGACCATGACGAGAACGTGCCGTTCGCGCGGCTCGTCGCCGAGCTCGGCGCGGCGCTGGCCGGCGAGCTGCGCGACCGCTCGCTCGCCGTGCACGCCGCCGGCGCCGCGCACGCCGCCTCGGTCGGGCTGATCCTCGCCGACACCAAGCTCGAGTTCGGGCTCGTCCCCGACGGCACCGGCGGGCGGGAGCTGCTCCTCGTCGACGAGGTCCTGACGCCGGACTCGTCGCGGTACTGGCCGGCCGACGCCTGGGCGCCCGGGGGCAGCCCCCCGAGCTTCGACAAGCAGTACGTCCGCGACCACGTCACCGCGTCCGGCTGGGACCGGGAGCCGCCGGGGCCGGCGCTGCCCGACGACGTCGTGGCCGCGACCCGCGCGCGGTACGTCGAGGCCCACGACCGGCTGACCGGCCGGGCGTTCCCGACGCCCTGGGACGGGCGCGGTCCGGCGTGACGGCCCGGTCGGGCCGCGGACCCCGCTGCTAGCGTCGCGCGGCCGCACCCCCGCACCCCCGCGCCGCCGCGCGCAGCCGGGCCGTCCGTCCGGACCGTCCGTCGGGATCCCCGCGGAGCCACCATGTCCGACGCCGTCCTCGTCCCGCTCGTCATCGGGCTGGCGGTCGCCGTCGTCGTGCTGGCCGCCGGCACCGTCGTGCTGGCCCTCCGGCTCCGCCGGCTCGCCGCGGACCAGCGTCGGGCGTTCGACGGCGTCGAGGTCGACGTCCTCGCCGCCCTCGCGCGCCACACCCGGCGACTCGACGCGGCCGACGCCGACGTCGCCGCGCTCCGCGGTGACGCCGCCGGGCTCCGCGAGGACCTCGGCCGGACGGTCAGTCGGCTCGGCGTGGTCCGGTACGACGCGTTCGAGGACGTCGGGGGCGAGCTGTCGTTCTCGGCCGCCCTGCTCGACGCCCACGACGACGGGCTCGTGATCACCGCGATCAACGGCCGGTCCGAGGGACGGACCTACGCGAAGCTGGTGACCGGTGGCGCCGCGGCCTCGCCGCTCTCCGACGAGGAGCGGGCCGCGCTCGACGCCGCCCGCGGCGGCCGCAGCGAGGTCCGGGCCGACGGTCGGGGTGCGCGCCGCTGGCGCGACCGCGAGCGGGCCTGACCCCCACCGGGAGGAGCACGACATGAGCGCCGCCACCGACGTCGTCGCGTTCCTCGGTCCGGCCGGGACGTTCACCGAGACCGCCGCGCGGACGCTGGCGGCCGGGACCGACGACGCGTCGCTCCGGGCCTGCCGCGACGTGCTCGAGGTGCTCCGGACCGTCGAGCGGGGCGAGGCCGCCCGGGGCGTCGTCCCGATCGAGAACACGCTGGAGGGCTCGGTCACCGCGACGCTGGACGCCCTCGCCTTCGAGACCGACCTCCTGATCCACGGCGAGCTCGAGCTGCCGGTCGCGCTGGTCCTGGCCGCGCCGGCCGGGACGACGCTGGACGCCGTGACCACCGTGCGGTCCCACGTCGTCGCCCTCGGCGCGTCGCGGCGGTGGCTGTCCGAGCACGTCGGGGACGCCGAGCAGATCCCGTCGGCCTCGACCGCCCGGGCCGCGCAGGAGGTCGCCGACCTCGGCGCCGGGCACGCCGCGGTCGTGAACCCGCTGGCCGCGACGCGGTACGGCCTCGAGGTCCTGGCCGAGGGGCTGTCGGACCGGCCGGGGAACATGACCCGGTTCGTGACCATCGGCCGGACGCTGCCGGCGCCGACGGGCTGGGACAAGACGTCGCTGGTCGTGTTCATCGACCGCAACCGGCCGGGCGCGCTGCTGGACCTGCTCGAGGTGTTCGCGGAGCGGGACCTCGACCTCACCAAGATCGAGTCCCGGCCGACCAAGACCGAGCTCGGCGAGTACTGCTTCTTCCTCGACGTCGAGGGTCACGTCGCCGACGAGCGGGTCGGGGACGCCCTGGCCGCCGTCCACCGCACCCAGCGGGACCTGCGGTTCCTCGGCTCGTACCGCCGGTCCGGGGCGCGGAAGCGCGAGGAGGCCGAGCGCATCGCGCGGGACGACGCGGCGTTCCGGACCTCGGCCGCCTGGCTGGCCGACCTCCGCGGCCGGATCGGCCCCTCCGCCTGACCGGTACCCTCCGCCTTCCGAACCGGGACGGGGACCGCCGCAGGGCGGTCGACGGGCCGGGGAGGGCGCCGGGAGGCTTCGCCTAGTCTGGTCTATGGCGCGGGATTGCTAATCCCGTTGGGGGATTCATCCCCCTCGAGGGTTCGAATCCCTCAGCCTCCGCCGGGCGGCGGCGCCGCCCACAACCGAAGACACCCGCGCGGGTAGCTCAGTCCGGATAGAGCACCTGACTACGGATCAGGCGGCCGGGGGTTCGAATCCCTCCCCGCGCGCGACGACCGACCCCGACCGACGGCTCTCCGGGCCCGACGTCGGGGTCGTCGCACGTCCGGCCCCATCGGCGGCCCGCCGGCGCACGGTGACGTCGACCCGGCCGTCGGCGTCGACCGTCGTGGTCGCGTCGACACCCCACCACCGTCCGATCGTCGCCGGGGTCAGGACCTCCGCGGGTGTCCCCTCGGCGACGAGCCGCCCCTCGGAGAGGACGGCCAGACGGTCGCCGAACTGGCCGGCCATCGCGAGGTCGTGCAGCGTCGCGACGATCGTGAGGCCGCGCTCCCGCTGCAGCTCGGCGAGCAGCTCGAGGATGCCGAACTGATGGCCGAGGTCGAGGGCCGCGGTCGGCTCGTCGAGGACCAGCACCGGCGCGTCCGAGACGAGCGCCCGGGCCAGCACCACCCGCTGCCGCTCGCCGCCCGAGAGCGTGCCGAGGTCGCGGGTCGCGAACCGCTCCAGCTCGAGCCGCTGCAGCACGCCGAGGCTGCGCCGGCGGTCGTCGAGCGAGGCCGAGAGCCGCAGGCCCTGGTGCGGCGTGCGACCGAGCAGCACGTACTCGAACGCGGTGATGCCCGGCGGGATCACGGGGGTCTGGGGGACGACGGCGAGGCGACGGGCCCGGGCCGCGGGCCGGCGGTCGACGTCGCCGCCGATCGCGACGGTCCCGGCGTGGCGGACGGTGCCGGACAGCGCCCGGACCAGCGTGGTCTTCCCGGCGCCGTTGGGACCGAGCACCCCGAGCCACGTGCCGCCGGCGACGTCGAGGTCGACGTCGCGGAGCACGACCGCGCCGTCGATGGTGACGCCGAGCCCCCGGACGACGACGGCGCTCATGCGCGGCCCTGCTGCGACCGGAGGATGAGGAGGAAGGCCGGTGCGCCGACGAACGCCGTGATGACGCCGATGGGCAGCTCGGCCGGGGCCTGGACGGTCCGGGCCGCGACGTCGGCCAGCGTCAGGAACGCCGCCCCGAACAGCATCGAGAGCGGCACGACGCGGCGGTTCCCCGTCCCGGCGATCAGGCGGACGCCGTGGGGGACGATGAGGCCGACGAACCCGATCAGCCCGCTGACGGCGACGGCGGTGGCCGTGGCCAACGAGGCGACGGCGAGGATGGCGGCGCGGGTCGGCCCCGGTCGGACGCCGAGCGTCGTCGCCTCCTCGTCCCCGACGGCCAGGACGTCGATCCGGCCGGCCGCGAGGACCAGGACGACGGCGGTGACGATGAGGACCGGCAGCACGAGGCGGACCTCGGCCCAGCCGACGGTGGAGAGCCGTCCGAGGAGCCAGCCGTACACGGCGCGGAGCGAGTCGGCGTGGCGCTGCAGCAGGTAGGTCTGGACGGCGGCGAGCAGGGCCGCGACGGCGACGCCGGCGAGGATCAGCGCGGCCGGACCGGAGGGCCGGCCCCGACGGAGGCTCAGTCCGGCGGTCGCGAGGACCGCGAGGACCGCCCCGACGAACGCCGCGGCCGGCAGCGCGAACCCGCCGGCGAGGGACGCCGTCCCCGTCACGATCGCGAGCGTCGCGCCGAGCCCGGCCCCGGCCGCGACGCCGAGGAGGTACGGGTCGGCCAGCGGGTTGCGGAACACGCCCTGGTACGCGGCGCCCGACCCCGACAGCAGCGCGCCGACGGCGAGGCCGAGGATGACGCGCGGCCACCGGATCTCGAACAGGATCGTGGTGCCGGCCGCGTCGAGGCCGTGGGCGACCTCGGCGCCGGGCAGCCGGTCGACGAGCGCCCCGACGACCGCGCCGACCGGCAGCCGGATCGGGCCGACGAGCAGCCCGACCAGCGCCGCGGCGACCGCGGCCCCGAGCCCGAGCGCGACGAGCGGGAGGGTGAGGTCCCGTGGCCGCGGCGGCGCGACCCGGTCGCGGTCGTCGACCGTGACCGGGGGACGTGCCGCCGCGACCGGGGCGCTCACGGGGTGGTGGCCGCCGGCTCGGGGAGGGTCGTGACGGTCGCCGCGACCCGCTCGACGAAGTCGACGACGCGCGGGCCCCACCGGGACGCGACGTCCGGCGCCAGCTCGACGACGCGGTCGGACGCGACGGCCCGGAGGCCGCCGAGCCCCGGGAGCGCCGCGAACGCGTCCGCGTCGCCGCCGGGCAGGAACACCAGGTCCGGGTCGGCGTCGACCAGGTACTCGGCCGAGAGCTGCGGGTACCCGAACGCCTCGCCGTCGGGGTCGGCGGCATCGGCGGCGTTCTCCAGCCCGAACCGGCCGTACACCGAGCCGATGAACGTCGCCGAGGTCGCGGTGAACAGGGCATCGTCGAGCACGTGGACGTACGTGGCCGGGACGTCGAGCGGCGGCACCGACGCCACGGCGGCCTCGATGCGGTCCTCGAGCGATCGGACCACGTCCTGCGCCGTCGCGACGTTCCCGGTCACGGTCCCGAGGGTCCCCAGCTGCGCGAGCGCGCCGTCGAGGTCGACGGCGGCGTCGAGGACGAGGACCGGGACCCCGGCGGTCTCCAGCGACGCGACGAGGTCGCCCGGGTCGTAGGACACGATCACGAGGTCGGGGTCGTACCCGACGATGGCCTCGACGTTCGGGGTGAACCCGCTGAGGTCCGTCGTCGGCGCCTCGGCCGGGAAGTCCGAGTACTCGTCGACGGCGACGACCTGCGGGCCGGCGCCGACGGCGAACAGGCCCTCGGTCGTGGACGGCGAGAGCGACACGATGCGCTCGGGTCGTGCCGCGAGCGCCAGCGTCCGGCCGGCGACCTCGAGCTCGAGCGGGAAGCCGGACGCCGGCTCGGCGTCGGGGTCCTGCTCGGGGGCCGCCGCGGCCGCGTCGGCATCGGGTGGCGCGGGCTCGGGCGTGGTGGCGTCGCCGCCGCAGGCCGCGAGGAGCGCGGCGAGGGCGAGCGCCGGGGCGGCCGCGACGAGCCGGGAGCGGATGCTGCGCATGTTCGCCTCCGGTCGTCGAGGGACGGGAGGCGCGAGCGGCCGGTCGGACCCCGACGTGCGGGCCCGGCCGTGCCGTTCGGACCGACCCCATGTCCTCGAGGGTCTGTGCTGGTCCGCCAGGGCGACGGTGCGACCGGACTCGCCCCCTCCGCGGCGCCGATGCGCCGGGCGGGGGACCACCGTTGCGGGTCAGTGCCGGGTTCCCACCGGACTTCGACCGTCTCCCTGCGCGCGGCACCATAGCGGTCGCCCGTCGGGCCGCGCCTAGCCTGCGCCGCATGATCGACCCCCGCCTCCTCGTCGACGCGCCCGAGGCCACCGCCGCGGCGCTGGCCCGCCGTGGCGTCGACGCCGCCGCGCTCGGCCGCCTCCGCGAGCTCGACGAGGCCCGGCGCGCGGCCGTCGCGGCTCTCGACGCCGCCCGGGCCGAGCAGAACGCGGCGTCGAGGGCGATCGGCCGGGCCGCCCCCGAGGACCGTCCGGCCGCGATCGAGGCCGCCGCCGCGCTGAAGGCACGGGTCGCCGCGGCCGAGGAGGCGCGGGAGGTCGCGATCGCCGCCCACCACGACGCGTTCGCCCGGGTGCCGAACCTGCCGCACCCCGACGCGCCCGACGGCGAGGAGGGCGACGGCGTCGTGCTCCGCGAGGTCGGGACGATGCCGGCGCTCGACGGCGTCGCCGAGCCGCGCGACCACGTGGCGCTGCTCGAGGCGGCGGACGCGCTGGACCTCGCCCGGGGCGCGAAGGTGTCGGGCGCGCGGTTCGCCTACCTGAAGGGGGAGGGGGCGCTGCTCGAGCTGGCCCTCGTCCGGTACGCGGTCGACGTGGCGCTGGCGCACGGGCACGAGCCGGTGGTCCCGCCGGTGCTGGTCCGCGAGCCGGCGATGTACGGGACCGGGTTCCTCCCGACCGACGAGCAGCAGCTGTTCGCGACCCGGGACGACGACCTCTACCTCGTCGGGACGTCCGAGGTCCCGCTGGCGGCGCTGCACATGGACGAGGTCCTGGACCCGTCCGAGCTGCCGCTGCGGTACGCCGGCGTCTCGCCCTGCTTCCGCCGCGAGGCCGGGGCGCACGGGAAGGACACGCGCGGGATCATGCGCGTCCACCAGTTCGAGAAGGTCGAGCTGTTCAGCCTCGTCCCGCCCGAGGACGCCGACGCCGAGCACGAGCGCATCCTGGCGGTCCAGCTGGCCATCCTCGCCGGGCTGGAGCTGCACGCCCGCGTCGTCGACATCCCCGTCGGGGACCTCGGCGCCTCGGCGGCGCGGAAGTTCGACGTCGAGGCCTGGATGCCCGCGCAGGGCGCGTACCGCGAGGTCACGTCCTGCTCGAACACGACCGACTACCAGGCGCGGCGGCTGCGCATCCGCATGCGCGGGGACGACGACAACCGGCTGGTCCACACGCTGAACGGGACGGCGCTGGCCGTCCAGCGCACCATCGTCGCGCTCGTCGAGCAGCACCAGCGGCCCGACGGCACGGTCGCGGTCCCGGCGGCGCTGGTGCCGCACCTCGGCCGCGAGGTCCTGCTGGCCCGGTGACGGCGACCGGCCGGGGCCGCGACGCCGCCCGGTCGCCGTCCGGCCGGGGTCCCGTCACGTCCGACCGGGCATGCTCGCGCCCCGGCGTCCCGCGCCGGGGGACCGAGGGGCCGATGCGGCGCGCGACGACGGCGGTGGCCGTGGTCCTGCTGCTCGCGGCCTGCGCAACGCCCGGGACCGGCCCGGGCGGCCCGGACGGCGCGGGCGCCGGAACCGATGGCACGGACGCCGTCGACGGGACCGTCGAGGTCGCCTGCGTCCCCCCGGTCGCGCCGGTCGCGCCGGACGGCGCCGTCGTCGACCTCGCGGCCGACCGGGCCGCCGGGGCCGCCGGGACCGCCGGCGGGACGTCGGACGTGGTCGTCCTCGACCTCGGCGGCGGGGACGCCCCGGCGCTGGCCGCCGCGGTCGCCGCGACGCTCGACCCGTGCGACGACACCGGCCCCGTCGACGCCGTCGGCGGCCTCGGGGCGATCGTCGTCGCCGGGGCGCGCGCCGCCGCCGAGGGGCTGCCGCTGCGGCCCGCGGTCCGTCCCGACCGCGTCGCCGACCCGGCCGCCGGCGCCGCGGCCGCGGCCGCCGCCACCCGGGACCTGGTCGCGCGTTGGGGGGCCGAGGAGGTCCTCGTCGTCGGCGAGGACGACGCCGCCGCCTGGACCGCCCTCGTCGCCGAGGCCACGACCGCGGCCGTGCCGCTGCTGCTCCCCGCTCCGCCCCCTCCGCCGGCGGCGCCCGAGCCGACGCCCGCGGACCCGGGGGTGACCGCCGACGCCGACGGCGGGGACGACGCCGCGGCGGGCGGGGACGACGCCGTCGGGGACGACCCGCCCCCGGCGCCGGTCGACCCCGCGGTCGCGGCGCTGGGGACGCTCCCCGCCGACGTCCGGGTCACCGTCGTGGCCTCGGACGCGGACGCGGCCGCCGTGCTGGCCGACCGTGTCGTCGCCGCCGGTCGGACCGGGCCGGGCGTCCGTGTCGTGGCGGACGGACCGACGGCGCGACCCGCCGGCTGGTCCGGCACGGCCGGCGGGACGCTGTGGCTGGCGGACCCGAGCGATCCGGTCCGGTTGGTCGTGGCGGCCGCCGCGGCCGGAGCGCGGGACGAGGCGGTGCTGGCCGTCGATCCCGCCGACGTCGTGGGGTTCCTCCGCCGCGCCGGGACGGTGCGCGAGGTCGCGCCGGCCCGCGTCGTCCTCGCCGGTGCGACCACGGCGGACGCGACCGCGGCCTGGGCGCTGGACGTCGCGCTCCACGTCCCGCAGCTGCCGTGGGGCGGTTGGCTGCCGCTCGACGGCACCCGCATCGTCGCGCTGTACGG
>Ga0075480_10001749_pt1 | contig 13837 bp, 13 predicted proteins | sample DEB08_DNA_7_FD_81590 | JGI IMG/M metagenome (GOLD analysis project Ga0075480, IMG submission 81590) | Aqueous microbial communities from the Delaware River and Bay under freshwater to marine salinity gradient to study organic matter... | ecosystem: Environmental > Aquatic > Marine > Coastal ... | reverse complement strand
CAAAACAACTATTTATTGCCATTCTCTGAAATGCCTCAGAAAAAAGGCAATTACCTAGCTGGCGTAAAGTTATTAGCAACATCAAGCACAACAAACTACACAGAGGTTTGCAAATGGAAAGAAAACAACTTTCAGCACCCAGAATTCACAGAAGTAGAGGATTGGGAATAAATTACGGAAATCTCTTTTTAATCTTTCGTTGTAAAGTTCGTCTATACATTCCTAAGGATTCAGCAGTTTTAGAAATATTAAAATTATTATCTTTCAATGCTTGATGAATAGTCTCCCATTCTTGGAGTTTTATATTTTTAGTTTGAGGTATATCGGTAAATTCTAAATCGGTATGAGGCACTTTATCAAATGATTCTAAAATCTCCTGTATCCCCACGGGCTTAGCTAAATAGTACGTCGCGCCTAGCTTAATTGCATCTATGGATGTATTAAAACTTGCGTAACCAGTAAGAATAACTATTTTAGATTTTGGATTTTTCTCTTTTATTTTTGGAATCAAGCACAACCCAGACTTATTTTTAAGATTTAAATCAACAATTGCATGTGTAAATGCACATAACGAAATCGCTAACTCTGCTTTCGAAAAATCATCTACAGCAACAACTCTAAATCCATTTCTGGTAAGTTGTTTGTCTAGTATCTCTAAATAATCGGAATTATCATCTATCAATAAAAGGGATTTAGTCATCCTATTTTTCTGACTCTATCATTAAACTTTTTAAAGGTATTCTTATGTTTGATTTGGTACCATTATCAACATCAAATGTAAGAGTTCCTTTTAATCTCGTAATCATAAAAAAAGCTAATTTAAGGCCCATTCCCATGGTAGAAGAAGAAAAAGGAATATCTAAATTCGACATATTTTTTGTGATCTCTTCAGAAATTCCAGCCCCCTTATCTTGAATACAAAAACATAAGTGCTCATCTTTAGAAAAAATTAAAACATTAACATTCGCAGGCGATGCGTTCGCCGCATTTTCTATAACTGTATTTATAGATTGTTCTAATAATTTTGAAGATGAAATCTTGATAGTTTGGTCCAATTGCTTGTCTACCGATATTTTTACACCTGGGTAGTATTGAATTGATTTTTGAATTAATTTATCAATAAAAGATCTCAAATCTTGCAGTATTTCTTCTTTAGTATGCTGTCGAAAATTACTAAGCGTATCCCTAATAATATATTTACACCTATGAATCTGAGATTTAATCTTTTTAATTCGTTGATCCGAACTTAATTTAGGATGATCTTGAATAATATCGTCTAAATTCAGATAAATCGTTGATAATGGAGTGCCTAGTTCGTGGGCCGTATTTGCTGCAACTAATCCAAATTCAGACACTAAAGCATTTTCCTTTATCTGGGCCGTCATTTTCTGGATTGTTAAATCACGATTTCGAATATTCTTTGACATTTTTACGACAAAATAAGCCACCAAAACAGCACTAACAAGATAACTAACAATCATTCCTTGATAATGTAAATCACTGGAATGTACGTGGTGAGCATAGCGTATTGGAATATGGTTAATTGCAATAAAAAGATAGCTCGCTCCAGTTAGAACAACTGTAATCCAACAATAAAAAGGAGGAAGCAATATGGCCGCTAAGATTATATGAATCAAATAAAGACCCGTAAAAGGATTCATCATCCCTCCTGTGCAATACAGTATAAAGGTGAAAATTAGGATATCAAATATCAGCTGCAAAAAAATAAACATGGTTCGTTCAGCGAATGAATATATTTTAACAAAAATAAATGAAATAAAATTAAAGGTAGTCATTAATCCAATAATTATAGCTATCAAATGCATGGAAATTACCATGTGAAAAAATCGAGATACCAACCAAACTAATACCATGGTACCTATAATTGCTATCCATCTCAATAAAATAAGAAGTCGTAGATTTTTATGTTTTATTAACTGATCCATTTTAGTTACTGCGACAATATGTCACATTTCTTGAAAAAATACTTTCTGATACCATTTATCCATGCTTAATTTACTCACAAAAAGGAAGGTTTGGCAATGAATCGATATTGTTTACTACCATTATTTATTTTTATACTTTGGTCTTCTCCATTAATTTCAGAAGAAAAAAATCAAGTTATTAATTTACCCGACATAGTCATTACCGCAACGAAAGAAAGAAAACAAAAGACCAAATCAACCCATTCAGTAAGCGGAATTTCAGAAGAGGAAATTCAGGCTGTATCTGCTTCGCATCCTGCTGAGCTTCTAAATCGTAGGTCCGGTATTCATATCAATAACCTGGGAGGAGAGTCACATATGACTGCTATTCGTGGCCCCATTACTACTACAGGCATGTACCTTTTTTTGGAAAATAATTTACCCACCCGACCATCTGGATTTTTTAACCACAACGCATTATATGAAATCAATGTGCCGCAAGCAGCAATGGTAGAAATAACAAAAGGCCCTGGAAGCTCACTATATGGTAGCGACTCAATTGGGGGGATTGTTAATGTATTTACAAAACCAGCCGGTGATAAAAGAACCATATCAGTACAGCCTGAATTAGGTTCATATAGTTGGAAAAGGCTATTGCTTTCGGCAAATGATCGGTTAAATTTCTTGGATACTGGCCTTCGCTTCGACTTAAATGTGACGAACACTGGTGGCTATCGAGAAAATTCTGATTTTAGTCGTATGTCAAGTACGCTTCGATTTGATCAATTTTTATCTGATTCGTTGCAAGCAACCACTTTAATTGCGTATACCACAGTAGATCAAAGTGGCATATCAAGTTTGGAAATAAACGACTACACCAACAATCCATCAAAAAATCTATATTCTGGAGAAATCGGATATCGAAACCTATCTGCATTAAGGATTTCGACCGAATTTGATTACGAAATGAATAATCTTCAAAAATTTTCATTTATGCCTTTTTATAGAAATAATACCCTTGCCATGATGCCATCCTGGATGATTACATATGACCCCAATATTCGAACAACGATGTTTCAATCTTACGGGTTCCAATCAAAAATGAGAGTACAATCCTCAAATTCAAAAAATGAGCTTACGGTAGGAGTAGACTTAGATTACTCACCGGCGCATTACACTGAAGACCAGATAACCGTAGATAAAAATGGAGATATATACACGAGCTATTCCATGACGGGAACAACCCTGTACGATTTTACTGGTAAACAAACAATTGTATCTCCGTATATGCAGTATTCGTGGCAAGTTACTAATGCCTTTCAGGTGGTTTCGGGGTTACGTTATGACTATTATAATATAAACTATGCCACTCCATTGGATAGTTTGGATATTTATAACTTTAAAAAGTATTATAGGCCGGATTCTCAAACCATTACTCACCAACATTTAAGCCCTAAAACTGGTTTCACTTATATATACCGACCTGATCTCAACTTTTTTGGAAACTATGGGCACTCTTTTAGGGTCCCCTCTATATCTCGTCTTTTTAGATCTGGCTCTACTCAAAATACAGATTCTTTGAAACCAGTTAAAGCGGATAATCTCGAGCTAGGAATGAGGGGGACGTCTGACGATTTTTCGTACGAAATATCTACCTACTACATGATCAAATCTGATGATATCGTGACTTATATAGACGATAGTGATAGTAAAATTACCAATGCTGGAAAAACCATTCATCGCGGAGTAGAAATAGAATTTCAAAAATTATTTGGAAATGAAATTAAATTTAGCGTTGCTACGAGCTTTAATCAGCATACCTATGACAAATTTAGCTATGTTTACTTTTCAAAAACAGCTTTTAAAAATGTAGAAGTAGACTTTAAAGGAAACAAAGTTGCTCTTGCGCCTGATTACACCGTTCATATTGGGATGGACTACAGTCCCTCTTGGCTTTCAGGCTTTACGACATCATTGGATTTAAACGGAATTGGCCCATATTATACTGACGAAACAAATACTAACCGGTATCAAGGCCATTATCTTTTAAACTTACGATTAAATTATAAGGCTTCGGATCAGCTTAATTACTATGCACGTATTATGAATGTACTTGATCAACACTACTCGGTTTATACCTCCAATCAAGTTGGCGATGAGGATATCGCTTATCGACCCGGAACACCCAGGCACTATTACGTTGGCCTTAAGTTAGACTTTTAGATGATTTCTCTAAAATCTCTTTTTAATTTTCACGGAAAAACAGCGATTGTTGTTTTAGGGGGAATATTTTTTATTATTATGGGCATATCAGGCATTACACACCCCATTATGACGTGGATCGGCCCTAAGCCGGCTCAATATTACCCCCCCAAAATGGCCCTTAAATTGGAAAGTTTAAAATCAATTCCACTTATTTTGAAAAAAAACAATATTTCTAAACCTACGATTATAAAAATCGTACCATTTGAAGAAAGCAACCTTCTTCAAGTCACAGAAAAGAAAAGCAACATTAGACGCTACTTTGACTTAACTACCTACAGTGAAATCCAGGGGCAGGACAAAATACAAGCGATATGGTTGGCTCGATATTACACAGGAATTAGCACCCCAATTCGAAATATTAAATTGCAAACTGAGTTTGATACAGCTTATCCTAAGATAAACCGTTTATTACCCGTTTATAAAATTACCTTCGATACTCCTAACAATCCTGTCACATATATCTATACTGAAACAAATGCGCTTGCATACCTTACAAACGATTTGAAAATTAACTTCCAAAAAATATTTATCCATCTACACACGCTCAAATGGCTTGATGAAATTGAATGGTTACGTATTATAATCATCGGCATCGGGGTATTCTTAATATTAGGGCTGGGAATTTCTGGGATCGGTATACTCATTAGAAAAAGAAAATGTGTAGGGCATTTATTTTCCATACGACGATTACACAGATTTTTGGGATACTTCGTAAGTATATCTTTATTATTTTTTGCTATCAGTGGTGGGTATCACCTGATATATAGCAATTTAAAACAGCCTATTTTTGGTATGAAACAAAGCGAACCTCTTTTATTAGATCCTAATCATTTTTCTTCTGATTTTTCTTGGTTAACCCCCTATAAAAGCAAGCCCGCAAATAGCGTATCAATCGTCCGTGGGCCAAAAAAAGAATACTATTACAGAATTGGTTTCTCGCCTAAAAAAAGAACACATAAAAATAATTTTGATGGAATTCCTTCTGAAAAGAATGTTATTTACACGGCTATATCAGGGCATCTTAATAAGAAATTAAGTGATCTTGAAATGGCCCAACATTTAGCTAAATCTTTCACAAGCAAAAACACGGAATTTGGCTCTATAACTAAGATAGATCGATTTGGCCCTTTTTATGATTTTAGGAATAAGCGATTACCTGTATATAGAGTTGAAACAAACTCAAAGGATAAAAGAAGCCTGTACATCGATACCATTTCTTGTCTTTTGGTGGATCAAATTGATCGATCAGGAAGGTGGGAACGATTTTCATTTTCTTTTTTTCATAAATGGAATTTTTTACGAGGGCCTTTAGGCCGCAACGGAAGAGATATTGTCATGGTCATTTTTGTCCTTTCAGGTATCTTCCTGTCTATTCTAGGATTTTTGTTAATGTGGCGAAATAAATTTAAAAAGAGGGGGCTCTAATAATGAACGAATTTGGCAATTTAATATTAAAAGGAGGAATAACCTCTATTCTTCTTGCATCACTATATCTTATTACATTGGGTGTAATTATAGAAAGAAGCCTATTTTTGTATTTCAAACGTACTCATGCAGATGCCTTCCAAAAACAGTTGGTGTTCTCAAAAGAAAAAATAGACATTCAGTCATTTTATAAACAACACATCTTTGATAAATACAAGAATTCCATTTTCTATCAAACAGCAAAACTTTTATTGACAGCACCCGAAAAAAACAAACATCATGTAGTAAGAGCGAAAGCGTCAGAGGGAATCGAAGAAATGCAGTCTTATATTTGGATCCTCTCATTAGTCATTCAAGGGGGTCCAATGTTAGGTCTTCTTGGAACTGTCATTGGGCTAATTAAATGTTTCCATCAAATTCATTTGTCTGGAGGCGATGTAAATATGTCTATTCTATCTGGGGGTATCTGGGAAGCAATGTTATCTACTGCTTTTGGGTTGATCGTAGGTTTGATCGCGATGATTGGATATAAATCATTGAATCAGTACATTGAATCTCGATCGAATAAATTAAATATATTTCTAATGCGTTTAGACAGCATGTTGGACTCGGTTTAATATGGATTCCTTTTCGGCTCCAAACTTTGTGCCTACTCCTAAATCAAAAAAACTTGAAAGCTTCAACTTAATATCTATGGTCGATGTTATATTTATTTTGCTTATTTTCTTTTTGCTTAGCGCCTCATTTCTGCCACCAGCCATGAAAGTAAATTTGCCACACGCGGATACCGGTTCAAACATGCCCACTAAGAAAATCATAACTTTAGCTATTTCAAAAGACGGAAACTATTATTTGGAAAAAAATAAAATGGAATTGGATCAAATTTCCAACTATATCCAGCACAAAATGAACAAAGATTCAGCACTTATTATTCACTCCGATAAAAATAGCCGTTTTGATCACTTCATTCAGCTATTAGACGTATTGAGAAAACACAATATAGAGAATTTTTCTATTGGGCATCAATAAAACAACCGTCCGGTTATTCTTAGCTTTATTACTAATTATTATTTCTCACCTTCCTGGGTTACATCTTTTAACCTCAATAGAAAAGCCTATGACTTTCACATCTCAGTCTCAATCTAATTTCAACAGATATCAAATCAAACTACATAGTTACTCGGAGCCTAGTTTAAATAATTTAAAATCTACTTTGGCTACTGACAAAGGGCTAGCAAAACACAACACATCCTTAGGGGAGGGAAAAATAAATCAAACGAAATTTGAATCTTCCAATCAGAAACACATAACTAATTTGGAAAGCTACTACAAAGACATCTTAAAAAAAATTGAAAAAAACAAATATTATCCGATAAAAGAAAGAAAAAAACGCCGTACTGGTAGTGTAACTATTACTTTTTCAATAAATAAAATGGGGGAACTTTTGGAGCTCTCTATACATGAAGCTTCCAATTGGGCAAATCTGAATGAAGCAGCCCTCAAAGCTGTATCCAAAAGTGCGCCATTTCCTAAATTCCCAGTAGGGTTAAATAAAAAAAAATTAACAATGACGAGCAAAATTATTTTTGATATCAATTGAAATGAAAGGGGTTTTTAAACCATAAATCATTGATTTTTAATTATAATTTTTTATTGGTCAGTTTTCGCAATTTTCCATATCTGGCTTTGTAGTGAGACTCGTTTCTGTGTGATTGTCATTGGATGTCTGCTTTGGCTTATATTACCCTATTTTGTAAATTTCGATACACCTCATCCAACGTTTGCCCAGTGTCATTCACCCAATCGACCCAACCATTCGATGAGTTACCTCGACAAAACGCACTTGCTGCACTCGGACTTTTAAAGGTAAGGTCTTTAATCAGTTCAAATTGATTTTCATTAATAACGGTTGAAGCCGTAGAAAGTTTTTCAAATCGCACTTCTTTATGGATATACGAAGGTGTGGAATCTTTTTGTATTTTTGAGCCTTTCAACACCGTAAATCCATTTTCAGTATAAAATCCGTTAGCATCTGTGTTTTTAGTTCTACAATAAAACAATTCTTGATTCTTTTGCTTCACCGTTTCAAAAACAGGCACCCCTAAAAATGTTGCCAACGTGCACACATCCTCAAAAAATTCCTCAATAAAGGCGAGTTGATGTTCAGGTAAATTTGTTGGCTTCGGCGACGTTTTATTTTCATCAGTGGTGTAGCGTGCCGTTTCCTGAGCTTGCTTCATCGCTAAATACTCTAAATATTTCACATCAGACTTCGTTAAATCATTATCCTTAGATACAAAAATAATCGCCTGATCCCAAAACGACTTTTTAGTTTCGTGGTCTCGAATGCGACTCAAAAAATATTCTGTTTCACCAATATAAATTTTATCGTCTGAATCACTCATTAGAATGTACAACGCCGGTTGATGAAGCTCACTGCGTTTTTTTGCATCCATCAGTTTTGCCCGTGGCACAACTACGGCTTTGCACATTTTATTGGATATAAAACACGTACGAATGCCATTTGGGTACCCATCAATTAAGTATGTAGTGATTGTTGCCTATTTCGCAACAATCCCATCTTTATTTTTGGGGAGATTCTCAATATTATTGTCAAAATATTCGTAGGCATCTTCTAACGCCTTGTCTTTTAATTTAAAAACATTTTTCATAAATCATACCCCTTTCTAGGGATATTTTTTGCCAAATGGTATTCTATCATTGATGGAGAAAGTAGATAATAGAAACAAGGTAATTTTTAGCTTGCTTGCCAGCGTCCTTTTTTTAAGATGGAGTTGGCTTTTGTTATCAATGGATGCTTATTTGCTCACCGATCCCTCGAGCTTTTTATTCTGGAATATAGTAATAACACGTATTTTTCTTGCAGCGTTTCTTAGTTTGGGTATAAGCACAGCTTTCTTAAAGGTTGGGCAGAGATATTGGCCTATTTCAATGATACTTATTATTTTATCCTTAACAGGATCATTTTTTATTGTCCCAGAAAAATTGTATTGGGCTTACTGGACACTATCCATCGCAATACACGGATATGCGATACTCTCTTTGCTCATCAAAAAAAAGTTCGGCAGCGATTAACAAACCTTCCAGAATTACTTGATCTATGATTAAATTTTACTCTAGAAAATAAACATGAAAAATCCCCTAGAAACGTTTAAATCAAAGCTCCTCAAAGAAAAAAAAGAAGCAGAATCCGAGTCATACCAATACTTTAATAATCATATTCGGAAAATTGATTCAGATAAAGATGGCCATAATAATGAGGTCGATGCATTAGACCAAAACTTTGATAAATAAAAGGCTATTGTTGTTCTTCAAGAAGATGAAAATGGGCGAAATCAAATATCTTTTGATCTTCTATAAGGTATATTGATGGACTCCATAACGTTTGTGAGCTTAATCGAGTCAGGTGAATATTCTGGATATGAGGTTGCAACTATCAATGGCATAGCTACACCTAAATCTAAACCAGATTTTACACCTGGAAATAACCTTGTATAATTTTGTAGAATACCGGGAGGGATATTAAATGTTTAATACTGAAAAAATTATCAAATACAATCATATTCTTTTTGCCATTATTGGTACCATTGCTGCTATTGGAGCAATTTTTATAGTAGTGATTTCTGCAATCACGTTTGCAGGGGGCATTTTCAAGAATGTTCCTGACAAAAAAGTAATTGTTGTTCCTGAAAAAGAAGAACCTGCTCAACGATATTCACAAATAAAAATGCTGGAGCCACGCCTAATTGATGCAGAACTACGACTGTTTATCGTTCCAATTTCTCAAGAAAAACTTGAAGAACCAATGGCATTGAAAAGTAAATTATCCTATTCATCGCGATCTTCTTACTATTCAATGTTTAATAATTTAGTACTTTACAACCATACAGAAAAAACAAAGCGATTAATAGTTGATAAGCGCACATTAATCACCAATTATGACTATAAAAAATATAATGAGAAGAAATACATACTTTTTTTAGGTACTCAAGAAGACACAAATCAAAACAATCAGTTAGATACTGACGATAGGATGAGCCTATATTGGTATAATGTCGACTCTCATAAATTAAAAGAGACTACTATTAAAAATAGTATCGTTTCTTTTGACTTGAGTGAAACTACTTACAATGGCCGAACAAAAACCAGGGGTATTTATCAAAATGAAGTTATCATCCAGGTAAGAAAAGACGAAGATTTATCTGAGTACCATATCTTAAATTTAGATAGTGGAGAAGTTCGAAATATTATTCCTGAATCGCTCTTAAAAACGATTCAAGAAATTTTGGATTTTAGTAAGAATGCTGAGCTAAACTCTTAGATTTAAATATTTATCATAACGATAAAAGAAATAACGGATATGGAATGTTTAAATAGCTTTTTTTTCGATCTATCACAGATATAGTTGATTACTATTTATTAGTTTCTTTATAAAAAGTCTTTTGCGTCTTATTTAGATGTGATTAATTGGAATGTAATTTTAAACAGTTTTTTGAGGGGTATTATTTTTTTTAAATTTATTTTTTCTATGCCCCTTCATAACACTTTTCTTTTTATTTTTCGACATAGAACGATTTTGGAAATTGTTAACTTTTTGGACTTTCTTCTTCTTCGGAAAAATAAACTTTCGATCTAAACTAGACTCAGGTAATCCATGAGGACTAACAACACCTTTCATGACTTTACGGGGAATAATTTTCTTAATGAGCCGCTCAATATCGACTAAGTATTCGAATTCTTCCAAACAAACTAAAGATACTGCATGCCCTTTAGCTCCCGCTCGACCCGTTCGTCCAATACGATGAACATAATCTTGGGGTATATTTGGTAAATCAAAATTAACCACATGAGGCAATTGATTGATATCTAGTCCTCTGGCAGCAATATCTGTTGCTACCAACACACTTACTTTAAAATTTTTAAACTGCTCTAAGGCACGTGTCCGTGCACCTTGGCTTTTATTTCCGTGGATTGCAACTGCTTCAATCCCATTGTTTACTAACATACGCGTTAATTTATCAGACCCATGCTTCGTACGGCAAAACACTAATACCTGTTGCCAGTTATTATCTTTAATCAAGGATTCAAGCAATAATGGTTTTTCTTTTTTTGTTACTGGATACACAATTTGTGTTATCGTTTCAACAGTCGAGTTAGGAGGGGTAACTGATATCTCAGTAGGTTGCTGAACAATTCCCTGTGCTAACTGTCGTATAGCATCAGAAAACGTGGCTGAAAACAACAATGTCTGTCGTTTTTTTGGCAATAACGTAATGATTTTACGGATGCTTTTTATGAACCCCATATCTAGCATGCGATCTGCCTCATCTAATACAAGAACTTCTAGATTTGGAAAGGATACAGCTTTTTGTTGATATAAATCTAATAAGCGGCCGGGTGTCGCAACCAAAATATCTACTCCTGAGGAAAGCTGTCTTTTTTGAGGATTAATATTCACGCCACCAAAGACAACAGCCGAAGTCAAATCTAACTTTTCTCCATAAGTTTTTACACTGTCCACCACCTGTGCAGCTAGCTCACGAGTTGGGGTTAAAATTAATACTCGAGCTTCGTGACGTTTTGCCTGTGGCTTATGGTGCAATCGATCTAAAATAGGTAAAGTAAATCCAGCTGTTTTTCCAGTGCCGGTTTGGGCCGCGGCCATCACATCTTTCCCAGCTAATATTGGAGGAATTGATTGCACTTGAATAGGAGTAGGAGCCTTATACCCTTTCATAGCTAATTTATCTGTTATCTGTTTGCATAAGCCTAATTCAGAAAACAATGAACAAACATTGGATTCCCTCAGAGATTCTTGATCTACCATTTCACTATTGTATCAATATGCTAGATACTTATATAGTGCAAGAGATATGACCCTATTAAAAAAACTCATAAGTGCAATTTTATTCAATTAAAAGATCATTGTTCAAAGTTTCGTTTTTTAATCTGAGTAATATAGATTTAGTAGCTTCTTCTCGGTCATCGAAATGAACTGTTCCTGACTTTAGAATTTGATACGTTTCATGACCTTTCCCAACTATAATTACTACATCCTTGCTTTGAGCTCTATTAACAATAAAGTTGATAGCTTTTTTTCGGTCTGGAATTAACATGTAATTCCTAAAATCACTAGTAAATCCAGTTACGATTTCATTTATGATATCTTCGCTAGATTCAGATCTAGGGTTATCATCTGTAATCACAATATAGTCAGCTATTTCACTGGCAATTCTACCCATTTTAGGACGCTTATCAGTATCTCGATTTCCCCCGCATCCAAAGAGAACATATAATCTTCCATCTCTTTTAAATGAAATTTTTCTTACTGTATTCAAGACATTTTCTAACGCATCCGGGGTGTGTGCATAATCAATAATTACCATATAAAGTTGGCCTTTATCTATGCTTTCTAAGCGCCCCCGTGGAGGTGGACAAGATGACAATGTTTTTTGAATATGGTTTTCATCAATTCCCATATATCTAAGTGCACAGGCCGAAGCTTTAATATTTAAAAGATTAAAATGGCCCAACAAAACAGTAGAAAAATAAATAGGCTCTTTCTCAATATCATGTGGATAAATCTTATATCCATCACCATCACTCATAAATCCCAGTTTTGTTTTTTCATAATGTTCAAATGTCTTGTGATAGTCTAAGTGATCTTGGGTGATATTTGTGAGTATTTTAATATCAAAATCAATACCAAGTACCCTTGATTGATCTATGCCTTCCGAAGTTACTTCCATTATAAAGTGTGTCCCTCCTTGATCTAGATGCGTACGCATTAGCCGCAACGTATCTAAGGCTAAAGGGGTAGATAAATCTCTGTTTCCAGAATTTAATGTACCAAGAACAAATGGGGTATATCCTGCAGCTTTCAAAACTTCCCCAATTAAATAGGAAACAGTGGTTTTTCCATTTGTTCCAGTAACACCCAAAACATAAAGTTCTTTTGAGGGGTGGCCATAATGGCTATGAGCATACGTTGCTAACTCAGGTAATGTCATTTTTTTTATAAGATCTGTTTCTTTTTTGTAATTCTCTATAGAAATACCTTCAATATCCAAGGCTATATTAACTGAATTTCTATAAAATTTATCTTGCTTTTTTGCTTCTATTGGAGATTGTTTAGGTTCAGGATACTCAAAGGTAAGCGCTGTCTTTTGAATCGCTTTAATCAAATGGCCAAACGACCATTTTTTATGTTTTTTTTCTGCATAGGTTTCAAATTTTTTAATGGGTATAGGGTTTCCACCAAATTTACCTGACTCTTCATGAACACGATTGATCCATTCTCTATCTTCTTTAGTGCAATATCCATCTAATTCTAATAAGTTTAAGGGAGAATGCATCACTACAAAGTGGCTAGGATCATAAGTTTTAATGATAGATAATAAAAAATCTATTTCTGGTTCCGGTTTAAATCCAGGTATATGTAAATTAACTTCTTCAGGGCTATAAAAATTACGATTTAAATCTATGCCATTTACCTTTTCTCTAGTTGGAACAAACCCTTCTTTTCCTGACCCTATAAAACAATCAGGGTTTAATAATGGAACAAATATAATTCGGTTTTTTATATTAGAGGAATTTTTCAACTTTATATATTCGATCAATAGTTTCCAAGTTGAATAGAGTGGAGAAAGTTCATTAGGATGAATTCCTCCCAATAAAAGAACGCTCTTAGTAGATCTAGATTCATCATTAGGCTCAAATAAGTAATATGAAAGAGGTGCGCCAAAGTCTGAGTAAAATAGCTTGTTTGTCTTTGGGTTAGTGAGCTGTAATGTTTTTGACTTTAATAAAAAAAGATCGTTTTCAGTTATATTAAGATTTAATCCCAAATTTTTAAACTGTGTAATTATGTTGTTTAAATACTTTTCGATTGTATGATTATTCATAGTTTACTATACCACGAGCGTTGTAACACAAACAGTTGGAACATTTTCTAAAGTTGTTCTCCACTTCACGACAATAGCACCTCATCTTTGAACATATTTCTTCGGTTACATAATTTGCATTATGCGCCCTTCGTAATATGCCCAAATCTGAGGCACTCTTGACGCTCAGTTTAAGTGGTTGCGCTTGCTTTGCTTGCGCATCATTATTTTTTGTTTTTTTCTTCGTTTGCTGGGTTTTTTCTTTTGTGGTTGCGCTTGCTTTGCTTGCGCATCATTATTTTTTGTTTTTTTCTTCGT
>Ga0075480_10001738_pt1 | contig 13860 bp, 9 predicted proteins | sample DEB08_DNA_7_FD_81590 | JGI IMG/M metagenome (GOLD analysis project Ga0075480, IMG submission 81590) | Aqueous microbial communities from the Delaware River and Bay under freshwater to marine salinity gradient to study organic matter... | ecosystem: Environmental > Aquatic > Marine > Coastal ... | reverse complement strand
TACTTTAGCTAAAAGTATTATATCAAACTTATTATTTACGCTTCAACTTTGGTTCCAGTAAAAATGGAAATGGCTATTTAACAAGCTTATATCAATAAAAGGTAATTGATTATTTTTAGACTTTGTCAAAAACGATGTAATAGCTGCATTTTAACTTGGAGCACTTAGTAAATATGGAATGAATAGAGTGCTTCGGTATTGTTAAAAAGTGTGCAAAAAATATAGGTGTAGAGATTTATGATGAAACTTATTTTAAGTTTGATTTTAGCGCTAAGTACTTCATTAATGGCCCAAAAGAAGCAGCCCAATGTAGTAATTATTTATGGTGATGATGTCGGTTATGCTGACGTCGGAGTTTATGGTTCAAAAAAGATTCCAACTCCTAATATTGACCGATTAGCATCACAGGGAATTCAGTTTCTGGATGGCCATTGCACAGCTGCGACCTGTACTCCTTCGCGTTATTCAATGCTTACAGGAATGTATGGCTTCCGAGAAGGTATCAGTATTCTTCCTCCAGATGCAACCCTTTGTTTACCGACCGATAAATTAACTCTACCTAAAATGTTTAAAAAGGCCGGCTACCAAACCGCTGTTATAGGTAAATGGCATATGGGGCTGGGTAAAAAAGGTGTTCCGACAGACTGGAATGGCGATGTTAAACCTGGACCTTTAGAAGTTGGTTTTGATTACTCCTACCTTCTACCAGTTACAAATGACCGTGTTCCTTGTGTTTATCTGGATGGGCATAAAGTTGTAAACCTTGACCCTGCAGATCCTCTTTACATTACCAATAAACCAGTACCACCAGAAGGTTTTAATGGAACAGTTTACCCAATTGGCCGTAAAAAACCTGAAACTCAGACTTACTACAAAGCTGATAATCAGCATGCGTCTACAGTAATCAATGGTATTTCCCGTATTGGCTATCAATGGGGCGGCAAGTCAGCTCTTTGGAATGATGAAACAATGGCAGATCACTTTGTCGATAAAGCTAAAGAATACATAGCAGCCAATAAGGACAAACCATTCTTCCTCTATTTTGCTTCACAGGATATTCATGTACCAAGAGCTCCACATCCTCGTTTTCAAGGAAAAACAGATCTCGGTAAAAGAGGCGATGCCATGGTTCAATTCGACTGGAGTACTGGTGCAATTATGGATGCTCTAGAGAAACATGGCCTGAAAGAAAACACGATCATAATTTTCTCAAGTGATAATGGTCCAGTCTATGATGACGGTTATAAAGATGGATCTACAGTTTGGAAGTCATCTGCTGAGTCAGATAATGGTCATGATGGATCAGGCCCTTATTCTGGTGGTAAGTACAAAATTTATGAAGGTGGAACTCGAGTTCCATTCATAGTTACTTGGCCGGCGAAAATCAAGCCTGGTAAATCCAATGCCTTAGTAAGTCAGGTCGACTTTATAGCTTCTTTTGCCAAGCTTTTAGATGTTGACTTGTCTGACTCTGAAGCACCTGACAGTCGTGATACTCTGGATTCATTTTTAGGAGAAGATAAAGCTGGCTTACCGTTCACAATACAAGAATCTCCTGGTGCTGTAGCTGTGCGTAAAGGTAGCTGGAAGTATATCGAATTCAGTAAAAGAAGCTGGGCCCACAAGAAAGGCGATAAAAAAGAACTCTACGATCTTAGTAAAGATATTGGTGAAAAGCAGGACCTTATTAGTCAATATCCTGAGATTGCCAAGGAGCTTGGAGAATTACTTAAAAAGATTAAAGCAGACGGGCGTATTCGAGCAAAAAAATAAAAAAGTACCGGCAGCCTGGTGTGTAAATTTATTTGTGAGTGTGTGTGAAATAGACTGCCGGTCAAATTGCTTAAACTAAAATCTCAGGAAGGTTTTTAGAGTCGTAATTGAACTCGTTTATTTTGACTCCAGCCTCCTGAAGTAGTGTTAGCCAGTAAGCACCTAGAGATGTATTCTCTTTGGGGAGAATTATGTGTTCTCCTTTGCGTATATTTTTTGCTCCTCCACCAGACATAATAATCGGTATATCCTGTGTGCCGTGACCAGTCTTAAGGTTGGAGCCATAATTGACTATTGTGCTGTCAAATAAGCTTTGACCATTAGCATCTTTGCTTTCTTTGAGGCGGTCAATGAATCCGGCATAAAGGTCCATTATTTTGGCATCGCGCTGCTCTGAGGCTTCTCTACTTTCGCCTGAGCTGCCATAGTGACTCAATGTATGTGGAGATAAACTTATGCTTAGACTTTTGATGACTGAAGCCACTGGCTGTCTGTAGGTGATAACTCGAGTCATATCTGACTGAAGAGCTATGATCATCATATCATATATGAGATTCACTTCTTTTGTTCCATCCATTCCATCTACTGGTGGTGAAAAAGGCGCTTGCTGCTTTGGGATTTTCGCCCAATCCCTTTCGCGACTCAGACTCTGCTCTATCTCCCTGACCGAAGTAAAGTATTTATCTAATTTCACCGCATCTTCTTTAGCGATCCTTTTCTGAACATTTCTTGCATCCTTGTGCACTAAATCAAGAATACTCTTGCGTTTATTGATACGAGCCAGAACTTTTTCACTCGAATCACCCTTCTGTGCAAAAAGAGTTTTGTAAAGTCTAAGTGGAGAGTCTAAAGCGGGAATAGAGCGCCCACGTTCATCTGAAGATAAAGAGTAACCGCTTCCATGACCTGCTCCTTGTCCGGGCATATTATCATTTCCTGAGAGTACCAGTGAAAGGAAACGACAATCTTTACCAATAGTTTTTGCTGCAACTTGGTCACATGAAATTCCTGCTTCATGCTCTCTATATGGGCCACAACTTAAGTGATGCTGACTTCCTCCGTGTGGATTTTTAACACCAAGATTAGTAAGGTTTCGCACCATAGTGATGTCATTCTTGTGACGCTCTAATGGTTTCATCGTATGGGTAAAACCAATGTCAGAAAACTTTCCAGATTTTTCAGGATAAAAACTTTTACCTTTACCATGATAAGCATGTGTGAAACCGTAGCCTCCTCCGAGAAAAACCATTCTCTTTGGGCTTGGTGATAAATCTGTACCAGCCATTGAATCAAGGAAAGGCAATGCCAGTAAACAGCTACTGGTTCTGAGGAACGAACGACGAGTTAGTTTATTAGTTATAAGTGACATATTTCTTTTCTCTTTAATTCTTAATAAATAGGGGGCTTTCAATAACTTCATAGAGCATGTCTTTCATGCGGAAGTTTTTTGGTCTCAAATTCTTAATGATTTTATCAATATGTGGAGCATCGGTAAATTCGATATCGCGACCAAGGCCATAGACTAATAAAGACTCAACCATATTACGAGCTAGTTTTTCTTCATAGCCTACTAAGTGGTCTTTGAATTCAGAATAAGAGCTGAAAGTTTTACCATCTAAGTATTTACCGGAGATTGTAACTGCAGCTTTATCTTTAAGTGTCATTCTTTCCTGGTTCCTCCAGCGTCCAATGACATCGAAATTTTCAAAAGCTAAACCCATGGCGTCCATTTCTCTATGGCAAGAAGCACATTGGACTTGAGACTGGTGTAGCTCGACTAATTTCTTGTTTGTCAAAGGACCTTCAACATCAGAACCAAGTTCTGGTACATTTGGTGGAGGAGGGGGAACAGTTTTGTTCATAAATCGATTTAACATCATGACTCCACGAATAGTTGGAGATGAACGATCACCATTTGAACCAGCTAATAAAAAGACACCTTGAGATAGAAAGCCACCTCTTGGGGAATCACTTGGAACTGAAACAGCTTTGAACTCATTACTGGTCATTTCTGGTATGCCATAAAGAGTAGCAAGTTGAGCATTTATTGTGACGAAATCAGATTTTATAAGTTTTGAAATTGGTAGGTTTTGACGAAGCATTTCTTGAAAGTAGTTAATCACTTCCTGCTTCATTGAGTAACGAAGACCCTTGTTGAAGGTCGGGTACTTTTTGGGATTAACAGTGATATTGTCGAATCTCACAAAATCCGCCCATTGACTTGCAAAGCCTTCACTAAAGTCGCGGTAATCGGTTTTTGCTAAAAGACGGTCTACTTCTTTTCTAACTATAGCTTTTTCAACTGATTCATGGTTTAACTTAGAGTGAAGCTCTTTATCAGGTGGAGTGCTCGTTAAAAAATAGGAAATCCTTATAGCTTTATCTTTATTAGAAACTTCTTTTTGACTATCTTCATTTAAAAATAGAAAACTAGGTGAAGACAAAACAACCGCCAAAGTATCAATCAGAGCATCTTCAAATTTAAGCCCAAGGCTTCGCTGCTTCTTATAAAACTCATGGAGTCCAAGTAGGAAATCCTCCGTTGGCTTCTTCTGCCTAAAAGCCTCATATGTAAATCTTTCTAAAAGCTCATTTACATTGTCATCATTCCAGACAATTTTTGAGCGTTTACTTGGTGTAGGCTCCTCTGGACAAAGCAATTGATCAAAAAAGCTTCTTTCTTCTGGATAATAAGGACCTTCACATTTAAAAGAATCAATCCAGATCAAACCTTCTTTTTTGGCATCTACTCCTTCATAATGCTGTATAAACTTCAGGTAGTGAGACAGCCAGGCTCCAGATCTATCTTCTGCAACATAACCGCCAATCTTACTGCTAAGAGTTTTAGGAGTCACTTCAATGGTGCTTTCTGTCGGATTATCCTCTGTTCCATTGACGCGAATGACTCCTGCCAATTCTTCATCTTTTCCTGTCTCCAGTCTGACAAAGCGACGAAAAGGCGCGACCTGTCTGTGAATACCGGATTTAACACTGATTTTATATTTAGCGCGAGGATCAATCTTAAAACTGTAGGTCAAGTGTCGAATGGGTTCATCCAGATAGACTCCAGTTTTTACCTTTGGAAGTTTAAAATAGGCTTCACGCATTCTCGAAAGTCTGTAAACTTTTCCTGAACCTTTAGGTTTGTGGGCATGTTGATCTAAAAAACTTTGCACACGATTATTTGTGCGAGTTTCCGGCTGCTGTTCCTGTGTTTCAAATTTCAACCGAGTCCCTGCCAATTTAAAGCTTGTAGAAAGAACCTTTTTGGCTAGATCATAATAGTGGTCAATATGCTTTGAGTTAAAGTCCTGGCGGATTCCAACAGTATCAAAATTTTCAACACCTTCATCTGGAGGAATTTGCTTAGGTTCTGGTTCAAAACCGAAAAGATGTCTGATAGTGGCGCCGTACTCTCTACGGTTTAGTCGCCTCATTGTAACTTTCCCACCAGTGGAAGATAGTTGCTTGCGAGCAGTAAAGAGACCTTCTGTTAATTCTCTAATGACAACTTCCAAAGTTTCTTTTGATGGTTGAGGATCATCTTCTGGAGGCATTTCTCCGCTGTTTAAAACATCGAGAATATCCTGATAATGGACCGCTTCTAAGTTATTTGTAACATTGTAGTCCAGGTGATCGAAACGAGTGCTGCCTTTCTGTTTCTTGCTGCCATGACATGATATACAATATTCGTTTATAAATGGCTTCAGGGCTTTACTATTGAAGGCAGTTCCTTGACCTTTAGTTAAGCTGACTGGCTGAGCAGCTTCATTTGATAAATCTTCTTTCTTCGAAACCGTCTTTTCAGTTTCTCTTTGGCTTGGTTGGCAAGAGAACATGACAAATATAAAAGGGATAAGTAAGAGAAGAGTAGAATATAGTCCTTTCCTAATCATATTTTCTCCCAGTAAATTCTTGTAGAGTTAATTTCATTTTTTCATCCTTAATTTTCTAATAGAAGGAAAGAAAAAGTCAGATCTTAACACTTAATCATAATAAATTTTAAATGGGGGTGCCTTGCAAGTTTTTAAGACGTTTATCTAAATATAAAAATTTTCTCTACTTAAACATTATATGGAAAATGTTAAATTCGAAGCTTATTCTTTTCTCTGCAGGAGAAATTCAATTGAGCGCCCAGTGTGAAACGCCGGGTTATTATGCCTTATAGGAAAATACTTTGAAGAAGTATCTCAATGCCTCAAACGTGAAGCATATTTACAGCATGCATATTTTTTGAACTAAAGTTACCAGGGGTTTAGGATTTAATGATACTTAACAAAATTTTTGCACCAAAAGAAAAACCTCACTACCGGTCGATAGTGAGGCTCAGATGTGTTTTTTTGTGTATATGAGATTCTGAAATTAAATTCATTCATAGAAGTCCACTTAATTTCTTATCTTTACACGAAACAAGAAAAAATTTTTAAAAATATTTATCTTTCGTGTTAAGGTCGTACGCACAATTACCCTTCCATAAGAAGATGATTAAAAATTAATGTAATGTATATGAGCAATAAAAAATTCACCCTAATTGAACTGTTAATAGTCGTCGCGATAATAGGCCTCTTGGTCAGTATCCTTTTGCCAGGTTTAACTATCGCACGAGAAAAATCCAAAAGAGTGGTCTGTCTAAGCAACTTAAAGCAGCAGTTCACGGCTACTACTATCTATGCTAAGAATAATAATTTATTACTTCCAGATGGGAGGAAATGGAAAGACCCAAATAATCCAAACGAGGATTTCATAAGATTAAATCCGCGTTCTTATGAAGGACTGCGCGACAGCTATTTAAGTGGGATTGGAAATACTTTCTACTGCCCAAATGTCCCGTATGCAACAGATCTCTTCGCGCAAAATGATCATTACTTTATGGGGTATTTTTATCTGGGTGGTAAGCCAGAAATAAATTCTAAATATAATTATGAACTGCCTATTAGAGTAACAGACTCTCCTGATCTTGCTGTTTGGGGGGATCCCAGTTTCTGGACGGCTAGCTGGGGCGGCACAAGTGTATCACATCATACAAAAAATGGCTATATTAAACATAACGGTACAGGCTCTCGTCCAGATACTGTAGGGGCGCAAGGGTCTAACTTTGTTTTACTTAATGGCAGTGCCAAATGGTATAGTATCGGAAAACTTGGTGACTATTACCAATGGTCAAGTACCAATGTATTGCAAGCGCTTCTCCCCAAAGATATGTGGTGAGTCTAAAAATACGTTTTCTTTGGTTATAAGCTCTCTTTGAAAAAGCAGGCGGCGAAAGCTATTTATAGCAACCCCCTAAACTTATTTTTAATAGGAAACCTTCAGTGCGAAATAAAAAAAATTATATACTATTTATTCAGATAAGCTTTCTTCTATTCAATAGCTTAATTGCAGATGAGGTCGGTCCTTATTTGGGGACTATAAAAACAACCGAAATCTACTTGCTTTACAGTCCTGATAAAAAGGAACAAACTTTAACGCTAAAGATTTTAAATAAGAGTGGCTCTTTACAGGCTGAGGTGAAAGCGGAAGCTTTGGCAAAGAATGACTTCGTGGCGAAGTTCCACATTCGGCAGCTAGCTGCGGGCCAAAAATACTATTACAAGATTGATGGGCAAGATGAAAAAGGCAATATAAAGGAACTGATCGCTGGCGAAGAGTTTAACTTCAAAACTCTCAGTCTCAGTCGTAAGGCAAAGTTTACAGTCGCCTTTGTGGCTTGTGTCAACAAACACACGACTCCTGTTTGGTCTGAGATCGATGAACTCGAGGTAGATGCCCTTTGCCTTGCTGGAGACACACCATATATAGACAGCAAAGATCTAAAAACCATTCGTAGAAAACATCGTGCCTTTTTACAAACTAAAGAGTTGGCAGCGATTGCTAAGGATACTTCAATTCTTGGTAACTGGGATGATCATGATTTCGGCTTAAATAACGGTAATGGTAAAAACTTCGCGGCTCATAAAAGCAAAACACGTCAGGTTTTTCTCGAGTATAGAGCGCATGATCAGTATGGCGACGGCAAGGGTGGTGGCGTCTATCATAAGACGGATCATGGAGCTATCGAAATTTTTCACCTCGATCCACGTTGGTATTCTCAAACAGCCTCTTCGCCAGTAGATCCGAGTCAAACGACCTGCTTTGGGAAAGAGCAATGGGATTGGCTGCTCAAAAGTCTGAAAGAATCGAAGGCTCCTTTCAAGGTTCTTTCGATGGGCGGCATTTGGCAAGATAAAAGATCTTGGGAAACAGATGATATGTTCACCTACTGGTATGAGCGCGATGCTTTATTCGATTTTATTAAGAAAGAAAAAATCTCTGGTGTAGTTCTTCATGGTGGAGATATTCATGTTTCTCGTTATCTCATGCATCCTATGCGACTTGGTTATAATCTGCACGATTTCATAATGTCTCCAGGTCATAAGCATACAATCAAGTCCTTGGATATATATCACCCTTCTTACGAATGGTCTTTATTGGATGGTCAGCAATTCCTAACAATGACAGCTGACACGACAAAGAAGGTTCCGTCTCTCACAGTTCAGTACCGCCAAAAGAATGGTAAAATCGCTCACGAAGTCAATATCTCTTACGATGAGCTTAGCCCGAAACAAGCAGAAGGCCTTCAGCAAGATCTTCGTGCTGCTTGGACATTCGACAAAGACTTGAGTAATTCATCTATTCTTGGCAAGAGAATTGATGGCAAAGCAATGAATGGAGCGAGTATTGTTGTGGATGGCGTTAAAGGCCAGGCTTTGAGTCTAAACAAATCTCAAAAGCAATACTTTAATATCCCACGTAGTTTTCTTGATGATAATTCTAAGAAGCATACCATTTCTTTTTGGGCAAAAGCCAAAACGCTTCCGAAGCATGCGACAGGAGAGCGAGCTTTCTTGATGGAATCGACAGCACAAGGTAAGGCATCTGATAAATCAGCATATCACTTTTCTCTCGGCCTTAGATCGACAGAGCAAAAAGATAAAGTCAATCTTCAGTTATACACTCACACAGTGAAGCCAGCGGTGGCTTCTCTCAAAGCTCCTACCGAAATTTTTCAAGGTCCGTTCGATTTAGCTATTGATCGCGAGGTCCTAGAGAATAAATGGGTCAACTTTACTTTGACTTATGACTCTAAGAAGATCGATATTTATCTTAATGGTGAATTGCTTAAGTCTCACAAGCTCAAGATTGCAGGACCAGCAGCGGAATTTGGTGGTTTGATCTTAGGCGGACACCGTGCAGGAGAAGGCAGAAATTTCGATGGCTTAATGGATGAAGTCTTAGTTTGGCAGAGGCTTCTTAGTAAAGCTGAAATTAAAGAAGTTTATAATACTGTGAATCAATAATAATCGCGATGGTTACTCAGAAAACCTTAGCTGCTTGGAAATTTGCTCCAGATAAGTGGTGAGATAGTTCATAACATCGCCCGAAACCCATCAAAGTCAGTACTCTCTTTCGATATGTCCTATCACCCCAACACTATCAATCCAGATAATGATTCTGTTCATCTTTTAAAAGTTGATACAAGTGTTACTAAGAGTGATAAGATGGAAATTAGTTTTGATTTTTGGCATGATTGGTCCGTTCCAGTAGATGGATGGTATCTTTTTGGTTCAAATTAGCTGTTAAGAACATGACGCAAAAGCTAAGAATTTAAAAGCAGAAATATGGAAGCTACTTTAGTAGCAGATCTATCATGTGGTTTGTTTTAGACCAAGATCGAGCCACAGTACTATCTGCTTCTCTATATGCTACTGCAGCTTTACTCACGTAAAACTTAGCAGACATATCAACCTTGAGTATATTCCAGCCATTTAGATTAATATGACCATTAAAAGGAATCAAATCTGCGACTAGGATGTCATCATTTTCAAACTGTAGAAAATGCTTATCGGCCCAGGAAGTTTGTGAGTGTGAATATGGCAGAAAGGAATAGCCTGATCTACCAGCGTTGGGTTGAGTGGGCGGCGCGAATGCAAAAGGACTAAATTCACCATCGACAAGCCAAAATTTATGAGTTGCTGATCTAAGCCAGGGTTTATGGTAATTACTATACCTAGCATTTATTTCAGGGCAGAAAAGCGTTTGTTCTGAACTAAGATAATCACCTTGAAAAAATAGGCCAAGAAGTTTGTATTCACTCCCATCCTTCCAAAAATTATGACTCATGGGATAGTCATTCTTGGTATATTTTGGTGGTAATCTAAAATCACTATCTTTAAAGTATGAAGAGGCCCCCATAGCATTTTGTTTAGTATTTGACAAGCATACAGTAGCCCTGGCCCTATACCTTACCTTCATTAACGAAGGTAATAGTATACTTACTAATATGCCTATTATGGCAACAACGACAAGAAGTTCGATTAAAGTGAAACCTCTTTGACAAGTCAGCTTCTTCATGAGTTGGCTAGGCATCATAGTTTCCTGTTTCTTTTAGTAAAGTTAAAATAGCCTTTAGCTGTGTATGGTGCAATTTTTTCATATCTATTTTATGATAGAAGGGAATTTAAACACAGACCTTAACACTAAACTTTATAATTTATAAAATTTTAAAAACTGACTTTAATAATTCGTCCTGTATCCAAAACGTTTGTTGGTATGACTGAAATCTGGTTGAAAACAGCCGGCGCGGTCTGTAAGCCTTCTCGCATCATGATTATGTCTGACCAAACCTTCTGGCATATCCCAAGTGGCATGCATTGGGCCTAACAATAATGTTTCAGGTTATTAGTGCCGCTACCAGATATAAAGATCTTCAGAAAGAGTTTGCTAATAATCTTTTAATTTTACTGTTAAGGTTTACTTCGTTGACTCATTCTATTGAAAATTAAAAACATTAGGATGATTTCATGAAAATAAGTAGAATTGGCATAATTATCACGTTTATGTTTATTGCCTCACACGCTTTAGCAGAAATCCACGGCCCTTTTATTCAACTAGGCGGTGATACAGCAAAAGAAAGTGTTGTTTGTTGGCTGGCGACTGAAGATCAGCCCTTCATGCTCAAGTTGAACGGTGAATGGACAATGAAGAAAACGAAGAAGCAAGCATTTGGTTCTTCCAAATATACTGCCAATCGCGTTTTGTTGACCGGCCTTAAGCCAGGGGCGACTTACGAATTCCGTATCGGCAAAGTAACTTACACCTCAAAGACCATGTCGGAAAAAACTGACAAACTTACCTTTGCCGTTGGTGGAGATATGATGAATACGCCGGAAATGCTGGCGAAGACAACAAAACAACTGGCAAAACGAGCTCCTGACTTTGCGGTCTATGGCGGCGACCTGGCTTATGCAAATGGTTCAAGCGTTGAACGCTGGTTAAGCTTCTTAAATGTCATGGCAAAAGAAGCTCTTGATCAACAAGGACGTCTTATTCCCGCCATCGTCTGCATTGGCAATCACGAAGTAAGAGGCGGTTACAACAAAACTCCGAAAGAAGCGCCCTTTTTCTATTCACTGTTTGAGCTCCCTGAAGGCAAGAGTAACTATGTTCAAACGGTCTCTCAGTTTGCTGCATTTGTCGTACTGGATTCCAATCACACTCAAAAAATTAAAGACCAGCGTACTTGGCTCGACAATACACTGAAAAAACATGAGAAATTTGCATACACCTTTCCTGTTTACCATTTCCCCGCCTACGGCTTAGTGAAAGGTGGTCTCAAAAATAAACATTCCATAGATGCCCGGAAATACTGGGTGCCGCTTTTTGAAAAATATAATGTAAGGCTCGCATTTGAAAATGATCACCACATTTACAAACGCTCTAAACCCATTCGCAACGGTAAAGTTGATACTAATTCAGGTATTACCTACGTTGGTGATGGAGCCTATGGAGTCGCAACTCGCAAGCTACCAAAAAACTGGCAAGAGCTCTGGTATGTAGAAACAGCAAAGAGTGTTCGCCACTTTATACTCGTTACCGCCTCTGAAAGCGGAGCTCACATTGAAGCTATCGACGAAAATGGTAAGGCAATTGACAAGTCCTTTATAAAACGACTTGTCCGGTAAACCCTAGTGTGTCCTCTAATAATATGCAGAGTTTGAACCTTAACAGCTTATATATAAGTGCTGATTTTGTTATATTTATGACTTTTTTAAATTGTGCTATTAAGGTCATGACCTCAAAATCCTTCTATTGAAAAATATTCAAAAGGTTGATGTCAGAAAATGAAGAAGTTTGAATGGATAGATTGTTAAAAGAATAATTACTTGTATGTCTTCGAACAACAAACTTATTTAACTTCGGCACTTTTATAAGTGAACTTAATAAGCTAATGCAATAGTTGATTTAAAATAGTGAGCCTTGCAAGTTTTGAGGAAGTTAAGTAAAGCGCAAAAAAATCCACATTTCTTCTTAAAGTCTTTTTATTTACTGGGAGCACTGGCATCCAGCCGGTTTGATTAATTCTTTATGTATTACGATTTCAGTCGCACAGGAGAGCGGCGCTCCCATGAATAAACCTTTGTTAAAACTGTGAAAAAGAATTTTAAAAAATTCTTAATCTTTCCTGTTAAGATCGAAAATTTAAATTCCTTCTATTCATAGGAATCTAACATAAAATTAAACTTACGAGTGTGTGAATATGAATAGACGTAAATTTACCTTAATTGAGTTATTAGTCGTTATCAGTATAATGGGTATACTGACTAGTATGCTTTTACCTTCATTAGGTAATGCACGATTAAAGAGCCAAATTGCGGTCTGTAAGAGTAACCTTAAGCAAATGTATATAGGACAAATGCTTTACAGTGATGATAGTAATGGTCGAGTTATGGCTACTGAATATGGAGCAGAATGGATCGATGCAAAAACCTGGCGCAATTTAGAGACTGCAGACTGGAATGATTTTCATGATGGTACAAAAGGCTTTTTGGAGCCATATATGGGTGATCAAAGTTCTCAGGTTTACCGTTGCCCCGCTAATTCATACGATACAAGTTCACGGTTTTATAATGCTCACAAAGGTAGGAGTTACAGCGGATTTACCAGTCGAAACTGGCGACACCCTTACAAGCTCGAGGATATGCATGTTGTCAGGACCGGAACATCAAACTTTAGAGAGGCTTCGAGAAAACCATTTTTCTGGGATTATGTAGCACCTATAGATGATGACTGGTGGATGGGGTCATCATTTCAAATTCACGGAAATACGGGATTTCTTAATCTTTGTATCACTGATGGCTCAGTAGTAAAAGCAAAACTTCCAGTAGCAAATTGGAGTCGTTTTGCAAGTAGCAGCTGGGTTCCTTATTTAGAGGCAGCAGTTGGAGAAGATGCTAACTAAGGTTGAATAATAACTTCGCTATTCTTTTTTAAGGCCTCTAAAACATTGGGTTTTATTAAATCTTTTGAAACAATTATTCTATCTGCTACATCCTGACTGATAACTTGCCTTGGGCTGTGTAATTTTATGCTTCGTAAATCTACTGTCTTTAGCTTTAGTCCATAAAACCTTTTTGCATGGAAGATTTTATTGTTTGTAAGTTTTAAGTGATCTAGTTCCAGAGTTTCAAATAGAGAAACATGAGAGTTGTACATTTTGTACAGGAAACTAAAGGTGTCAGAGTTACCTGAAATCAGCAGTGTTTTTGTATTTCTATCGTATTCAAACTTTTCCAGACTGGGAACTTTATTGGCTGCCTTGAAAACACTTTTGACTAATTCTACATGTTCTTCCGGATTCGTCCGGATTTTCTTATCGTACATTAACAACCTTGGAAATTGCTCGATATACTGCCCATCAAGATTTTTAATAAGTTTTTTAATTACCTCAACCGGCGCAGGCTTACCATCACTCTTGTAGTCTGTAATTGAGTTGAGCGCTTTGAATAAAGCACGGTTTTCAAATTCTCCACGACCTTTTTTTAACTCTAGAAGAGCTAGATCGAATTCCTGTCTGACAAAGTGAAGGTCACCTTTGAATTCATACAAAAGAATAGCAGTTTTATTGGACAGTTTAACTCTTTCCAGCATTTTCATAACATAGTCCAAAGTTTCTTTAGGCTTAGTCAGAAAGTTAGCATGGTAATATTCTTTTAATTCATTAATGACAGCACTAGGATCTCTTAGGCTAAGATCTGCCACCTCTTTTTC
>Ga0075480_10001735_pt1 | contig 13864 bp, 12 predicted proteins | sample DEB08_DNA_7_FD_81590 | JGI IMG/M metagenome (GOLD analysis project Ga0075480, IMG submission 81590) | Aqueous microbial communities from the Delaware River and Bay under freshwater to marine salinity gradient to study organic matter... | ecosystem: Environmental > Aquatic > Marine > Coastal ... | reverse complement strand
TTATGCTAACAAAAAAATCGTGAAAAAATGGAAATCAAAGCATTATGGTAAGAACCGATTTTTCTCTTTTTTTTTGAAAAACTTTTTTTGAAAAAATGAAAATTGGACAATTTTAAATTGTCCATTTTTGAAATTTTCAAAAAAGAATCTCAAAAAAGTTTTTTGTATATTATAATAAAAATACAAAAAACCAGAATTTCATTAATAAACAAAAATAGTAAACATTCCAGAGAATAATCATATTTACTTTTAACGTGGAACAATAGTATAACCATCTGTAGTCTTCTTACGTTTATATTCAATATTATTACCGCTATGTATTGTATCGTGGCATTTTTTACATAAACTCATAAGATTTGCCTTATGATTTTTATGATTGTTCTCAATTAGTCCATTGGCAGTAGCATTTTGTTGGTGTAACAAATGATGTGTATCGACAGCATTTTCAGCGTTACACAATTCACAAACACCTTTTATTTTATTAGAATTATATGAAGACGTTTTGCGTTCTAGAATACCTTTATTTACGGGAAAATATTTTTTTCTCAATTCATAAGCAGAAGACATAAATTCTTCATCAAGACGAAGTGATTTACAAACTTCCAGTCCATACATACGATTTCCGGGTCCATCTTTTAATTTGCGGTCATATATAAGACAATCTTTTTCAGCATCATATAAAACAGACATATGTGCAATTCGTAAATCCTTCATATCCTTAATTTCATTATATTTTAAGATTTCGTGAAAATGTGTTGCGAATAGAAAAGATGATTTTTTATGAGAAAGACGCATCAAACTAGCAACAAAAATACTAAGTGCTGATTCAGTCTCAGTTCCAGAACATACTTCATCGCCAAGAACTAAACTATATTCATCAGCATTGTTTAAGATGACACGAAGTTCAGACATTTCAACAGCAAATGTCGACAAACCTTTGAATAAGTTATCATTACCAAGAATTCGTGAATATATAGATTTATATGGTTTATATTCAAAAGAAGAACAAGGAACAAACATACCTGATTGTGCTAGAATAACACTAATACCAAGCGCTCTAATAATACTGGTTTTACCAACAGCATTAGTTCCATATATGAGAGTGCCGTTGTAATCAAGTCCAATAGAGATATCATTAGCGACATATAATTCATTAGACTGAATATGTTCAATTAAAGGATGCCGAATGTTCTTAGCATCTGCAAAGGAACATTGAGAATCATTACAAATATTAGGTTTACAATAATTATATTTATTAGCAATATATGTTTTGGATTGTAAAACATCAATCAACGAAACAAATTTACTAAGGTTCTCAATAGTATCATACCAATCGGTTTCCAGTTCATTAAGGAAGCTTGCGTACTCTCGTTCTATAAGAGTATCAATTTTACCATTGATAGTAAATAAATCCGTAGTAACAGTTTTCAATAATTTAAATAGTATGGTTGAATTTTGAGTTGTTCCTGCGCCCAGTTTAATTTCATTAATGTCAAAAGAATAACCGTTATCAAATGTAATAGATTTGCTAGTTTTACACATTTTGAGCAATTTATCACCACGTTTTTTTGTAATAATTAAAGAATAACCAGATTTATCAGTTTCGTGAAGTTTTACATATTCCGTTTTACCAGATGTATCATTATCATAAATGCGCATATGCTGATTTAATGTATCTTTAATTTGATGAAGCATATTAAAATCAGAGTTACGTTTTTTGATAGCATTATCAAGTTCATCTGAGTGTCCTTCACAAATAATATTAGTATCAAATGTAGTAATAGATTTACAATCTTTACAAGCATCTACGACCAGGTGTTTATCAATAAAAGCAAGAAAATTATTAGACATTTGTTCAATATCAATATTTTTACCATTGATAGCATAATTAATAATGCTAGGTTCTTCGGAACAAAGTTTATAAACGCTATGAATTTTAGAAATGCTGTTATATAGATGAAAAATCGAGTTGGGATATAAACGTTTAATAACCAATTGTCTCATTATTTTTTCAATATCACGAATGGATTTAATATTACATCTTATATTATCAATAAGGTTTTGTTTAGGTCTAGTAAATTCTATAATATCATATTCTTTATTCAGCCATTGTTCATCAAAACAAGGATTAAGCAATTGATAATTCATAAGTCGCTTACCCATAGGACTACAAGCACAATTCAAAAATGAACTTACAGATGAAATTTTACCATAATTTCCATTTATTGTATCATTAATAATATTAAGTTGTTTGAGAGTATGATTAGCAAGAATAGTTCTGGTGGATGTGTTTTTAAATGAAGGAATTTCAATATTTTTGGTCAAATGACAATTATGTTCTCCAACAAAATTTAATAAAAAGCAAAAAGACTGCGTTGCTAATGTGTATTCGCTGAATTCACTACAATTATCATAACTTTCTTCTCCGAAAAAATGAGAAATTATTTCACGAATATATTTTTGACTTTCGCAATTTTTAATGGAAACAACATTATGTTCTGTATTAAATTTATGAATAGTGCGTGCGTTACAACCAACAAATTGTAAAATAGTATCACTAGTTGCGTCCTGAAAAGGTGAAATGAAAATAACTTCATTAGGAGAAAAAACGGAAAAGCATCGTTCTAATTCATCAAATGTAGTGGGATTTAAAATATAAGGACATTGGTATTCAAAAATATAAGTTTTTCCGGTATAAATATCAATAACAGAAACACCATAAATTATATATTCTTTTTTAGTTTTAAAATCACGCTGTTTATCCATCCAAACACATACAGTATTATTACTTACAATATTAGAAGATTCCGTATCATAATTAATATAAGTTCCAGGCGAAACAATATTATACAATTCTCGTGAAACATTATTACCATTTTTAATTTGAATATATATAACAGCAGTATAACCAGCGTCTACGATTTTGGTTAAGTATTTATCAAGAACATAATCTCTAACACCGGCCATATAAACATTTTCACCATCAACAACAATATGTTTATCGCTGATATTAAGTTCGCATATATTACAGATATCTTCAATATTACTACCCTTATAAACACTGGAATTAGTAGTTTTTAAACCATACATTTCAAAGAAAGCACCAACCTGCATAAGAAGTATTGTTTTTGGACCAAATTTATTTATATATTCGTGTGTAATATTAATATAATCATTAATAATACTGGGTTTTTCAGTCATTGGTTTTAAAAGTGAACTAATATAAAAACATACAAAATTTTTATATTAATTTATAAATTATAAATCATTATTGTTTCGATATAGTATCATCATTAGATACAATGGTAATATTCGAAAACTGATTGACATAAATATCTTCACCCGTTTCTAGACGAACAGTAATATTAAAACCATAATTATTAGTAGAACCATAAAGGTCAATAATATTAGTAATAGTCCCAATTTGATTATGAAAACTTCTATTAGGATGAATAATGCGAACTTTTTGTCCTTGGTAATAATTCATAAGATAATTAGTAATTACAAAAAAAAGTTTTTATATATATTTATTTTGTTTATTATACAATTTACATAACTTGTATTTGATGAATGTTAGGCTGAAATAGTTTTCATCAACCCATTAATCCAAGTCGCATTTGGTCTAAACGGTGCTAAACCACTCACCGCGAAATATTTCTGTATCTCACTTTTCATATCCAATATTTTGTTTGTTTTCCTATGTCTTTTTCCAAGTCCGTTAGTAGAATGGTACATTCTCATCCAATTCTAAAATATCAATCAACTTATTACATATGGCTTCGCGTTCCTCAGGATACTTGTTTTCCAGTTTTTGACGCATCGGTTGGTCAGTATATCATAATGTCTTTATGTTATTTGCTTATATACAAAAACGGCGTTTTTAATTTCCAAGGGTGTGAAGATCTAAATAATAAAAAACCAATTTTACAAATAAACGCATTTATAAAAATATATAGATAGATTAAAATGAAATTAATAAGTTGGAATATATGGGGAATGCCTTTGATAAATCCAAATAGTTATACTTCACCAATAAAAGTAATACAACAAACTATAGACAATTTTGATAAAACGCACGAATTACAAATATTTTCGATACAAGAATGTTGGGTATGGAGGGCTGGAATATTTCATTGGATAACCAAACAAATGATTTATATAATTCCAAATAAGGTATTATGTTTATTACATATACTAAGTATATTATTAACATCAGTATTTTTAACATATACATATAATCCAATGGACTATGTAAAATTGCCCGAAAGGTGTTATGTATATCAAGAAAATAAAATACAAACAACAAAACTAATGAATTCGGGATTAGTAATGATAACAAATTATAAAGCAGACGAATATGGTTTTGAATATTTCAAAAGTAATAGTGGTTTAGAAAACATAGCATCAAAGGGTTTTCAGTATATTTATTACGAAGATATAAATACAATAATAATAAACACACATTTACAATCGGGTAATAATAATGATGTAAAAGAAAATCAATTAAAACAAATAAAAGAATTTATAGATACATATGAAAAATGTAATATATTTATAAACGGAGATTTCAATATAAATATAGATGATACAGAGAATGATAAAATATCAGAGTTCATACATTTTAAAAAACTGAATGGGTTTGAAAAAACAACAGATGATAATAAATGTTACGATCATTGTTATACAAATGTAGAATTAGATTATAATAACATAGATTATAAAATAGACGAAGATGATATATCAGACCATTATAAATTAACAATAAACATAGATAAGGATTTTAGAATAGCATAATACAGAGACATTATTTATACGTTGCTATATGAGTCAGAAGTATCATTCATATAATTAAATATAATATGTTGTGGATTATGATTTTGAATTTCTCCACACATCATAGATGCTGTTTCATACATTTTTCTTAGAACATCATTAGGTGCACTAGAACCAATATTTATAAATCCGTGCGATATAAGATATTTACGTATTTCTTCGATAGGAATTTGTTTAAGTAATTGTTTTTTTGTGGTGATATTATTTCGAATTGTTCGATTAGAAATGAGAACAGAGATATTTGGTTTAACCTTAGAACGTCCAACACGAAATGTTCTGCGAATTGTTTTTCTAAGTTTCTTATTAGGTTTTTTTAATTTACGATTTAAAAAGGGTTTTATATTGGAACGCATATGATTAATATGAGCGAGTCTAACACTATCGATATGAGTAGGTTTTTTCTGGACGTATCTATTATCTGCTTCATCATCATCAATCGGATATTTTTTTTGTGTATTGTTTTTCCACGTTTTATATAAGGGTAGTGAACCATTTTTTAAACAACCATATGGAGGAGGTGGAGGAGGTTTATAATGATTATAATGAACAGCCATTTCAGGTTTACTATTAGAATAACTTAATGTATCTTTGGAAATAGAATCAGAAAAGTCCTCCAAAGGAGATGCTAATGACGGAGGCACATTTAAATGAATTTCGGGTTCTGGTTGTTTTGAAGGAACAGACTGAACGTTAGGAATAGTTGAAACAGAACTGGTATTATGTGTAGGAATAATATGATCAGTAACTGGTGTAAATTTACGCAAAGTTTTATTATGAAATTGTTCCATTTTCTTCTTATCCTCAGTGCGTTTGGTCAATTCTTTTAGAAAATTAACACTATCGTTAAAGTCATTATTAAAATTTACAATATCATCATTTTTACTAAAATCATCTTTGGACAATGGTTCAAGTGTAGGAAATTTGTGTGTAGGGTCCTTTTTCAACTTATCAATTTTTTGTTGTTGATGTTTACGGATCATATTAATAAGATTGCGTTTAAGTGTTTTATTATTTTTAGGTTTTTCTTTGGAACGAACTTTTATTTTAGGTTTGGGTTCGCTTTTACTTGAACGTTTTTTTCTAGTATTTGAATCAAAAGATGAAATATTGAACAATTCGGGATTAATAGAAATTGTTTTTTTACTCATCTATTACTTTAGATATAAAATAATTCTATTTTTATATCTAAAAATAAACATTATGTATATAAACCAGGTATATTGGGCAAAGGGTTTTCTTCTTTTACCATATTTTTTTTAAACGAATTAAGTCCATTATTCAAATCATCAATAGTAATTTTTTTTAAATTCTCGGGTGTTGTATTACCAAACATACGCTTAGAGTGACAAATTTTAATATGAGAAAAAAGAACTTCAATGTCTCTACCAAAATGTTTAAAGGAACTATGATTTTTTTCAAACCAGGTTAAATTAATATCATCATCATTTAAAATCTGCCATTCAGAATCATTTAATTTCTTTTTAAAAATACAAAAAAGGTCACTGGCATTGTATGAATCTATTTTAAAGTTCCATATAAAGCGAGATTTGAGACCTTGATTAATATTAAAAAAGTTATGGTCAATTTCGCGTTCATAACCGGCAATAATAACCATAAGGTCCTTTTTTCTATCACTAAGAGCTTCACAAATAGTATCAATGCATTCTTTTGCAAAACTATCAACATCATTTGAACCATTAGATAAGGAATAAACCTCATCTATAAAGATACAACCACATTCATCAATAACCTTTTTAACTTTTAATGCGGTTTGTCCTAAATATCCAGCGATTAAATCGTCACGTGTAACTTTACGAAAAACATTATTTTTGAGAAGTCCTAATTTAGAGTACATAGAACCAATTAATTTGGCGACTTCCGTTTTACCAGTTCCAGGAGGACCGTAAATAACAGTATGTTTAAAATCGTGTTCCTTATTATTTTTACTAATGTGAAGTCGTTGTAAGAAATATATTAATTGATTAAACACAGAGGTTTTCAATTCTTCCATACCGATTAGTGAATTTATTCCTACTAGATTATCTTTAATAATATGGAGTGAACGCAAGTCAATATTATATCTAAAATTAGAATCATATGGATTATTGTCTATAATATCAATAAGGTCTTTTAATGAAGATGCTGAGACGTCAATGATCTTGAGTTCTTTATCTGTATTAATCGTTTCAACTAAATGTTCATTTTGCCATTCATCATAATTGCTCATTTTCCGTTTCCTTAATTCTTTTCTGTTATCAATTAAGGAAACCAATTCGTTATTATAATTATTGCTAGTGAAACCGGTATAATCTTTATTATATAAACATTGATGGAAAAAATGGGCGTTACTTGCTTTTATGATATCTGCTATATTATCATAGTCAGTTTTCTCCTTAGATTTGCGGTCCAAGAATTCAACAAAATCGTCCATTAATCATATTATATAGAAAGTTTTTATATTATTATAAAATTTTTAATCTTTGTTCGTCAAATTTAATATCAAGTATATAATCAAGATTGGGTGTTAAGAATGAAAATATATGCGGGAATAAATCTTCAGGTATATTAGAATTACGTTTTAAAACATTTAATTTTATAGCAGAACTTAAAAGACCGTTAATTTGATTAAGTTGTTTAATAATATGATATAACATATAACGTGGTGTCCAGTCAAAATGACAAGATAATATAGAGTTGCAAAATATACAAAAATCCAAGGTTTTTTTATGAGTGACATGACTGACGTAATCATTTAATTTAAATAGTTGAATTGCGTGTTTATAAAGATCGTGATTGATATTAAACAAGCTTGAACCGATAATATACGGTCGTTTAAAAGGATAATCTGTAACATTAAAATCAATATACTGAGAATAATCATTCTTATTTTTCCATATCCTTATAATTTTTGCGAGGGGATATGAGTGATCTTGAGAATATTCCAATATTTCATAATTGCGATTCGCGAGTTCTAAATTCAAGCGTTTCATAGACATTTTTTTACCAACATAAGAAATTTTATAGATGTTTTCAATTTTCTATAAAATTGAAAACAATTAATAATAAAAGAATGTAAAAAAAACATCATTAATGTATCAAGGAATGCAGACTACGTCCGAACAAGAAAATTTGCGTTTGGATATAGGGATAAATAATAATGGTATGACGATAAATCTACCTAAACATAAAAGCGATATAAAAGACACCATCAATACTATAATTGATAGTGAAAAGTTGGAAAAGAAAATGCGTGAAACCTTCAATGAAGACGATATCAAATATTCCCCGGTAAACCATTTGGGTGATTATATAGAGGAACCATTTACAATAATAGAGTCATATTTTAAAGACAGACATTTAGACCGGTTGGTAAGACATCAATTAGAATCGTATAATCATTTTGTAAACCTTCAAATAGAAAAAACAATAAATATGTTTAATCCAGTAAACATTCATTCGGATAATGATTATGTAACAGAAAAGGACGCATATACATTGGAAGTATTGATCTCTTTTAAAAATTTTAGTCTACATCCACCTCAAATTCATGAAAACAATGGTGCTACCAAGATAATGTTTCCGCAAGAAGCAAAATTGCGAAACTTTACATATGCTTCGACAATGACGGTAGACTTAGATATAAAATATATAATAAGAGATACTGAAAACATGGACAAACCGAAAATAATTAACAAAGTACTACCAAAAATAAATATTGGAAAGATGCCTATTATGTTAAAATCGTCAATATGTGTATTGAGCCAAAATAAACATATTAACTCAAAATATACAGGCGAATGCAGTATGGATAGTGGTGGGTATTTTGTTATAAAAGGTTCAGAGAAAGCAGTATTGGGTCAAGAACGAGCAGCAGAAAATAAAATATATTGTTTTGATGGAAAAAATACAACAAAATGGTCATATTATGCCGAAATCAAATCAGTTCCGGATTGGAAATGTATATCACCGAAACAAATAGAGATGATGATAGCAACAAAAAATGTAGGTTTCGGAAATGCGATTTATATGAATATGCCAAGAATCAAACAACCCATTGAATTATTCACTGTATTTCGTGCGTTAGGTGTAATGACTGATAAAGATATATGCAAATACATTGTATTAGATATCAATGAAGAAAAAAACAATGTGATATTGGAGTTTTTGAGAGCATCTATAATAGATGGAAACAAATATATGACACAAGAAGAAGCAATCAAACATATATCATCATACGCTGCTTACACTCCAATTAATATGGATCGTGAAACGGGTATACAAAAAAAACGAGAATTTACAATTGATGTCTTAAACAATGATCTATTCCCACATTGTAAATCGGAAAAACAAAAGATATATTTAATAGGTTATATGGCAAATAAATTGATAAAAACTGCGCTCGGTATGCGTTCAACCGATGATCGCGATTCGTATATAAACAAGCGCATTGAACTTACAGGAACATTACTTAACAACTTATTTCGCAACTACTTTAATAAATTGGTGAAAGAAATGCAGAAATATATTATTCGTGAAATAAACAATGGTTCGTGGCGTTCAACAGAAGATTATCAAAACATTATCAATATGACAAATATTTATAAAATTATGAAATCAACGACTATTGAAAATGGAATAACGCGTGCTTTATCAACCGGTGATTTTAGTATCAAACAAACAAATAGTTCAAAAGTAGGAGTAGCACAGGTATTAAATCGTCTTACATATATATCGAGTATTAGTCATTTGCGAAGAATAAGTACACCACTAGAGAAAAGTGGTGAATTGGTAGCACCTCGTAAGTTACATCCATCATCGTGGGGATTTATGTGTTTAGTAGAAACTCCGGAAGGTCAGTCTATTGGAATTATTAAAACACTAACATATTTGGGACATATTACTATTCCTACTAATAGTGCTCCGTTATATGAGTATACAAAAGAATATATCATACCTTTGGAAGAGTTAGAACATGAAGAAACGCATAATAAAGTGAAAGTATTTATCAATGGTTGTTGGACAGGAATTGCGAAAGACCCAAAGAAGTTTTATAAAGAAATAAAGGAGAAAAAATACAAGGGAATTATTAATATTTATACCTCAATTATATTTGATTATACGAATAAAGAAATCCGCATTTGTAGTGATGGAGGTAGACTATCACGACCTGTATTGAGGGTGAAAAATAATAAAGCAATTATAACGAGTGATATTATTGAGGGTATAAATATGAATAAGTATAAATGGAACGATTTACTGACTTCTATAAAATTGGATGAATCTGTAATCGAATATATTGACCCAGATGAACAAGAATTTGCTATGATTGGATTAAAGGATAAAAGTTTGTGTAATCCTAAAAACAAATATACGCACTGTGAAATTCACCCAAGCGTTATATTTGGTGTTCTTGCATCGTGCACTCCGTTTCCTGATCATAATCAAGCACCAAGAAACACATATCAGTGTGCTATGGCGAAGCAAGCACTAGGTATTTACGCTACGAATTTCGATAAAAGAATGGATAAAACAGCATATGTATTAACTTATCCTAGTCGTCCTTTGGTGGATACGCGTATTATGAATTATTTGGATTTAAATAAATGTCCAGGAGGTTCACAGGTGTGCGTAGCAATTATGTGTTATGGTGGTTATAATATGGAGGATTCCGTTTTGATGAATGAAGGTTCTATAAAAAGAGGTCTTTTCAGTGCTACTATTTATCACACGGAAAAGGATGAAGATAAAAATGTAATTCGTGATGAAATTATACGATGTAAACCAGACCCTTCAAAAACAAAGGGAATAAAATTTGGAAATTATAATAAATTAAATAAGGATGGTTTCATACCTGAAAATACACTAGTAGAGAATCGTGATGTTATTATAGCAAAGATGGTTCCTATAAAAGAAAATCGTAATGATCCTACAAAAACAATTAAATATGAAGATCAAAGTAAAGTATATTCAACAACAGAAGACACATATATAGATAAGAATTTTACAGGTCGCAATGGCGATGGTTATGACTTTGCTAAAACGCGAACACGTTGCCATCGTATGCCTATTTATGGTGATAAAGTGAGTAGTCGTCACGGCCAAAAGGGTACTGTTGGTAATATTATACCCGAATGTGATATGCCCTTTACACGAGATGGTATCAAACCGGATATAATTATAAACCCTCACGCAATTCCATCTCGTATGACAATTGGACAATTAAAAGAAACATTACTGGGGAAAGTATTATTGGAATTAGGACTATTTGGAGATGGAACGAGTTTTGGTGATCTGGATATTGGAACAATTGCGAATGAATTGCAGAAACTAGGAATGGAAAGTTATGGAAATGAAATTATGTATAACGGATTAAATGGTGAACAACTGGAGACAGAAATATTTATCGGTCCGGTATTTTATCAGCGTCTTAAACATATGGTGAATGATAAGGTTCATAGTCGTGCAACCGGTCCTATGGTGAACCTTACTCGTCAACCTGCTGAGGGAAGAAGTCGTGCAGGTGGTCTTCGTATAGGAGAGATGGAACGTGATGTTTTGATTTCACACGGAGGAACTAGTTTCTGTAAGGATAGAATGTATCACGCATCAGATAAATATAAAATAAATGTTTGTTGTAAGTGTGGTATGATAGCAGCTTTTAATGATGGTAAATCAAATAAGTTCAATACAAATGCTGATTTTAAAACGCATATATGTAATACGTGTGATAATAGAACTGATTTTGCAAAAGTTGATATGCCGTATGCAAACAAGTTAATGTTCCAAGAATTACAAACAATGAATGTTATACCCCGCGTTATTGTTGAGTAGATATTACAATCCGGAATATGAATTATGATTATAAATATATTTTTTTAAGTTTACAAATTATAATATTAATTATAAATGAAATATATATATTATATAAATGTCTTCTACTACATATAAAAGAAGAATACCCACTTCTTTAAAAAATAAAACGCAAAAAAATAAAACGCAAAAAAATAAATTATTAAAAATATGCGATTTAGGAATCAAAGGAACGATGAAACCGTGTTGTGATAAAGATAAGGATGGTATCCAATGTCATGTGAAACCGATATTTTTAGATATTGTTACTAAGAGACTTACACGTAATAATTCTATACAAATGACAAAGGAACATGATGATTACAAAGAAAAGGAACAAAAACTATTTGGTTCTATCGAGAATCAAATGACGTGTCTTGATATATCCAGAAAAATAAATACAAAAGGTATAAATGAAGTAAAAAAAATAAGAAGTGATTTAGCAAATATAATAAAGATGAGAAGAGATTGGTTAACTAAATGGTATGTACTACCAACCTCACAATCAAATTGTTATGTTTGCGATGCAAATGCTAGAAATCATAATGGGATGATTATTGAGTTACAAAAATGTCTAGATAGATATGATGACGCAATTGAGAAGTATGAAAGGAATACAGCTGTAAGTAGTCGTACACGTTCAACATCAAATACAACTATGCGTTCAAGACCAAGATTAAATATATCAAAACGCAAGAAAGACAATTATGAAAAAATAGACTCAGTAACACGTCGTCAAAAATTAGTTGCTATGTTAGCAAAGAAAAAAGAGTCACAAGAACGACGTAGATTATCGTCACACAATCGTAAGTTAGAAACAGCATTAAAAAAGAAAAAAGAATCACAAGAACGACGTAGGTTATCGTCAGAAAAAAAGAGTAAAGGGTCATCAAAAAAATAATTTCTGTATGTAAAAAATAGAAATTATTATAACATAAAATTCCAAATCGTGTCACAATCACAAATATCTCCTTTTTGTGTATATTTATGTATGCGTTCAATCTCCAATTTAACAACATCATTAAAAGAAGCATTGGTATTACCTCCGTGTGTAATAGTAGTGTCATTCCAGTTATCAACAACACCATTTATAACGTATACTTTAATAAATACATTACGCTGAATACAAACGCTAATAAGTGTCATAAATGCCCTCAATGTATGGTAAGGAGGTGCGCATATGATTAACTTTTTAATATTATTTGTTTGAATCCATTCTACTACTGCTTCACTTTCTATTCTAGTATTAATCGAATTATTACTTTCATTGTAGGGAATAGGGTTCGTTTTAATGTTATGTTTTATATAATGGTTTGAAACATCATTATAAGATGAAACGCCGGACATAGAAATTTTATTATTTAATAGATAAATATTTTTATAATTATAATAGCTAAGAGCATCTACCATACACGGAATATTAATATTATTATGCGCGAAACAATAAATGTGTTCAATGTCGTTTGGAGGAATACTATTTGAAAATAATTTTATAGAAATATCAATTAATTCTTTCATATATCTAATATACTTATGTAAAAATATAGGTTTAAATGAATTTAATGTTTGAAAAATAATACAAAGATAAATCAATTATAATTAGTAATATTACTGATGGAAAGAGCGGAGGAGTTATCAAAAGAAATAAAAAAAATGAAAAACGAACTCTATAATTTAGAACGAAGAATAAAAGAAAAATCGGAAGAATTGATAAACATATGTCCACATGAAAAAACGCGCGAAGAATACGATGATGATTTTTATAAACCCCATTTTTATCGTTTATGTTTAACGTGTGGAGAAGAATTTACACCCTTGAAGATTTAAAACCGCACCCTTGAAGCATTTATATATTTTTCTACAAATATTATAGATGACTAAACATAAGACAGCAGATTATAAAAATTCTGCGGTTAAATATTACTTAAACAATGATAAAGGAGATGGATACAAACGAACCTGTAAAATTTTTGATTGTAAGAAATCTACTTTTCGTGATTGGGTAAAAAGATATAAAACTTCCAAAAATCTTACACGAAGAAATAGAAAATCAATATCCTATAAAATTACAAAACCACAAGTAAATACTGCTTAAAAAATTATAAATAATATACTTAAAAATTAGATGGTTTAAGTATATAACTGGTATGCGATTAAAAAGTGAATTATATAAAAAAGAACA